>Ga0310786_10012804_pt1 | contig 10362 bp, 11 predicted proteins | sample AusTroGonzalo_MG_FD_203881 | JGI IMG/M metagenome (GOLD analysis project Ga0310786, IMG submission 203881) | Bovine rumen microbial communities from tropical cattle in Woodstock, Queensland, Australia - Gonzalo_03 (v2) (version 2) | ecosystem: Host-associated > Mammals > Digestive system >... | reverse complement strand
CACCGTAGAAGAGCAGAACGACCGCATCTGGGAGATCCTTGGCGGGTACTTTGACATCGTGCGGATGCATGATGCTCTCGTGCTCGTGAATGACGAGGGGCTGCTCGACGGACTGCCGGTCAACCTCAAGGCGATGCACATCTCCAGGTATCCGATGCTCGTGGGGACGGCACTGATCGTCGGGATCGAGGACTCGGAGGACGGGGAGGTCTTCGGGGACTGCCCGGATCACTATCTGACCAGATGGGCATAAAGAAAAACGCCTGACCCGGTGGCACGGGTTCAGGCGCTCAGAAAAGATTACACCTACATTATACAGGAAAGCGAGGGATTTGTCAAGTGCAAATCGAAGATCTGGATCTCGATGTGCGGACATACAACGCCGTCAAGCGCACCGGATGCGATACCGTCGAGGAGCTCCGGCAGATGCTTGCCGAGGATCCTGACAACGTCCGGCGCAGTCTTGGCAGCAGGACGTTCGGCCGCATCGTGGAGATGCTTTCAGAAACGGAGGAGAAAAACATGATCGAGATCACAACCAAGCTGCCGCCCGCTCCGGCAGAACCGACCACGCCGGAGTATCTGGCAGCGTTCAACCTGAATGCCCGCATCCACTACTGCAAAGACTCTGTTGAGCGTGGGCTTGCGGAGATGTGCATCGGCATCGAGCAGATGCGCGGAGAGAAGCAGTACAAGGCACTCGGATATCAGAATTTCGAGGACTATTGTCAGCAGGAATTCGGGTTTTCCAGAGTCCAGGGGACAAAGTACGCTGATGTCGGCAAGATGCTGAAAGACCAAAATGTAAACTCGAGTTTACATTTTGAGGATCTGGGCATCAACAAACTCGCCCTGCTCGCCAAGCTCGACGAGCCGACCCGCGAGGTGCTGACGGAGGCTGTTGACGTGGAGAACGCCACCGTCAAGGAACTGAAAGCACAGATCACGGCGCTGCAGCGGGATAAGGATAAGCTCGAAGGCGAGACGGCTGACCTCGGGCAGAGGCTGGATCTGGCTGAGGAGAAGCTCAGCAAAAGCGAACGGCAGACCAAAGCCAAACAGGACGAGCTCGACGATCTCCGCGCAGGCAACAAGCGCCGGTACGATACACTGATGACAAAGATCAGAACCTTGCAGGAGCAGCTCGCCGAGGCACAGAGCGAAAAGGAGCAGGTCGCTGTTGAGGATACTTCCCGCGTTGAGGAGCTGGAAAAGCAGCTCGCAGAGTGCAAGCGCCAGCTCGAAGAGCGCCCGATGGTGCAGGAGGCACTCCCCGGTGACGGCGGAGAGCGCAGGCGCGGTGAGTATTCTGCGATCAGCAACGCGGTCGTGAATGCTCTGGAAGATCTCATGGACTTTCTGGAGGATAACGATCACTGCAGAGACTTCCACTATTTCGCAAGCCGTGCCAAGGAAAAGCTCCGCGAGTACAACAACAAGGTCAATGATATGTTAGCCAAGGAGGAAACATCATGTCTGTAAAAATCAACACTCTCGAAGTCGAGAACGTCAAGCGTGTCAAGGCGGTCTCCCTCACCCCGACACAGACGGGGCTGACCATCATCGGCGGGAACAACAGCCAGGGCAAGACGACCGTTCTTGATGCGATCTGCTGGGCGGTCGGCGGCAACAAGTACAAGCCGACCAATGCAGTTCGCGACGGTGCCTACACCGATCCGCACATCCGGATTACGCTCTCCAATGGCTTGGTGGTCGAGCGTGCCGGGAAGAATTCCGCACTGAAAGTCATCGACCCGCAGGGGAACAAGTCCGGTCAGGCGCTGCTCGACAGCTTCATTTCCGAGCTTGCGCTGAATCTCCCGAAGTTCCTGAACGCATCCGACAAGGACAAGGCAGACACGCTCCTGCGGATCATCGGTGTTGGCGATCAGCTTGCACAGATGGAAACCGACGAGCAGCGGCTGTATAATCAGCGACGCGCCGTCGGTCAGATCGCCGACCAGAAGAAGAAATTTGCCGCCGAGCTCCCCTCGTGGCAGAACGTGCCGGAGCAGCCGGTCACGGCTTCAGAGCTGATCCAGAGACAGCAGAACATCCTGCGGAAGAATGCCGAGAACCAGCGTCTGCGCGGTGAGCTCGCCAAGTGGACTGCGGAAGTATCACGCCTGGAGTCTGAACTGGAATCTGCCAAGCAGAAGCTCATCATTGCACAGACTTCCGCGACAGATCTGCAGGACGAATCCACCGCAGAGATCGAGCAGAGCATCGCAGAGATCGATGCAGTCAATGCCAAGGTGCGCGATAACATCGCCAAGGTACAAGCTGAACATGAGGCCGCAGAGCTCTCCGGACAGTACGACGATCTGACCAATCAGATCGAGGGCATTCGCAAGGCGCGGACGGATCTGCTGAACTCAGCTGACCTGCCCCTCCCCGGTCTGAGCGTCGCTGCGGGCAAGCTCCTCTACAACGGTAAGGCATGGGACTGTATGTCCGGCTCTGAGCAGCTCTGCGTGGCGACTGCGATCGTGCGCCGGCTGAACCCGGAGTGCGGTTTCGTCCTGCTGGACAAGCTGGAGCAGATGGATATGCAGACACTCGCGGAGTTCGGTCAGTGGCTCGAATCGGAGGGCTTGCAGGCGATCGCCACCCGTGTCAGCACAGGCGACGAGTGCAGCGTCATCATTGAGGACGGGTACATTGCAGGAGCAAAACATGAGGAGCAGCCTGCGCCATCAGAGCCGCCCCGCTATGTCCCCGGATGGAATGCTAAATAAGGAGGTACACTATGCCGAATTTTGAAGAAGTCAACGGGATCCAGTTCGATTCCGGCATCAAGGTCGTCATCTACGGGCAGGAGGGTGTCGGCAAGTCTACGCTGGCATCCTGCTTCCCTGGCGCGGTGTTCATCGACTGCGAGGGCTCGACCACGCGCATGAACGTCCGCCGCCTGCAGAAACCCACGAGCTGGCAGATGCTGTGTGATGAGGTGGAGTTCGTCCGGCAGAAGCACACAGAGAAAGGCTATCAGACGCTTATCTTCGACACGTTCGACTGGGCTGAGCGCCTTGCCATCGACGATCTCTGCGCAACGCACAAGGTCACAGGAATCGAGGGCATGAACTACGGCAAAGGCTGGGAGTATGAGAAGGAGATGATCGGACGGTTTCTCGATACGACCGAGCGTCTGATCTCAGAGGGCATCAATGTCGTGTTTCTCTGCCATGCCATCGCACGCAAGACGACCGCTCCGGAGGTCATGGAGGAATACGACCACTGGGAGCTGAAGCTCGGATCCAAGACCACGAACAAGATCGCACCGCTGCTGAAGGAGTGGTCTGACATGACTCTGTTCCTGGCATTCCGGACGAACATCATCGCCACCGATGACAAAGGCAAGAAGCACAAGGCGACCTCGACAGACCGTGTCATGTACACGACCAAGTCTGCGTGGTGGGATGCCAAGAACCGGTTCGGTCTGCCTGAGATCCTGCCGATCGACTTCGGCGCGATCGCACACCTCTTTGCCCCTGCGACCGGAACGGACAAGGTACTCGCCAAGGCGCAGGAGCTGGACGTTCCTGCTGCACCTGCTGAGGATGCTGTCAGCGGATTTATGTCTCAGCAGGAGCTTGCTGCTGCTGACGTTTCTCCTGCCCCGCCTGATCTGCAGATCCCGGACGGCATCCCGCCGAAGCTCGCCGACCTCATGCGCGAGTACAACGTGCATCCTGCTCACATCGAGCACATCAGCTCTGCAGTGTGGCGTTACTTTGCACAGGGGCAGCCGATGAACACATACCCCGCAGACTATCACGACTATCTGACCGCAAACTGGAATGCAGTCATGGATGCAGTCAAGACAAACTGCAGCGACTACGTCCCGTTCTAATGAAAGGAGATCAAAACAATGGATTACCAGAACTACAACAACGGCTATCAGCAGAACCCTGCACCGCAGGGCTACCAGCAGGCACCTCCTGCACAGACGGACGGGGCTTTCGGCTGGGATGACGAGATCGAGAACGAAGACGCCTTTGAACTCTTGCCGGACGGAGACTACTGGTTCAAGATCAAGAAGGTAGACAAGGGCAGATACGACGGAGGAGATAAGATCTCTGCCTGCCCGAAAGCCATCGTGGAATTCGAGATTACAAAGCCCGACGGCAGCACGACGGCACTCACGGAGAATTTTCTCCTGCATCAGAAGATGGAGTGGAAGCTCTCGCAGTTCTTCGCATCCATCGGCATGAAAGCCAAGGGCGAAAAGCTCCGCATGAACTGGAGCCCTGCCATCATCGGCAAGACCGGCATCTGTAAGATCATCATCAACAAGTATACAAAGGATGGAAGTGAGAAGCAGAACAACCGCATTGACAAGCTCTACCCGTCCTATGAACAGCCGACACTCCCGCCGCCGATGCAGGTTCAGCCGAGCTATGCACAGACTGTCTATCAGGCACCGCCGCAGGGGTACGGACAGCCACAGCAGGGCTATGCACCGCAGGGAGGCTATGCACCGCCGCAGAATGGCTGGGGAGGTAATCGCTGATGGAGCTGCGACCGTATCAGAAAGCCGCTATGATCTCCGTAATTGCAGAATGGGAGCGTGTGAAGAACACGCTCCTCGTTCTACCAACCGGATGCGGCAAGACTATTGTATTCGCCAAGATCACAGAGTGTTGTGTCATGGGCGGAGGACGAGTTCTTGTGCTGGCGCACCGTGGTGAGCTCCTCGATCAGGCTGCCGATAAGATCATGAAAGCCTGCGGGCTCGGATGCGCCGTCGAAAAGGCGGAGCAGTCCTGCATCGGCTCCTGGTACCGCGTGACAGTCGGATCTGTGCAGACGCTGATGCGCGAGAGCCGGCTCGCCAAGTTCCCGCAGGACTATTTCTCACACATCGTCATCGACGAGGCGCATCATGCGATCTCTGACAGCTATCAGCGCATCCTTGACCACTTTGCAGATGCCAGGGTGCTCGGCGTGACGGCAACGCCAGACCGGGGCGACATGAAGAACCTCGGACAGGTGTTTGACACGCTGGCATATGAGTATACGCTCCCGCAGGCGATCAAGGAAGGGTTCCTCTCCCCGATCAAGGCAGTGACGATCCCTCTGAAAATCGACTTCACGGGTGTTGGTGTGCAGGCTGGTGACTTCAAGGCTGCAGACATCGACACTGCCCTGGATCCGTATCTGGAGCAGATCGCGTCCGAGATGGAGCACTACTGCGCTGACCGCAAAACCGTCGTCTTTCTTCCGCTTGTCAAGACCTCGCAGAAGTTCCGGGACATCCTGAACCGGCACGGATTCCGCGCAGCCGAAGTCAACGGAATGAGCCCCGACAGAGCGGAGATCCTTGCAGACTTCGATGCTGACAAATACAACGTGCTCTGCAACTCGATGCTGCTCACAGAAGGCTGGGACTGCCCGTCCGTAGACTGCGTGATCGTCCTCCGTCCGACAAAGGTGCGGGCGCTGTACAGCCAGATGGTCGGCCGCGGGACACGGCTCTGTGAAGGCAAGGATCATCTGCTCCTGCTGGATTTCCTCTGGCACACAGAGCGCCATGAGCTGTGCCGGCCGGCGTGCCTGATCGCACAGGACAAGGAAGTCGCTGACAAGATGACCGATATCATGGCGGAAAAAGGATGCCCCGAAGATCTGGAGGTCATGGAAAAGCAGGCATCCGATGAAGTACAGGCAGAGCGTGAGTCATCACTCGCCAAACAGCTTGCTGAATGCAAGACACGCAAGCGCAAGCTTGTGGATCCGCTGCAGTTCGAGATGAGCATTGCAGCGGAGGATCTTTCTGGATATGTCCCGGCATTCGGATGGGAGGCTGCACCGCCGTCCGACAAGCAGCGACAGGCACTGGAAAAGGCGGGCATCTTCCCTGACGAGATCACCTGTGCCGGCAAGGCAGCCAAGCTCCTGGACAGACTGGAAAAGCGCAGGAGTGCCGGACTGTCTACGCCGAAGCAGATCCGCCTGCTGGAGCGGTACGGCTTCCAGCACGTCGGCACATGGACGATGCAGCAGGCATCCAACATGGTGACACGGATTGCATCTCTCGGATGGAAGGGCGTGCCGCGCGGTGTAGACCCAGCAACTTATATACCGGGGTGATTTGATTGGACTACAAAAACGATAATCTGGACGAACTGCTTGCCTATGTCGATCCTGCTGGTCTGGACTACCAGACGTGGGTCGGCGTTGGCATGGCTCTGAAAGATGCAGGTTATGATGCATCTGTCTGGGATTCATGGAGTGCCCGGGACGGCGCACGGTATCACCGCGGCGAATGTGAGAAGAAGTGGCGGACGTTTTCGGGATCTGACCGACCTGTCACCGCAGGCACGATCGTCAAGCTCGCACTTGACGGCGGCTACCAACCGCAGAGGCGTTCGTCCGCTGCATATGATGCCGCACTTGACTGGGACAGCTACATCGGCGAGGACTACGTTGTCACATCCGCCGAGCAGACGCTTGCCACACCAGTCAGGATGCCAGATAAGTGGGATCCGGCTGCGCAGATCACAAAATACCTGGAGACCATCTTCGAGCCGGATGATTATGTGGGATACGTGACAGAGTGCTGGCAGAATTCCGAGGGCAAATTCATGCCGTCGGCAGGATCATGCTCACGCACTGCCGGTCAGCTTCTGTCTGAGCTGCGAAAATACGGCGGTGATTTCTCGTCCGTATTCGGTACACCGAACCCGGAATGCGGTGCGTGGATCCGCTTCAACCCGATGGACGGCAAGGGCGCGAAAAACGAGAACGTCTCGGAATTCCGCTACGCGCTCGTGGAGTCCGACCAGATCAGCATCGAACAGCAGAACGGCATCCTGCACGACCTGCAGCTCCCGATCGCAGCGCTCGTTTACTCAGGAGGCAAGTCTCTGCACGCGATTGTTCATATCGACGCAGGCAACTATGACGAATACCGCAAGCGTGTGGAATTCCTCTACGCTGTCTGCGACAAGAACGGACTGAAAGTTGACCGGCAGAACCGCAATCCTTCCCGTCTGTCGCGTATGCCTGGCGTGGAACGCAAGGGAAACAAGCAGTGCCTGCTGGAAACAAACATCGGCTTTGCAACCTACACGGAATGGCACGATTATATTGACAGCATCACGGACGATTTGCCGGACTTTGAGAGCATGGCGGATGCATGGGAGAATATGCCGGAGCTTGCACCACCGCTGATCGAGAATGTGCTCCGCCAAGGACACAAAATGCTCATCGCAGGACCGTCCAAGGCGGGAAAGTCCTATGCACTTATCGAGATGTGCATCGCGATCGCAGAGGGGCGCACATGGCTCGGCTGGCAGTGTGCGAAAGGGCGCGTACTCTATGTGAATCTGGAGCTCGACCGTGCATCCTGCCTGCACCGTTTCCGGGATGTGTACGGAGCACTGAACCTCCCGCCGTCGCATCTGGGCAGCATCGACATCTGGAATCTGCGAGGCGTGACGGAGCCGATGGACAAACTCGCACCGAAGCTCATCCGACGTGCTAAGAAAGGCAATTATATCGCCGTCATCATCGACCCCATCTACAAGGTCATCACCGGCGACGAGAACTCCGCCGATCAGATGGCGCACTTCTGCAATCAGTTTGACAAGGTCTGCACGCAGCTCGGATGCGCCGTGATCTACTGTCATCACCACAGCAAGGGAGCCCAGGGCGGCAAGCGCAGCATGGACAGAGCATCCGGTTCCGGCGTATTTGCCCGCGATCCCGATGCGCTGATTGATATGGTGGAGCTCGACCTCACCGACGACATCATCAAACAGCAGAAGAACATGGCAGCCTGCCGTGTATGTGAAAGCGCTCTGAAACAGTATTCACCTGATGTACTGGCAGATGCATCTCCTGACGACCTACTCAGCCGGAACGCCGTGCTGAAGCTCTGCTGTGACCATCTGCCGAAGGACGGCTATGACAAGCTCCTGAAAGATCTGCAAGCCTCCGATCGCTATATGCAGGCGATCACCGCATGGAGACTGGAAGGAACGCTGCGTGAGTTCCCGAAGTTCCAGCCGAAGAACCTCTGGTTCCGGTATCCGGTTCATGAGGAGGATGTGATCGGCATCCTGAAAGACATCCAGGTCGATGCCGAGCTGAAGCCATATCAGAGGGGCGCAAAACGCGGCCATACCACCCAGAAGAAACAGGCAAAGGCAGAACAGGCGGATAAGAATGCTGAGCTGCTGAACGTGTTCGATATGGTGAACGTGGATGGCAGGGTGATGGTGAGTGACATCGCTGAGTTTCTGGGAGTGGCGGAGAAGACAATACGGAGACGGCTGGAGAAATGTGACGGCTTGCAGGTCATCGACGGAGAGGTCAAAAGGACTTAGTAGCAATTTGCTACAGAGGGACAAAATGAGGGACAACTGGCTATATAAATATATAGAAATTTTTGTCCCTGTCAATGGGGTACAGGAACAGGTGGCTTCAATAGCCAGCCACCTGTAACCCTGTCCCCTGATCATTGACAAACGCAATCAGAAATGGAGAGTGAGAACGTTGGAATTTTTCATGAGTATGATCCCGCCAACAGCGACCGCGCAGGAACATCGGATGCAGGTGGTGAACGGTCGTGTGGTTGTTTACGAACCGGCCAAGCTGAAAGACGCCCGTCAGAAGCTCGAAGCGAATCTCATCAAGCACCGACCTGAAACACCGTTCACAGACGGCATCAGGCTGACAGTCAAGTGGTTGTTTCCGAAGGGAACAAAACACAAGGATGGCGAGTACCGCATCACGCGCCCCGACACGGACAACCTCCAGAAGCTGCTCAAAGACTGCATGACACGCTGCGGCTACTGGAAAGATGATGCGCTGGTGTGCTCGGAGATCGTCGAGAAGTTCTGGGCAATGCATCCGGGTATCTACATCAGGATCGAGGTGATCGCATGAAGAACAGCGCATACTGGCAGCCGTTCCCCTACACCAGACAGACCCAGTCTCGCGAGCCGCCCGGAGGATGTCCTGCATCGTTCTACCGCTGCACGCACTGCCTGAAAGCCGCAAACGGGCATCGGACACCGTTCTGCCCGTGGTGTGGATATGAAATGCACGAGATGTATGAGAAGGAGGAGAAGCGTGAAACGAAAACATAAACATAAACAGTGCTTTGTGAATGAGCATTGCAGCTATGACTGCCCGAATTTCGCGATTGACGAATTCGAGGAGTTTTACGATCTCCCGGCGAGTGAAGCTGGCCTTGAAAGGATCAAGTGCAAAGACTGCTATCTCGACAGCTACGAGTGCAAAGACTGCTATCTTAGGTTTGATTGCCAGGAGGCGGATAAATTGGAGGGTGTCCAAAATGGAAGATAATCAGAAAGAGCTATGCCATCAGATCGCTGCACACTACGGGCTAATGCACCAGAGCCTTAAAGCAGTCGAGGAGATGTCGGAGCTGTCCGTCGAGCTCGTAAAGTATGCCAACAACGAGAAAGGCGACATAGATCGCATCCTTGAAGAGCTCGCAGACGTGTGCATCATGACCGAGCAGCTGCGTTTTCTTATGGGGCTGAATATCGATGGCATCATCAGCAGAAAGATCAAGCGGCAGCTCAAAAGGATCGAAGAAGAGAAAGACAAGTGGGTCATCTAGCGACCAAGGAGGCGAATGAAGATGTGGGGTAAACAGCCGAAGGGCATCAAGTGTTGCCGTGGTGACTGCGTGCATTATAGCACGCCGAACAATATGAACCCGTGCAGAAATTGCACCTGTTGCTATGTGAGCAATGCTGTGTGCAAATCATTTAACTTTCAATCCAGCACTATGAAGGAGGTCGAGAAGCATGACACAGGAAGAGCGCCGTGCCAAGGTCGCATGGCTGAACAGAGCGTTCCATGCGGAGAAGAATGCGAAGGCATGGCAGGCGAAGCTGGAACGTGACCGCAGCATTGCAGAGCGCATCTCCCGCAATGCATCGGGCGGAGGATCCGGCACGGCACAGGGCAACACAACAGAGGACTGCCTCATCCGCCTGGCGACAACGCAGGAGGGTCTGCAGAACGCGCTCCGCGAGCTTATGGATATCCGCGAGGAGATCACAGCAGCGATCCGCTGTGTGGACGACCTGGATGAGCAGACCATCCTTGTGCGCCACTACCTCGCCTACGAGAAAATTGATACCGTAGCCGAGAAGATGCACTATGAGAAACGGACGATCCAGCGCAAACATAACAAGGCACTCGAAAAGATTGTCATTGAATGTCACCCCTAAAGTGTGCTATGATTATGCTATAGAAAAGCGGCGGAGACAATGCAGACGCTTTCCCGGCTTTATGCCGGGTTCGTTTCTCCGCTTTTCTCCTCTCTTGCGGTGTGGAGCAGAAGTCAGCTCGCGTGGCTCATAACCACGAGGTCAT
>Ga0310786_10012802_pt1 | contig 10362 bp, 9 predicted proteins | sample AusTroGonzalo_MG_FD_203881 | JGI IMG/M metagenome (GOLD analysis project Ga0310786, IMG submission 203881) | Bovine rumen microbial communities from tropical cattle in Woodstock, Queensland, Australia - Gonzalo_03 (v2) (version 2) | ecosystem: Host-associated > Mammals > Digestive system >... | reverse complement strand
AATGATGGCTTACGAAGTGAGCAAGACGCTGAACTATTCCAAGAAGACCATACAGACCCCTTTGGCCACAGCCCAAGCCAATACGCCCGACGACGAAATAGTCCTCGCCACCGTGTTCCGTGCGGGTTTACCTTTTCACCAAGGCTTTTTGGATGTGTTCGACCATGCGGGTAATGCTTTTGTGTCAGCCTACCGTTACTATTTGGATGAAAAACACGAAAACGTAGGCATCAAGGTGGAATACTTGGCCGCACCCGACCTCACCAACAAGACCCTCATTATCGCTGACCCGATGTTAGCCACAGGTGGCAGTCTCGAATTGGCCTACCAAGCCCTTTGCACCAAAGGCAACCCTAAGCAATTGCACATCTGCTGTGTCATCGCCGCACAAGCAGGTATTGACAATCTGATGAAGCTCTTCCGTCCGTTGGACAACGTCACACTTTGGTGCGCTGCCGTTGACCCCATCCTGAACGAGCACAAATACATCGTCCCGGGTCTTGGTGATGCGGGAGACTTGGCTTACGGAGACAAAATCTGATTAATCGCGTTTTCCATCTAAAGTGTCGACAATCGTTTCAACCAGATTGTAGGCACCGTCGTACACATCTTTCAATGTCGCGTCAAGCATATAGGCAGGCGTAGTGAAGACCAACAATTCGTTGTCGGCACACACGTCGCCATGTTCGGTCTGCACATGGAAAGCACCCATTTCGCGGATGTTATTGGCATCGGGCGTACCTTCGTTGCCCAAGGTGACGCAAACGCCAGGTAATAGTTTGGCGAGCATCACGGGAGCAATACACATGGCACCAATAGGTTTGTTGGCCTCACGGGTCTCGACGATGGCGCGAGCTACGTCGGGCTTCACCTCCATGTCAGCGCCTTTGTAAGCATAATCGCACAAGTTTTTTGCCACACCATAGCCGCCACTGAAGAGCAGACCGTCAAAGTCTTCAGCTTTGTATTCCTCGATGGGTCGAATCTGGCTACGTGCCAAACGAGCAGCCTCGGTTAAGATGTTACGTTCCTCTTTGACCTTTTTATCGGTGAGGTGGTCGATGACTTCGGTCTGAGGACGGTTTGGTGCAAAACATTGGTATTCACAATGATGCTGCTCGATAGAGAGCAAAAGTGTGATGGCCTCATTGATCTCGCTGCCATCCTTGCGACCGCAGCCAGCTAATACTACTGCAAATTTCTTCATGGTAATTTCGTTTTGAATGTGGAGCAAAGGTACAAAAAACGTTCATGCGCCGACATTACGCAGTATTTTTTCCTAATTTTGCGCTTGTCTTGCCATGTCCGTCAACATCAAAAATAGAATCGCAAGCCTGCTGCTGCCTCTTTTGGTGGCCCTGCCCTTCGCATTGCAATGCCAAGAAGTGACATTCTCCGCTTCGGGCGGCTTTTATGAAGCGCCCTTCCCGATCACTTTGTCATGCGTCGACGAGATCCTGACTATCCATTACACTACCAACGGCAACGCACCGACTGCCAACGATTTCACCTACAACGCGCCTTTGTATTTGGACGAAAGCCTCTATTCTCAATCCCATTTCTACACCATATTCAATTGTCCCGGAGAAAAATGGTTTCTGCCCGACTCCGTCCAACAATGCATTGTCATTCGAGCGGCGGCATTCGACGCTTTGGGGCAAAGAAGAGGCAAAGTGTCCACCAACACCTACCTCATCAAGTCCATCGGCGGCGACACCCACGGATTGCCCGTGGTATCGCTTTGTGCCGACTCATTGGATCTGTTTGACTACGAGCGCGGCATTTTTGTGCCTGGAATCCATTTCGACCCATCAAATCCCAATGCTACAGGGAATTACTATCAGTCGGGACAAGAATGGGAAAGGCCGATGAACATCGAGTTTTACGAACTGGACAACACAGGCATCAACCAAGCTGCCGGACTGCGAACCCATGGCAGAAACGGTCGCGGCATCCAGCAAAAGTGCATGAAAATCTATGCCCGAGAGGAATACGGACAGAAACGCTTCCATCACAAGTTTTTCGAGAGCCTTTCGCTCGACAGCTTCAAGCATTTGGTGCTGAAGCCTTTCACCGCCACTTGGTTTAGGGCTGGAATAAACGACTACATCTGCAACCAGTTGGCATCGCGATTGGATGTGGAATACCTGGCTTCTCGACCTGTATCGCTTTATCTCAACGGAGAATACTGGGGCATCTATTTTATCCACGAGCGGCCCGACGAACATTATTTGGAAGAACATGGTCTTGCCGACAAAGACGATGTCAACCTCATCGAAAGCTGGTTCGGGGATTGCGAGGCAGGCTCTAATGCAGGTTTTCTTGCGCTGTACGACTTCATCGCCAACAACGACCTCACCGATTCCGACAACTATTCGTTTGTGGCGAGTCGCATGGATATCGACAACTTCATTGACTATCAAATCTTTGAGATCTTCTCCGCCAATCTCGATTGGCCTGCCAACAACATGCGGTGCTGGCAAGCGGGCGATGGCCTGTGGCGCTGGATTTTCTTTGACGGCGACCTTGGGCTCATCAATAAGGAATTCGATGCTTTCGCCAATGCGACCTTTGACGGGCTAGGTGCTTATCCGTCCAATTCGCAGTCGACCCTGTTTTTAAGGAAACTGTTGGGAAACGAGACATTCAAGGTGGCTTTCGTCAATCGTTTCAACCAGCTCCTGCATACAGCGTTTGCCTACGTGTCGACGAGGAAGGTCAACGACGAGGCTTTTGCCACACTCCAAGGAGAGGTGCCGAAGCAAGTGGCGCGTTTCGATAATCCCGAAAGCCAAGAAGTCTGGGAAAGACATATAGCCGGCATCGACCAGTTTCTGGCAGAAAGGGAGCGTTTTGTCTTGGAGCAATTAAGAGCTTACTACCTGTCTGACGACTTTGACGTCAGCATTCATGCGCTTTATCCCACACCAGCCCAAAGCGAAATCCGGGTAAAGGCCAACTCCAGCAAAACCGCCTTAGCTACCATCCAAGTCTTCGACATGGCTGGAAGGCTTCGTTTTGCCACGAGCCACGCCTTTGGCACCGACGAAATGGAGGTCTCGATTCCCATTCATCTGCCATCAGGCGTTTACATTCTTCGTATAAACGAAACCGTCAGAAAATTTGTGGTAATCGATTGATTTCAGGTAGATTGCCAGTTGGGTTTCCGTTTCTCAAAAAACGCTGCCATTCCTTCCTGGCCAGCCTTCGAGATGCGCTGATTGGCGATGGCCACCGAGGTTTGCATGAAAACAGGGCTGAAACGGTCATCGGTTCCACTCACCATACGAAGCAGGTTCTTGCACTCGGCAATCGCCTCGGGCGAACCGTTGAGAAAATATTCGATGTACTGACGCTCGGCATCAATCATCTGTGCCTCGTCGACGACCACATTCACCAATCGGAACTCCTTGGCCTCATCGGCGGTGAATCGTCTTCCTGTCAGCATTAATTCCTTGGCAGCTGTATGACCGATTTTGTTCACTACAAAAGGCGAAATGGTCGCTGGAGTGATGCCCAAACGCACCTCGGAGAAGGCAAACTTCGTTTCTTTTTCGGCAATCACGATGTCGGCGGCAGCAATGATGCCGTTGGCACCACCAATGCAGGCACCATGCACATCTACGATGACTGCTTTGTTGCAGAAATAGATGGTCTGAAACAGTTTGGAAAGCTTTTGGGCATCATCGATATTTTGAGGATAGCTGTATTGGGCCATCGCTTTCATATACTCCAAGTCAGCGCCAGCACAGAAAGCCTTGCCGTTGCCTTTCAGGATAATGACACGGATGTCGTCGCGGCTGTTGAGCCAGTCAAAAGCCTCAGTTAACTCGCGTATCAGCTCAGCATTCAGCGCATTACGCACTTCTGGACGGTCCAGATTGACCCATGCCATGCTTTCGCCCAATTGTACCTTTATCGTTTTAAAATCCATTATTGTAATCTTTTGGAACTGCAATATTCGCAAAAATTTGCCAATTTGTCGCAATCATTCCGCAAAAAAAGCGTTTCTTTGCAGACGGAATGGAATTTGATGGATATTTGTACCAATAATTAACAGCGGACACATGTGATGTGTCCCTACACAAAGAACACAATGGACGACAACAACCTTAACAACGGACTCGACGATCTCTTGAACATGTTCAAGAAAATGATGGAAGGCCAAGACCTTGACGCCATTCCAGGCATCAACGAGGAGCAAAAGGAACAACTGAAGATGTTCCTGGAGGACTTCGATGAACTGAAAGACGACATGAAAATTGAGATATACAAACTCGACCCCTTCACAAAACAAATGGTAGGTATGGTCATGGGACAGCTGAAGAATTTCACTGGCGACCCGCAACAAACCGCAAGTCCCGCTATACCACAGGAACCGCCTGTCAACAAGGAAAAACAATTGACTGACATTCCTGGCACCACCGAGAACTTGGAGGCCCATTTGGCTGCCATCGACGACCAGCTGCGCCAGCCTGACCTCACTGACGATGACATCAACCGCCTTTTGGACGAGCGCACAGCTATTATGGAGGAATTAAAAATATGACACGCTTCGCGTCACTGCGAGGTACGAAGCGGTCCAGAAAAAAAGCTTAATTTCTAGATTGCTTCGTCGTTCCTCCTCGCAATGACGCAAAGCGACAACAGTATTACACGAAATAAACAAATCAAAAATGAAAAAAGTACTATTTACCCTCATCGCATTAATTATTTCGGCGACTTCCTTCGCCCAACTCATTGCCAACAAGACCGACAAACGAGTCACTTTCGGTTTCGACTTGTTTAGCGACTTCCAACTCACCCCTAGCGACAACTGGGATCCTCGAGGCTTCAACCAAGGTGTGAGCTTCGCCCTAACTTATAATTTCCCTTTAGGAGAAAGCACCAAGCACACCGTTTCCATTGGCCTGGGCATGTCGTCGCACAACTATTTCTCCTACACGCGCATCTTGAACCCTTACACAAACGGCAACCTCGAATACAAGAGCTACCGCGACGTTGATGGCTTCAAGCGTTACAAGGTCAACCCAACCTATGGCGAGGTCCCTTTGGAGCTGCGTTTCCGCATCAAGGATGCCGTGAAGATTGGCGTAGGTGTCAAAGTTGGCGTGATGCTTGCCACGAAGACCAAATACGTGGGTCCCGATAACGAGGAAAGCCTACTCACCGACAACAGCGGTGTCACCGTTCACGAGAAGCAATGCTATATCAGCAATGTAGAACGCCTTGCCTATTCAGCCACTTTGCGTGTCGGCTGGAGATGGGTGAGTGCCTTTGCTGCCTACCAAATCAGCCCAGTATTTGCAGTGGGTCATGAAGCACCCGTGTTTCATCCACTATCGGTGGGTTTGACGTTTGCTCCGTTCTGATGGTCTCCGAATGGATCATCGAAGAAGCCGAGCGATTGGGCTTCGATGCTTGCGGTATCACCAATGCGACGGCCTTGGAAGAAGAGTCGGCGTATGTGGAGCAATGGCTCGAAAACGGCCGTGAAGGTGAGATGGGTTACCTGACTCGCAACAAGGAAAAACGCTATGACCCTCGCCTCTTGGTTGAAGGCACAAAATCCATTGTTACCGTACTTTACAATTATTTCCCAAAACAGCAGATAGGCGATGGCGAGCATTTCAAAATTGCCAAATATGCCTATGGTGCCGACTACCATGATGTGCTGAAGCGCAAGATGCGGCAACTTTTGGAACGCATTGAGGCCCAAACTGGAAAGCTCGAAGGCACACGCGTATTTGTAGACTCTGCCCCTGTGCTTGACCGCGCGTGGGCGGTGCGTTGCGGCTTGGGGTTCATTGGAAAGAATACTAACTTGATTCATCCCAAAAAAGGTTCGTTTTTCTTCATTGGGCATCTGTTTTTGCCTTTGGAATTGGAAGAAACGGGTCAACCTTTAACCAACCGCTGCGGTCGCTGCACAAAATGCTTGGAGGCATGCCCCACGGGTGCCTTGGAAGCCCCATTTCACATCGACGCCCGCAAATGCATCTCCTATTTGACCATAGAATACAAAGGCAGCCTCGACAATCTCGACCCTAAGACTTTTAACGGATGGATGTATGGCTGCGACATCTGTCAGGACGTATGCCCCTACAACCGATTCTCGTTGCCCAACATGGAACCTGAGTTCCAACCATCGGAAAAACTATTATCCATGCGGGAAAGCGATTGGAAAAGCTTGACTGAAACCGAGTTCAATGCACTATTCAAGCACTCCGCAGTGCAACGCGCCGGATTCGAAGGACTGAAACGGAATATCGACTTTATCTCAAAGGAGAATTGATGTTGTAGGTCAGCGTGAACTGAACCACTTTATTATAATACTGGTTATAGAACCATCCGGGATTCCCTGTGAAGCGGCAGGGTACCACTGAATACATGAAACGCGCCCCGAGACCTAAATGCTGATTAAAAGCAAAATGCAAGCCAGCATTGGCCGTAGCGGAGAAAAAGTTCCAACGGTTTGTTGTGACTTCATAGTCAGCATCGACATCCTCAGTGGCTTTCAGACGGAAATCGAGGCTGGCGCCTGCTTCCAGGGTGATGAAATCCAATGGGCGGCCGCTAACGCGAAAAACACCTAAATTGTAGCGCAACATCAAAGGAATCTCGGCATAATGCAGACGCAAGCTATACGGATTATAATAATACTCATTCACCTCTTTATCAGACGAATGCGCACCAAGAAGCGAATACTTCAATTCCATCTGGGCTGAGAAAAAGTCGTCCATCGGCAAATTGACATAAGCACCCACTGTGAAGCCTAATTGATGAAAGCCAAAATAATTGTCGCCATCCACTTGGCTGAAAGTAGCTCCCGCAATGAGACCCGCATTGAATGACTGGGCCGTGGCCACATTCATACCACAAAAAAAGAAAACGCACAAGAAAGAAAAAAACAGTTTTTTCATAATTATTTAATTGATTTTCAATCCACTAAATTTTGATAATGATGGTATCGCTCCATGATGTCTTCCACAAAACGATAGGTTTGCGTGCCCCTCAAAAAACCACAACGGCAACACGTATCCCTATAATACAAAGGTTTAGATTTGTTGAGGATGAAGTAATCCACATTGTTTTCCCAAATATCAGGGGCTTTTTCATACTTCATGGCCAACCGTTGGGCGTCCAAGACGTGGCCAAGGCCTGCATTGTAGGCAGCCAACACGAACTTCACCCGTTCAAGGCTGTCCGCAACCTTGTTTTTTAATGTCTTGTCGAGATAAGAAATCAATTTTCCACCAGCTTCCAATTGCTCTTCAGGAGAGGAATTGTAGCTCACATTATAGCGTTGCATCACGGAAGGCATAAGTTGCATCAATCCGAACGCCCCTTTATCGCTCTCCAAATCAATCTTGAAGCGCGATTCCTGATAAATCAAGGCTGCCAGCAGGCGCCAGTCCCAACCAATCTTGGCAGCCGTTTTCTTGATGGCTTTATCAAATGGAGAAATATGACCGTTTGCCTCCTCCGGTTTTTGGGCAAATAGCCTCCGGTTTTTGACATATCTGGTCATCACAAGCCTCAACTGCTTTTGTTCCGCTTTGTCGATCCAATCATTAAAGGCCGTCAGCAATGATGAATCAGCGTCATGGCTTTTGACTACCCAACCGATAGGGTGCTCCACACCCAAGACAAATTTGGTGTCCAACCCTTTGAGTCCATAAGAAGCTGCCGTGGCAATATAGTCGTCCGCTACAGTATAATCTATCATTCCATCACATACTGCCTTAATCAATTCAAAATCGTTAAGCGTATCACATTCAACTACATAAATCCGTTTGCCAATTTCTTCAGAAAGTTGTTCCAACAATTTGACTGCATAGCTACCACGTGTCACATGTATGGTTTTTCCTGCCAAATCGAGGGGCGAGCGAAGCAACTGATTCTCAACCTCATTGTCAGTCGACATCGAGCCCCAATCTTTCGGCATTCGTTGCACCAATATGCTTTTTGGGGTAAAAATCGGATCTGTCAACCCATAGTGTTCCCTCAATTCTTTCGTCAATCCCACACCTGTGGCCACCACATCCACTTCGCCTGAATTAAGCAACATGAAGCAAGAATCATGGTTATCATTCACCTTCACTTCGAGGCGGAGATGATACATATTGCAGAAATCCTTGAGCAAATCATACTCAAAACCTGACGGATGTGCCTTATACATTTTGTAATTGAAATCCTCGCAATTGGTCACGGCCACCAATGCGCCTCTTTCCATCAGATGTTCAAAAGCCGTCAGTGTGTCTTCGGGCAAGAGAGGCTCTTGTAGATTTATACTATCATCTTGTATATCAATGTCTTCATTTGCCGTTTTATCTTTCAATCCACCATTATGGCATGCAACCAAAAGAAAACAACAAAGAAAAAATGCAATTAAAGAATAGAATGTTTTTTTTACCATTGTTATTCAGCATTTGGGCGGTAAAAGTATGAAAATTATCCTTTTGACTGAAAAAAAACTTTCCGTTTGGGTTATTTTTGTAATTTCGCAAACTCATTCGACGATTGAAAATGACCAAGAAAATTCAAGATCCGGACTTCTGGTATTCCTTCCTGCTGCCTTACGTAAACTGGCATACACGCATAGCATACCGCAGGTTTGAAGTGCACGGAAAAAAGCAAATCCCGAAAGACAGTGCCGTGATTTTCGGTGTCAACCACAGCAACACGCTGATGGATGCCTTGGTGTTGCTTTCGGCTGACAACATCAAAAAGGTATTCATTGCCCGTGGCGACATCTTCAAGAATCCCATTGTCGCCAAGATATTGAATTTTCTGCGTATCTTGCCCATCTTTCGCATCCGCAATGGTGTGGCCGCTGTACGCCAAAACGATGATTCTTTGAATAAGGCCGTCGATGTCATCCACGACCATGTCGACCTCTACCTGTTCCCCGAAGGCACCCACCGCACCAAGCATTCGTTGATGCGCATGAGCAAGGGACTGTTTCACATAGCCGTGGACGCCAACAAGCAATTTGGCGACGAAAACCCGGTTTACATCATTCCTACCGCCATCGAGTACGGTGACTATTTCCGTTACCGCAGCACAGCGATGATTAATTTCGGCCAACCCATCAACGTGACCGAGTTTTTCAAGCACACCACTGAGGAAAACGAAGCCGTCAACATCAACCTGCTGAAAGACCAACTTTATAAAGAGATTTCCAAGCTCTTCACCTATATCCCTGACGACGAAGACTATGATGCCATTTGGGAAATCGTGAAGATGAAGAACGAAAAACGTGCCGGAAGCCTCTATAAAAAAATGCTCCGCAACCGAGATACCGTTGCAAAGGTGCTGAAATACAGGGAGGAAAAGCCCGAAGATGCCAAGAATCTCTTTGAGCGTGTACTCGCCTTCGCCAAGGAGCGCAGACGGCAGAAGATTTCCGTCATGTCGACCGCGAGGAAATATCCTTTTATTAATTTCCTCTGGAGACTGGTCGTTCTGCTTATCGGTCTACCTTATTTTGTCGCTTCGGCTGTAGTCAACCTGCCCGTTTGGCTCACCACTTTGATTATCAAGGGGAAGCTGGAAGACAAAGCCTTCAGCAACACCGTCAGTTATGGTGTGGAGTTTGTGCTCTTCCCGCTTGTCTTCATCGTGGGCACCGTGCTGTTGTTCTGCAATTTGCCTTGGTATTGGGCCTTGGGTGGCACGGTGTTGCTTTTCTTCTCCTATAGGGTCTTCGTGGACTACTGTGAGCTGTGCCGCCGTTGGATCTCTGATGTGCGCTGGACTTTCAAGACAAAGCTTCGCAAGCAATATGAAGCATTGAACCTCAATACGCTGTTCTAAATTAAACACTATGTCACAACGCTGGATTATCCCCGACATTCACGGTTGCGCCAAAACCTTGAAGGTGCTACTTGAAAACATGCTTAAGGTATCGAAGCACGACCAATTGTATTTTTTGGGCGACTACATCGATCGTGGTCCCGACAGCAAAGGCGTCATCGACTACCTGATGCACCTGCAAAAGGAAGAATATGAGGTTCATTTCATCAAGGGAAACCACGAGGACATGTGTGTGAAGGCCTTCATTGCAGACCAAAAGAAGAAATTCTTTGGTGGCAAGCACGAGGAACAGAAGGAATGGGAAGCCGTAGGTGCCAAGGCCACTTTGGAGAGCTTCGGGGTAAAACATCCACGCGAGATTCCGCAAATGTACATCGACTGGATGAATGCTTGTGTACCTTACATTGAACTGGAGGAATACATCCTTGTCCATGCCGGCATGAACTTCAACATCGCCGACCCGTTTGAGGACACGAAAAGCATGATGTGGACCCGCAAATTCAAGGTCGACTTCAACAAATCGCACGGCAAGAAAATCATTCA
>Ga0310786_10012801_pt1 | contig 10363 bp, 6 predicted proteins | sample AusTroGonzalo_MG_FD_203881 | JGI IMG/M metagenome (GOLD analysis project Ga0310786, IMG submission 203881) | Bovine rumen microbial communities from tropical cattle in Woodstock, Queensland, Australia - Gonzalo_03 (v2) (version 2) | ecosystem: Host-associated > Mammals > Digestive system >... | reverse complement strand
GCCTGTGGGCTATGTGCGTCAGGCCGGGCGCGAAGATGAACAGGTGACCGTCACTACACTCGGTGTTTTTGATCCGGAACAGGTGGATATGTTCACGGTCGTTCTGATAGGTAACAGCCAGTCATACAACTGGGGCGGCAGGATGATTACCCCCAGAGGGTACTATGGCGATGACCGCTGTCCGGCGGGTGACCATGCGGGAGTCGGGCAGGAGATAATGACAAAGAGTTTCCGCACTATAGAGGGCATGCTTCGCCATGATGACTGGCCGCTTGGCCACAAGTGGGCTTTGCTTCATGCCGTTCACACAACTGCTGATTTTGAGATGGAGAGGATTCTGTACACTGATCCCGGTGCTGTGGAGACTCTATACGGAAAGTTCCGTGACGGCGTTGTAAATACTATAGTGACCGATGTCACGATGGTGTCATCGGGGATACGCAAAGGCGCGTTGGAGCGGTTGGGCGTAAGTGTAAAATGCTACCTGACTGATGAACGCGCAGCCCGGATGGCCAAGGAGAAGGGTATAACACGCACTCAGGCGGGAATCCGTCTTGCTGTAGGGGAACATCCCGATGCCCTGTTCGTGTTCGGCAATGCGCCGACAGCGCTTATGGAACTGTGCGGGTTGATACGTAAGGGTGAGGCTCATCCTGCCGGCGTGATTGCCGCTCCTGTGGGATTCGTGCATGTGCGCGAGAGCAAGCAGATGGTCAAGCCGTTTACCGATATCCCCAAGATTATCATAGAAGGCCGCAAGGGAGGCAGCAATCTGGCAGCCACCCTTACCAACGCCATCCTGACCTTCGACGATGCGGCACAATTAAAACCCGGCCGCGATGTATGAACGTACCGGACGGAACACTTCCTGTCGGCTCGCCGGATAGATAGGGAAGATGAAACAGATATTTAAAATAATAGGAATCAGCGACAATCCCAAGCAGGAGTTGTCACGCGGGGCGCAGGAGTCGATTGCGCAAGGGAAGGTCTTCTCCGGAGGCCGGCGCCACTATGAGCTGATGCGGGAACGCTTGCCTCAGGGGGCGCGTTGGATTGAGATAACGGTGCCGCTCGGCAAGGTCTTTGAGCAGTACAGGGAATACCGCGGGATTGTGGTGTTTGCATCGGGTGACCCGCTTTTCTACGGGTTTGCCGCAACTGTGCAGCGTGAAATTCCCGATGCGGAGATTATGCTCTTTCCCTGTTTCAACTCCCTCCAGATGCTGGCGCACAGAATGCTGCTGCCGTATCAGGATATGCGTGCGGTATCACTCACTGGCCGTCCGTGGAAGGAATTTGATGCGGCTCTGATACGCGGTGAGAAGATGATAGGCTTGCTCACTGACCACAACAAGAACCCGCAGCGGATATGTGCCCGGATGCTGGAGTACGGATATGACAATTACACTGTCCATGTGGGTCAGATGATGGGAAATCCCGAAGGTGAAAAGGTCCATGAACTGACGGTCAGCGAATGCGCTGCCCATAGCGGGTTCGGATTCCCCAACTGCATGATTCTTCGGCAGACGGCAAAGCGCGAAAGACCTTTCGGCATAGACGAGAGCCGTTTTGAACTGCTTGACGGTCGCGTCAATATGATTACCAAGATGCCGGTGCGGCTTGTGACACTTGCAGCGCTCGGTTTGGGAAACCGCAGTTCGTTCTGGGATATCGGCTTCTGTACAGGTTCGGTATCGATAGAGGCCAAGCTGCAATTCCCGCATCTGGAGGTTACCGCCTTTGAGCGCAGGGAGGAGGGGGCAAGGCTTATGGCTGAGAACAGCCGCCGTTTCGGTGCTCCGGGCATAACGGCTGTGATTGGCGATTTTACGGAAACAGACGCAACGGCTTATCCTGCGCCTGATGCGGTGTTCATCGGCGGTCACGGCGGCCGGATGGAGCGTATGCTGGAAATAATCGGCAGTGTGCTGTTGCCTGGTGGCGTGATCGTGTTCAATTCGGTATCTGAAGAGAGCGCGGAACTTTTCCGGCAAGGAATCGCACACATTGACAGGCACGTTACCGGCTATACCCGTATTGAGGTCGATGAGCATAACCCTATTCTTGTTATGAAAGCGGAGTAAACTGATATGAAAAAAGATGCGATAATAGTGGTGTCGGAGAATACGACGGGTATTGCCAGGAAGATCCAGACCTTGTTGCCCGACAGTGAGATATACAGTCAGAAGGGACTTGAAGGCTGCACGGTCATCAAATCGTATGCGCAGTTCATCAAGGAGAACTGGAACGGTCTGGCGCATATCGTGTTCATCGGTGCCATGGGGATATGTGTACGCAGTATAGCTCCTTGCGTCAAAGACAAGTACAAGGATCCGGCTGTAGTGTGCGTGGACAGTACCGGGCGGTTCGTGATACCCGTGCTTTCAGGCCACATCGGCGGAGCAAACGATTTGGCTCGCCGGATTGCCGGGCTTTCAGGAGGTGAGGCTGTGGTTACCACACAAAGTGACAATACAGGCCTTTGGGCACTTGATACCATTGCCGCCAAGTACAACTGGGAAACGGATTTGAGCCGCGCCGGAATGAACAGGGCCATTGCTTTGTTCGTGGAGAGACATTCTACGGCCCTGTTGCTTGAGGTCCGTGATAACGGTACTGATTATCTGGAAAGAACTCTTCCTGAGCATGTCAAACTGTTTTACAGCTATGATGATATAGACTTCAGTCAATATGAATTGCTCATAACGGTAGGGCCTCGCGTGTACAGCGCGCCTGTGCCGGTGCTCGGGTACTATCCCAAGGTGCTTCATGTGGGAGTGGGATGCCGTAGGAAATGTGCTCCTGACGGTATTCCTGAGTACATGGAAGAGCGCTTGAGGCAAGAAGGTCTATCGCCGTTGGCGATTGCCGGCATCGGAACCATCGAATTGAAAAAGGATGAACCGTTGCTGGGCGCATTGCAGAGCAGGTGGCCGTGGGTCAAGACAAACATCTGGTCTGCATCGGACCTTGAAGGAATAGAGGTGCCTAATCCGTCAGAAAAGGCTTTTGAAGTGACGGGGGTATATGGCGTAGCTGAAGGTGCGGCATTGCGCTCGGGCGGTGACGGTGTCCTGCTCATTGAAAAACAGAAAGGTCAGTTGTCTGAAGGCAATGACTTCACTTTTGCCGTGGCGATGGACGGAAGTGCAATGCGTGGCGGATTCATAGAGATTGTCGGTGCCGGCCCGGGTGATCCGGAACTTGTCTCGGTGCGAGGCAAACGGATGCTGGAACGGGCAGACCTGATACTTTATGCCGGCAGCCTGGTGCCGAAAGAGCTCACTTGTTATGCAAAACCCGGCGCGACGGTCCGAAGTTCGGCCGATATGGACCTTGAGGAGCAGTTCGCTCTGATGAAGGAGTTCTATGACAAGGGGCTGTTTGTGGTGCGTTTGCACACCGGTGATCCTTGTATATACGGAGCCATACAGGAGCAGATGGCCTTTTTTGACCGATACGGAATGCGTTATCACATAACTCCGGGCATATCCTCATTTCAGGCTGCGGCTGCCGCACTCCGTTCGCAGTTCACCATACCTGAAAAAGTGCAGACCATAATCCTGACGCGTGGCGGAGGACGTACGCCTATGCCGGAGAGGGAGCAGTTGCACAAGCTGGCACAGTCCCGGAGCACCATGTGCATCTACCTGAGTGCCGCGATAGTGGAGCAGGTTCAGGAGGAGCTTCTGCAGGCCTATCCGCCTGAGACCCCTGTGGCGGCTTGCTACAAACTGACCTGGAAAGAGGAGCGCATCTACCGGGGCCAGCTCAGGGACCTGGCCAGGATAGTGCGTGACAACAACCTCACTTTAACTACGTTACTCGTGGTGGGTGATGCGATAGACAACCGGCAGGGGCTGTCCCGCCTCTATGCCCGCGAGTTCAAGCACATGTTCCGCAAATAGCAGTCCTGAATAATGATACTGATACTGGGAGGGACAACCGAGGGCCGTATGGCTGTAAAGGTGACCGATGAGGCCGGTCGCCGTTTCTGGTATTCCACCCGTGGTGACTTGCAGCAGGTTGAGAGCCGTAACGGCGTGCATGTTACAGGTGCGATGGATGCGGATAAAATGACTGCATTCTGCCGCGGACATGAAATCCGGCTCATTGTGGATGCCGCACATCCGTTTGCAAGGGTTCTTCACTCAACAGTCAGCGAGGTGAGCCGTCAGCTTTCCATCCCTGTGGTCAGGTATGAGCGCATATACCCCGAACATACTCCGGATATAATCTGGTGCAGCAGTTATGCCGATGCCATAGACCGCTTGGAGAAGGATGGTGTAGAGAGTCTGTTGGCACTGACAGGTGTACAGACTATTCCGGTGCTCAAGCCCTATTGGGAGCGGCACAAGTGCATATTCCGTGTATTGGAGCGTGAGGAGTCCGTGGAACTTGCGCGTAAGGCGGGTTTCAATACGGATAATCTGGTCTATTACAACGGTGGAACCGATTCGGATCTGGAAGTGATGCGCCGGGTCGCACCGCAGGCGGTAATAACCAAGGAGAGTGGCGTGTCGGGCGGATTCAGCGGGAAAGCTCAGGCTGCACGTGAAACAGGCATACCTCTGTATGCAGTGTGCCGTCCTCAGCTGCCCGACGGTTTTGTCATAGTGACAGGTGAGCATGGACTGCGTAAGGAGATAGAACGTATCGTCCCCGGATTCTATGAACTGCGTACGGGATTCACTACCGGGGCGTGTGCGACTGCCGCCGCCAAAGCTGCTCTTACGGCATTGCTCACGGGCGAGGAACAGGATTCCGTAAAATTCAGCATTTCTGATGGAGAGATATTCACTCTTCCGGTTCAGGATTGTGTGATAGGAGAGGATTGGGCACAGGCATCGGTGGTAAAGGATGCAGGCGATGATCCCGATGTGACCGACGGCTGCATTGTTTGTGTTAAGGTAGGCTTGAGTCGGGAACCTGGCATACGTTTTCTGCAAGGCGAGGGTGTGGGACGTGTTACTCTGCCTGGATTAGGGATAAACATTGGTGAACCTGCAGTTAATCCTGTACCCCGCAAGATGATCTGTCAGGAACTTACTGCTCTGTATGACGGAGGTTTGGACGTGACTGTTTCAGTTCCTGGAGGGCGTGAGCTTGCGATTAAAACTTTCAATCCCAAACTTGGAATAGAGGATGGAATCTCCATCATAGGTACATCGGGGATTGTCCGTCCGTTCTCGGATGAGGCGTTTGTGGAGGCAATACACCGTGAGGTTGAGGTGGCCTATGCAGTTGGAGCTTCATGTTTGGTTATAAACTCCGGCGCACGTAGCGAGCGTTTTGTAAAAGCAAGATACCCGAACCTTCCGCCACAGGCATTCGTTCACTATGGCAATTACATTGGTGATACCATAAAGATTGCTCAGAAGCTTGGCTTCCGTGAGGTCACGATGGGTCTGATGATGGGAAAGGCGGTAAAGCTTGCCGCAGGAATGCTTGATACCCACAGCCGGGAGGGTGTGATGGACAAGGATTTCATCAAACAGATGGCGCAGGAATCCGGCTGTCCAGAAAACATTTGTGAAAGCATCGGAGCTATTACTTTGGCCCGTGAACTCTGGACTGTAATCCCGTCCGGACATATAGACAGTTTCTGCAGAACCGTAATCCGATACTGCCATAAATTCTGTGACCCGCTCCTTCCTGCCGGCTTACTGACCATTCTTCTTATTGCTGAAGACGGCAGAATAATCTCTTTATGATTCTGAATCGTTATTCAGTGTTTTTTTCCATAATGATTCTTTAACGGCATTGAAGCGTGAGTGAAGCAGTGGTAAGCTCACTCTTGATACTGATCTGCGTCTTGCCTTTTGTCTTGCCGCTGCGGACCACCAGCAGTGCACGTCCCTTCCAGGTTTTTACGCGTGGTGACACGTATGGCTCCATGTCCTTCAGGTCAGCGGAGGCGAAGGACAGAAGCCGGCCTGTACCTTTGACTATGGCCTCACAGTCAATGGCGGCTTCGGGGCAAACATTCCCTTTACTGTCAATCACCTCCACGGTAACGAATATCAGGTCCTGACCGTCAGGGCGCATCACCGTCTTGTCGGCAGTCAGTCTCAGACGGGCCGGTTGGCCGGCAGTGCTCAGGATGACGGACTTGCCACCCGCTTCAGCGCGCAGTTCACCCGGTTCGTACGGAACCTGGAATACGGCCTTGAACTGTGAGGATCTGCTTACTTGCTTTGTATCGATTAACTTGTCGTTGAGATATAGTCTCACCTCCGGTTGCTTGGTATAGACCTCTACATCAACAGGTTTTCCTTCCCAGCCGTTCCATGTCCATGACTCCCATGTGGGCCATACGCTCCAAGTGGTTTCACGGATCCTGCCGTGATATCCGTCGGGCTCGCGGACTGCCATATAAAGGTCTTCGTCCGAATCATTCCACAATATCTCCCGATAGTGGCTGATGGGTTTGCGCCACCCCGTAACGTCCACGTCGCCGCAATAGGCACCGTGCCAGTCGGGCTGTCCTCCGGCAACGTAATGTTCGCCACGACGTTCTCCGTCGTAGTAGTATCGGCCTATTCCCGATTCACCTAAGTAGTCCAGTCCCGTCCACACTATGTCACCTGTTATGTAGGGAAAGTCATTCACCAGTGACCAGTTACGGAAAGCATCGCGCGGATAACTCTCGGTCTGCCACATTACGCGCTCTGGATCACGCTGGTGGTCACTGGCGTGCTTGTTGATCATGTAGTTGTATCCCACCACGTCCAATACCTCGGCATGGGGATCATAGATTTCCCAGTCCCTGTCCCATGAACAGAGAGCTTCTGTTACAGGGCGTGTAGTGTCGCACTCAAGAATAGCTCTTTTCAGCTGTCTGGCTGTGGTTATTACAGCAATATCCTTGCGCTCAATAACCTCATTGCCTATGCTCCAGCAGATTATACTGGGATGGTTCCGGTCGCGCATGACCATGGCATGAATGTCCTCCCTGTAGCAGGAGTCTATCAGTGTGCTGTAGTCAAACGGGTTCTTGGCTGTACGCCATCCGTCAAAGGCTTCATCAATCACCAGCATGCCAATAGAGTCACAGGCATCAAGAAAGGCACGGGTGGATGGGTTATGCGATGTACGGATCAGGTTGAAACCTGCCTCCTTCATTTGTCGCACCTTACGTATCTCTGCTGCGTCAAAGGCCATAGCACCAAGTATGCCGTCATCATGATGCAGACAGGCTCCGCTTATAAGTACCGTCTTTCCATTAAGCACAAAACCGTTATCCGCATCGGACGAGAACGTGCGGATACCGTGCTTTACCTGTTTGCTGTCGATTGTGGCGCCGTTCTCCTTCAGTTCAACGACAGAGGTGTAAAGATAGGGATCTTCTATGGACCAGAGATGCGGGTCTATTATGCTATAGGTGGTCGTGACAGCCTTTGTCCCGTGGGCGGGCACCGTGACCATCATCTGACGGCTGCCGATCACAACGGTGGCATTGCGCTGTCTGTCCGAGGCATTCTCTACAGTCACCTCCACCATCACCGTGGCCTTACCGTCTGCCACCTCGTATGTAGTGAAGAACACTCCGTCCTGTGCAATGTGCAGTTCGGGCATAGTCTGAAGCCATACATGGCGGTAAATACCTGAGCCTGAATACCAGCGGCAGTTGGGCTGTTCGGAGTTGTTCACCTTAACCAGCACATTATTCAGTTGCTTATCCTTATACAGATATGGAGTAATATCAACTGTGAAAGGAGTGTAGCCGTAGGCATGCTGTCCTGCTTTCTGCCCGTTTATATAGACCTCGGCTTTCTGATACACACCCTCAAAGTGCAGTTTTACGAGTTCTCCTTCTGCAGGGGTCTTGAAAGTTTTCCTGTACTCACCCGTGCCGCCTTTGAACCAGCCGCCTCCTGTACCGGTTCCCGTGGTTCCTGTAGCGGGATCGGGTCCGATGTAAATGTCCCAGTCGTGGGGGAGGTTTACACTGATGGTCTTGCCATCCTGGCTGAATGTCCAGTTGTCGTCAAACAACGTCTCCTGTGTCTGCGCTACGATGCTTGTGGTGATCAGAAGCGCGCAAAGTGATGCAAATGGTTTCATGTTGCGAATATACTCATTTCTTGCGTTGTTATGTATGGAGTCACGGTTTGGAAGTACGAGGATAGACGGGTAGGTTGTTCAGGTTTTTGCTTCTAGTTCTTATGATATCTTCTGTCTGGCATAATCTGATTCATGGAACAGATCTGAACTGATTCAAAGTTGAAGTTCTTCCAGCAGGGCGCTGATTGAGTTGAAACCAATAGTATCCTTGCCTGTCTGCTTTAGAGTCAGCATGTCTGCCGATGCTTCAATTTCCATGTCCGGACAAGCATCGGGAGTGACGGCGATGCCGTTGCGGCGGAGGGCCTTCTCCACGAGGGAGCGTATGGGTTCATGACCGGTCAGGCGGACGGTTCGGGTGCATTCATTCTCTATACGGAACAAGCCGCTCTCCATATCGAATGTGATTCCTTTGCGGGTAAAGAATCCTCCTAACCTGCCTTGCAGCGCAAGGTCCTCCGGGGTACCTATCGTCACTCCTTTCTCACGGTCCATCAGCCAGATGGTATCGGCTATCTGGAGGGCCAGTTCAAGGTCATGTGTGGAGAGGAATATGGTCTTGCCTGTGGTACGTGACAGTTTATGAAGTAGCTGCATTATCTCCACCTTGCTGGGGAAATCCAGGAATGCTGTGGGCTCGTCAAGAAAAATGACCGGTGTTTCCTGGGCAAGAGCTTTTGCTATCATCACTTTCTGGCGCTCGCCGTCGCTCAGGGTCTGGATCATGCGATCCTTAAGGGCGGTTATGCCTACCATCTCAATAGCACGGGCCACAATTTCGCGGTCATGCTGATGCAGGTTGCCCCAGAAACCGGTATAGGGGCTTCGGCCCAGTCCTATCAAGTCCTCAACGCTCATGTTCCTCAAGTCTGTCTTTTCAGTCAGTACTACACCTATGACCTTGGAAAGTTCCTTGTCAGAATAGTCGCGAAGTCTGCGCCCCATAATGATTATTTCGCCGCTCACAGGGGACAGGAATGCCGACAGGGTTCGGAGCAGGGTGGATTTGCCGGCACCGTTCGGGCCGAGCAGGCAGGTGAGTTCGCCTCCATGGATGGTGGCATTGATGTCCTGGGCAACAATGGTCACATTTTTCTTGCCACGGTAACCCGTGCTTAGGGATTGAATCTGTATAGTGGGCTGTTTCATATTCTATTCGGCGGTTTCTTCGCGACGGCGGCGGAATAGTACTGAGATAACTATTGGGGCACCAACAAGCGCGGTGACTGAATTCACGGGAAGTGCGCCTTCAATGCCAGGCATACGGGCAATCAGGCTGCAGGTGAGTGCAAAGAGAGCTCCCACCAGCACGCAGGCAGGGGTGAGAATGCGATGGTCCGATGTGCGGAAGATGGCACGGCACAGATGCGGCACAGCCAACCCAAGGAAATTGATCGGGCCGCAGTATGCCGTAACCACAGCCACTAGAATGCCTGAATAGCTTATGACCAGCAGGCGGGCCCGCTTGATGTTGAGGCCCAGGTTGCGGGCGTATGCATCGCCCAGGAGCAAGAGATTAAGTGTTTTGGCCAGCAATGCGGAGAACGGGAGCAGAATGACCATCAAGGTCACGAACAGTGACATCTGGTTACCCGATACACGGCTGAAACTGCCCAATCCCCAAATCACGTATGCGCGGATATCTTCCTCGACACTGAAATACTTCAGCACTCCTATGATGGCGTTTGCCACGTATCCTATCATTACACCGATGATTAGCAGTGTGACATTGCCTTTGACCCGTTGTGACACATAGACAATCAGAGCCATGACCGCCAAGGCTCCGGCAATTGCCCCCACTGTTAAGGCAATGTCACCGGCAAATCCTATACGGCTTAAAGCCACACCGCCTATACTGCCGGAGAGCAACACCACGAATGCCACGCCTAAACTTGCGCCGGAGCAGATACCCAACACGGATGGTCCGGCCAGAGGGTTGCGGAAAACTGTCTGCATGTGCAAGCCGCTAATGGCCAGTCCTGCGCCGGCTACAATCGCCACAAGGGTTTGGGGGAGCCTCGATTTCAGGATGATATTGGTCCAGATGGGATCCTGGTCAGGAACACCCCACAGTATGTTCCATGCTGCACGGGCAGGGATGCTCACCGAGCCTAGTGCCACGTTGAGCAGAAACAGCACAAAAATCAGTGCCGTTATAATAAGCATGTCTAATATAACGGAACGCTTCATCGTGGCACAAAAATAACAAATTATTCGGTAAGAAGCTCGTAATAATGCGGTGTGTAATCGGGCAGTAACTCGGGATGGAAAACCTTGATGAAATCACTGAGCACCA
>Ga0310786_10012799_pt1 | contig 10364 bp, 4 predicted proteins | sample AusTroGonzalo_MG_FD_203881 | JGI IMG/M metagenome (GOLD analysis project Ga0310786, IMG submission 203881) | Bovine rumen microbial communities from tropical cattle in Woodstock, Queensland, Australia - Gonzalo_03 (v2) (version 2) | ecosystem: Host-associated > Mammals > Digestive system >... | reverse complement strand
GTACCTCACGGCACAAGAATCATAAATGGCAAACTCGATTTAAGTTTATTTGATAGCATAAACAATACACCTACTTTAAAAAAACTGACAAAGAGATTAACTATGTTATTCAATAATCCTTCCATACGTTCAAAAGCACAAGCTTCATTTATGAAAAAAGTATTGAAGTTTGTTTTAGCATAGATATATGAATTGGAATATAAATATTTAAAAAAAACTCCGCTTTTAAAAGCGGAGCTTTTTGTGTTTATTTAATGTATCCGATTACTCATCAATATCGCCGTTTTCTTCAGTTTCATCATCAACAACATCATCGATAAAATCATCAACCATGCTGTCAGCTGACTCATCATCAAGAATATCTGAAGATTCCATCATATCATCAGATGATTCACCTTCCATATCTTCAAGACTGAATTCCGGAGATCCGAACATGCCTTCGATTTCTTCCAAAATTGCAGAAGGCTTGCGGTTTGCATTTCTTTGTGCAACTGCGCGCTTACGTTCTTCTTGTTCTTTTTCTTCGCTTGCATTTGTCAGGTGGTGGAAACCTGTACCTGCAGGTATCAAACGACCAATGATAACGTTTTCTTTCAAACCTCTCAATAAGTCTTTTTTACCTTCAACGGCGGCTTCTGTCAAGATTTTTGTTGTCTCTTGGAACGAAGCTGATGAAATGAAACTGTCTGTCTTCAAAGACGCTTTTGTAATACCTAACAACTGATATTCACAAGTTGCAGGCTGTTTGCCGGCTGCTTCAGCTTCTTCATTTGCCTTGTTGAATGTTTGAAGTTCGACATAATCACCAGGAAGTAATGTTGTATCACCACTTTCAATAATTTTAACCTTTTTGGTCATCTGTCTTACAACAATTTCAATATGCTTATCTGCAATTTCAACACCTTGAGAACGATATACACGTTGAACTTCATCTACAAGGTATTGTTGCGCAGCTTCAACACCGCAAAGTCTTACGATATCCTGCGGATTCAAAGGACCGCTGGTTAAAGGCTGACCTTTCGTAATTTTTTGTTTATTTTGAACAATAATATTTGAGTCAACAGTGTATTTGATTTCAGTTCTGCCGTTGTCATTTACAAGGTAAAGTCTAGGCAAATCTTCATCAGTTACAATTTCCGCAACGCCATCTTCTTCAGCCAATATAGCACAATCTTTCGGACGTCTGCCTTCTAACAATTCTTCAACCTTCGGCAAACCTTGAACGATATCGCCTGTCTTTTGTCTCTCAAATACCAACGTTGCAATGTTATCACCGCGAAGAACAAGAGCACCCGCATCAACCTGTAACATAGTTCCCGGACTGATCAAATATGGTCTGCCGGAACGAATTGTTATGGAAGTTTTGCCTACCGTCATAACCTGACCTGACACTGACGATTTCTCACCGCTCTCAGCCAAAAGTTCGTCGTTTTTAACAAAAGCACCCTTCTTAACAAGCGCTTTGCCCTTGATTTTTACAGTAGTTTCAAAATTATTGCTTGTTAACAGCAAACGTCTCGAATCTTCTTTGATGTTCTTTAATGATGCAACACCATCCTCGATTGCAAGAACTTGAGTTTTGGCAACTGGAGTCTTAGGCTCAATTACCTGACCGTTTTTAACTAACAATGCGGTTTGCATAGAACTAGTCATCTTAGAGTTGCTATCGGTTTCACGACGAATGATAAGGTTTTCTAGAACAACAATTCTTAAATTACCCTTCTTATCGATTTCAACCATACCTTTAAGGTGAGACAAGTACCCTTGCATTTGAAGAACAAGACTTGTTCTTGTAATTGTCGCACCGTCAAGATTTCTTACTCTTGCACCATTTTTATACTGTAATTGCGTTACATTAACTATATCTATCAACGGGTCTGATGAGTCAAATTTAATTGAAACATTCCGTTGTTTAACATCAAGTACCTGAACAGGACGAACAAGTATCTGAATTGGTTGATTTGAAATACTATCTTCATCAAGCGGCATAGATGTATCAATTTCTTCATCCAAATCGTCAATATCAATGTCATCAAGACTTGAATCCATAATAGTAACGATTGAAGTTGTTTTTGCCTTTACACCTTCAGCGATAACAGTACCTTTTTTAACCACTTCGCCTTCATCAACCTTAAGTTCTGAAACTGCTGATAAAGTATAAATTTCACCAGGACGAATTGTGATTTCGTGGATAACGTCATTGTATTCCTTAAATTCAACAATACCGTCGATGTGGCAATAAATATCTTTAACAACTTCAGTACCCGCTGTAACGTGTGTACCGTTTTCAACCATCTTCAAAGAACTGTCTTTGTTGATTTGGTGAATTTCTTCAGGTATAAAGACAACTTTACCTGGTTTTGTTATTATCTGATTTTCATCAACTTCAACATCAATATATCTGATTTCACCTGATGAAGTAACAGCACAGTCATCATCCATAAGTTCGGCAATAATCATACCGTTTTCAACTGCCGTATCAACAGGAGCTTTTACGATATATTTTTCACCGGATTCTTTAACTGTCCAGATTTGTTCTTTTTTGGTTTGTTCAAAAGAAGCATTTGCAGGCATTATTGAAGCGATAACGATTGTTATTTCACGACCGCTTACAATCTTGTTGATTTTCTTACCTTCAAAATCAACTTTTTCAACCTGTAAATCTTCACCGAATCTAACTTCACCGCCGTGTTCCGAGATAGTCAATGTTTCAGCGATTTTTTCACCGGATTTAACACTTTCGCCGTCTTTTACAAGAATTTTAGAACCGCTCGGAAGGTTATAAACATCACCACCAAGAACCCAGATAACGCCTTGCTTATTTGTTGTTCTTGAAACGTTACCTTGTCTGTCTTTACGTTCATCAGCAACGAAATCTTCAAATACAATTTCACCACTCAAATCAGTTGTAATATCTTTCGTAGCTTTCTCAGTCAAACGAGAACCGTCACCTGATGATACAGGTTCAAATTCAGCCAACTTGAAGCCTTTTTTAACTTTCATGCCATTTTTAAAGAAAATTTTTGAACCGGCAGGAATATGATATTTTTCAGTTTTCTTTTCGCCTTTAATTTCAATATCGGCTTCATAGTTTGAAACCTGAACGATATCACCGTGACGGGTCCTCAATTCTCTGGTCTTAACACCAGAAACAACTTCACCTGCGATATTTGCTTCAACTGATTTCATTGCACCTGAGCCTTTGAATACACCGCCTGTGTGGAATGTTCTCATTGTAAGCTGTGTACCAGGTTCACCAATTGATTGAGCTGCAATAATACCGATTGCTTCACCTATATCTACAAGTTTTTGTGTCGTCATTGCCCAGCCGTAGCATTTTTGGCAAATACCGTATTCAAGACCGCAAGTCAAACCTGAACGAACTTTTAATTCAGTCAGATTTAATTTTGCTTTTTCAATCTTTCTTATATCATCACGATCCATTGTTGTACCGTTTTTAACAATTACATTACCGTCATTATCAAGAATATCCTGAGCAACTGTTCTTCCTAATAATCTGTCAATCAGAGGTACAACAACCTGATCACCGTTCATAATCGCCTTCATATTGATAGAACGTGTAGTTCCACAATCTTCAGCTCTGATTATAACGTCTTGCGCAACATCAACTAAACGTCTTGTCAAATAACCTGAGTCAGCTGTTTTCAACGCCGTATCTACAAGACCTTTTCTTGCACCGTAAGATGAAATAATGTATTCTGTAACAGATAAGCCTTCTTTAAAGTTTGATTTAATCGGCAAGTCGATAATCTGACCTTGCGCATCAGCCATCAAACCTCTCATACCAACCAATTGTGATACCTGAGAAACGTTACCTCTTGCACCTGAGAACGCCATCATATAAACAGGGTTTAATTTATCAAAGTTCTCAATAACCTGTTCCGTAAGTTTTGATGTCGTTTCGGACCAGGTGTCGATAACCTTTGTATATCTTTCAACTTCGGTAATTTCACCTTTCAGATATCTTGCCGTTGATTTTTCAATTTCATTTTCGGCTTCTTTGAGCAATTCCTTCTTTACACTCGGAACTGACAAGTCATCTATTGAAATCGTAACACCGGATCTGGTCGCATATTTGTAACCCAAGTTTTTAAGACTGTTAGCAAGTTCAGCCGTCTTAGCTCCGCCAAACTCCAGATAAACCTGAGACAACAATTTGTTTAATCCTTTTTTATCCATCTGTTTGTTGATGAAATCAATAGATTTTTTTGCATTTGAGTATGTTGTTTCCATTTATTATTTCCTTTTTATTATTTAATCAATTTAACAAACTTTATGCCAAAGCATTTCTTACAGCTTCGTTGAAGATAATTCTTCCCGCTGTTGTTTCAATTCTTTCACCGTATTCGTTACGAACTATGATTTTGTCATGAAGTTCTATAACTCCAACGCCTAACGCTGAAATTGCATCCTGGAAGCTGTAGAAATAACCTTTCGGCTCCATTTCAGGATCTTTCAAAATAGTCAGGTAATACATACCCAAGACCATATCCTGAGTAGGAGTAATAATAGGTTTGCCGTTTGCCGGTGCAAGAATGTTATTAGTTGCAAGCATCAACATACGAGCTTCAGTTTGCGCCTCGATTGAAAGCGGTACGTGAACAGCCATTTGGTCGCCGTCGAAGTCAGCGTTGAATGCTGTACATACCAATGGGTGCAACTGAATTGCACGGCCCTCAACCAATTTTGGCTCGAATGCCTGAATACCAAGCCTGTGAAGGGTTGGAGCACGGTTCAATAACACCGGATGACCTTCAATAACCTCTTCTAATATATCCCAAACATCAGCATCAGCCCTTTCTATTTTCTTTTTAGCCGATTTGATGTTTTGGACATGACCTCTTTCAATTAATTTATTAACAACAAAAGGCTTAAACAATTCGATTGCCATTTCCTTAGGCAAACCGCATTGATTTAATTTCAACTGCGGACCAACAACGATAACGGAACGACCTGAGTAGTCAACACGTTTACCGAGCAAGTTTTGACGGAAACGACCTTGTTTACCTTCTATAATGTTAGATAATGATTTTAATGCTCTGTTATTAGGACCTACAACAGTTCTTCCGCGTCTGCCGTTATCAATCAAAGCATCAACAGCTTCCTGTAACATACGTTTTTCGTTTCTTACGATAATTTCAGGAGCGCCCATATCATTAAGTCTTTGCAAACGATTGTTTCTGTTAATAACACGTCTGTACAAATCGTTCAAATCGGATGTTGCAAAACGTCCGCCGTCTAACTGAACCATCGGTCTCAAATCTGGCGGGGCAACAGGTAATACGTCCATTACCATCCAAGTCGGATCTGTTTCAGAACTGATTAAGGAATCTATCAGTCTTAATCTCTTGATTAACTTGGATTTTTTCTGTACCGAATTAACGCCGGCATCAAGTTCAGCTCGCATTTCTTCAGCATCTTTCTTTATATCTATTTCAGAAAGCATTTCCTTGATTGCTTCAGCACCAATACCTACTTTTAATTCAGATTCTTCATTTTCAGAAATAAAATCATCATATTCTTCTTCGGTTAATAACTGGTGTTTTGCAAAAGGACTGTCCGCAGGGTCAATAACAACATAACTGTTGAAGTATATAACCTGCTCCAAGTCCTTCAATGACATATCAAGCAACAAGCCCAAATATGACGGAATACCTTTTAAGAACCAAATATGAGAAACAGGAGCAGCCAATTTGATGTGTCCCATTCTCTGACGTCTTACTTTACTGTCGGTAACTTCAACGCCGCAACGTTCACATATAATACCTTTGTGTCTTACTCTTTTATATTTACCGCAGGCACATTCCCAATCTTTTGTAGGTCCAAAAATTCTTTCGCAAAACAGACCGTCTCTCTCAGGTTTAAGCGTACGGTAATTTATTGTTTCAGGCTTAGTAACTTCGCCGTAAGACCACTTAAGTATACGCTCCGGTGAAGCGATACTTATTCTTATATAGTCAAAATAATCAATACTTGTAGCCAATTTATTTTCTCCTTTTTAATGGTTTGATTATATATCACCTAATGTAGAAGGTGTTTCAAAGAAATTAACATTTAACAGTTCTGAATCAATATCAGACAATGTTCTGCGAGGAGCAGACTTTCTGATATCATCCATATCCGTCATCAAATCAACTTCTACACCGTCTTTTTTGGCAACAGTTATATCTAAACCGATACTTTGTAATTCACGAACGAGTACTTTGAATGATTCAGGAATACCCGGTCTTGGAATATTGTCACCTTTAACGATTGCTTCATATGCTCTGTTTCTGCCATTAACATCATCTGATTTGAATGTCAGCATTTCTTGCAGAGTATATGCAGCACCGTATGCTTCAAGCGCCCAAACTTCCATTTCACCGAATCTTTGTCCGCCGAATTGTGCTTTACCACCGAGCGGCTGCTGAGTAACGAGTGAGTAAGGACCTGTTGAACGAGCATGAATTTTATCATCAACAAGGTGGACAAGTTTCAATATATATGAAAGACCAACCGCAACAGGTTCATCAAACGGTTCACCAGTACGTCCGTCAATCAATCTTACTTTACCTGATGGCAATACCCAATCACATCCTGATTCTTTAATACCTTTGAGAAGTTCTTCTTTTGTAACGATTTCAGACATGTTTTCGCCGTATCTTTCATCAAAAGAAGGCGCTTCATAGTGATTACCCGTCAAATACGCAGCCAAACCAAGCAATAACTCGTAAGTTTGACCAACGTTCATACGGGAAGGTACGCCCAGTGGGTTCAATACGATATCAACAGGAGTTCCGTCAGGCAAGAACGGCATATCTTCTTTAGGAAGTATACGAGATACGATACCTTTGTTACCGTGACGACCTGAAAGTTTATCACCGACAGAAACCTTACGTTTTTGCGCAATGTAAACTCTTATAACTGTATTTGCACCTGGTGGTAATTCATCACCTTTTTCTCTGTCAAATACCTTGACATCAAGTACACGACCGCCTTCACCGTGAGGAACACGAAGTGAATTGTCTTTAACATCTCTTGCTTTTTCAGCAAAAATCGCCCTTAACAATTTTTCTTCAGGCGGATGTTCAGATTCACCTTTCGGTGTAACTTTACCTACCAATATATCGTCTGCAAATACTCTCGCACCTATACGAACTATACCTCTTTCATCCAAATGTCTTAAAGCATCTTCAGAAACGTTAGGTATTTCTCTCGTAATTTCTTCAGGTCCGAGTTTGGTTTGTCTTGCATCAATTTCTAATTTTTCAATGTGAACAGATGTAAATATATCATCATGAACACAACGTTCAGAAAGCAGAATAGCATCCTCGTAGTTGTAACCTTCCCAAGGCATATACGCTACAATAACGTTTTTACCTAATGAAAGCTCTCCGCAATTGGTTGATGCACCATCTGCTATAACGTCACCCTCTTTAACCTTATCACCTTCGTGAACGATAGGTTTTTGGTTAATGCAGGTATCCTGGTTCGAACGAACATATTTCATCAACGGATGAACATGAGCTTTTCCATGAGCATCAGTAATCACAATTTCTTCACCGACAACTCTTGTAACTGTACCGTCACAATCTGCTATTGCAACCATACCGGAGTCTTTTGCAACACGTTTTTCCATACCCGTTCCAACGACAGGTCGCTGAGTAATTAAAAGCGGTACTGATTGACGTTGCATGTTAGAACCCATCAGTGCACGGTTAGCATCATCGTGTTCGATAAATGGAATCAATGACGTAGCAACCGAAATAATCTGAATAGGAGAAACACCAACGAAGTCAACCTTACTGCTTTCGCCCATCGTAAATTCTGAACGATAACGAATAGGAACATATTCATCTTTGAATGTTCTGTCTTTATTCAATTTAACGTCAGCAGGAGCACAACGGAAATCTTCGTCTTCATCTGCCGTCATATAAACAACTTCATCAGTTACAACACCGTCTTTAACAACAAAGAACGGTGATTCAATGAAACCGTAGTCGTTAACTTTTGCGTGAGTAGCCAAAGAACCAATCAAACCTGCGTTCGGACCTTCCGGAGTTTCAATAGGACAAATACGTCCGTAGTGTGAAGGGTGAATGTCACGAACCGCAAAACCTGCACGTTCTCTCATCAAACCGCCAGGTCCCAATGCTGAAATACGTCTTTTGTGAGTTAGTTCAGCCAACGGGTTAATCTGATCCATGAACTGTGACAACTGAGAACTTCCAAAGAATTCTTTTAATGCCGCAACCAAAGGTTTCGTATTAAGTAAGTTCAACGGAGTCAATGTTTCGCTATCTTGCAGTGTCATTCTTTCTTTAACTATACGTTCAATACGGCTTAAACCTACTCTGAATTGGTTTTGAAGCAATTCACCTACTGAGCGGATTCTTCTGTTGCCGAGGTGGTCGATATCATCAACCGTTCCTTCATCATATGTTAAGTTAATCAAGTATTCGATAGATGATACGATATCTTGTATAGTCAATGTTCTTTGGTTTTTAGGTATATTTAAGTTTAACTTTTTGTTTAATTTATAACGACCGACACGACCGATATCATATTTCTTTTCATCAAAGAAACGAGCTTCCAAAATCTGACGTCCGCCTTGTGCTGATGCAGGATCGCCCGGTCTTAATTTTTTATAAACCTCTATTAAAGCATCATCTGTTGTTTCAGCTGTATCTTTATCAAGAGTTTTCTTCAAAAATTCAAAGTGGGTAAACAAAGATTCCATTTCGGCAACTGTAATACCTAATGCTTTTAACAATGTAGTTGCAAGAATCTTTCTGTTTTTGTCTATTTTAACGTATATCAAATCGTTTGCATCTGTTTCAATTTTCAGCCATGCCCCTCTGTTAGGAATCATGGTTGCATTGTATAAACGTTTTCCGTTAGGGGATATTTCTCGTTTGAAATAAACACCCGGAGAACGAACGATTTGAGAAACGATTACACGCTCAGCACCATTAACAATAAATGTACCTTTGTCGGTCATGGTAGGTATATCACCGATATAAACCTCTTGTTCCTTGATTTCACCGCTATCACGGTTAATCAAACGAACCATAACTCTCAACTGTTTCGCATAAGTTGCGTCATGGATACGAGCTTCCTCAATCGTATACTTTGCGTTGTCAAATGTATAATTCGGCAGGAAGTGTAATTCCAATCGACCTGTGTAATCTTTTACAGGAGAAAATGAAAGCAATTCTTCCTTTAGGCCCTCTGTTAAAAACCACTCAAACGATTTCTTTTGCACCTCAATAAGGTCAGGTAAATCATCCAATCTGGTATGTGGAATACCCATTGGAGTTACTCTTTTTGCGTAATCTTTGTTAGACATTAATTCACCTCGTCTATGTACGTACTATCTTCTATATAAAACAAATTTGTATTGTGTTTCCGAAAAAAGGGCATAATTAACCCAAGTTAATTTATACCTTTTTTAATGATAGTCCCTCAATATTAATAGTCAATAGAACACTATTTATTTTTTAAATATTTCTTAAACTTTTGTAATAATAGCGAAAACCATTGTTATCATTAGTCAAAATACCGCTACTTAAAACAAGAAGTTTGAACTTTTGTAAAGTTAACGAAAGCCAATATTTTCAATAGTTTTAGTAAATCATTTTATTAACGCCTGAACTTCTTTAAAACGAGGATGTTTTGATGAGCGTAAAAGCTCAAATAACACAACTTCAAGACATGTTATTTTGGCACCGTTATCTTTCATTCTATCTATACCGCATTCAAATTCTTCTTTGTTACGGCTTCCGCAAGCGTCTTTAACAACAAAAACTTCAAATCCGTTATCCAACAGCTCAGCAACAGTTTGGTGGACACATATATGAGCCTCAATACCGCCTATAATAACTTGTTTTTTTCCGCAAGAAAGAATAGCGTGCTTAAATTCTTCCTGCTGAAAAGCCGAAAACGATGTTTTTTCAATAGTTTCAAGGCCAAATTTTGAAAGTTCGGTAATCGTTGAACCTAAACCTTGAGGATACTGCTCTGTAATAATTACAGGCAGATTAAGTATAGTGGCCGCCCACGCAAGTTTCATCATTTTTTCCGCGCAAGTTTTATCAGGCAACATGCCAACAAGTTTATCCTGAAAATCTATTCCTACAACTACACTGTTTTCACTATCTAACAACCCCATCTTTAACCCCTTCTTCCACAAATTTTTGAACAATATCCGTCAACTGTTTTATAGATACCTGAGGAAACGGCAGCATAAATTCTATATTTTCAGGTGCGTATAACCCGCCGAAATTCAGATTGAATTTGAGATTTAAACTATTTTCAAACGATATTTTCAACGAATTAATACTTTCGCCTTGAAAAACAAGAAA
>Ga0310786_10012798_pt1 | contig 10365 bp, 7 predicted proteins | sample AusTroGonzalo_MG_FD_203881 | JGI IMG/M metagenome (GOLD analysis project Ga0310786, IMG submission 203881) | Bovine rumen microbial communities from tropical cattle in Woodstock, Queensland, Australia - Gonzalo_03 (v2) (version 2) | ecosystem: Host-associated > Mammals > Digestive system >... | reverse complement strand
CTTGGCGTTCCGGTCAAGGGCACGACTTTCTCCTTCCGTCAGGGGCCGGACGTGTTCATCGTCGTCGATTTCAACGAGCCGCGCCCCGACTTCGCGCTTTTGAAGCGGCTCCTTGCGGAAAGCGAGGATGCGCGGTACACCTTCCTCGTCTCGCACGGCCCGACGGTTCCGAGCGGCACGTCGCGGTGGTTTCTGCTTGGCAAGAAGAAACGCGACGAAGAGAGGCGGGAGCTGCGTACCATCTTTGCGCGGCGCAACGCAATCGCGCTTGGCGGCCACACTCACAGGCTTGAGTTCTACGACTGCGCTTTTACCGAAGGCAAAATTACGCAGTTCGTGTTTAACAGCGTGTGGACGAAGCCGGAGTTGGCGACGGCGAAAGTCCTTGGCGACGGCGCGGAGGATTACGGATGTCTTCGCGGTGCGGCGGCGAAGGAACTTGTCGGCGAATACCGTCCGTTCGTCAAGGGCTATCTCTTTGCGGAGGCGGCTGGCCACTACACGCTTGACGTGTCCGATGCGGGCGTGTCCGTCGCGTTCTACGGCGGCGACGCCACGACGCCATCTCGGACGTTCAGACTTAGACAAGGAGGCTGCAAATATGCATAAACACACATTGAAGCTAACGGCCATGTATGAAGGGCTACAGGGTCAGACCTATGAATAAACAGCAAAGAACGGCTGGTCTGTCGGCGATGTTCGTCGCGATGGTGGTGGCGTCCTCGTTATCCTCATACGCAGTGAACCCGATTATCCCCGAGGGGAAGTTCCTGTCCGACCCCGCGCCGCGCGTGGGGCATGACGGCAAACTGTGGGTGTTCGGTTCGCGCGACAGGAATGTGAAGGATTACTGCTCGGACTACAACGACGTCCTTGAGACGACAGATCTGCTCTCGTGGCGTCTGCACGAGGGCGTGTTGGCGTCCACGGGGCCCAACGACGGAGTGCCGCAGTCAAACTCGAAGCTGTACGCGCCCGACGCGATTTTCATTGACGGGAAGTGGTGTCTCTTCTACTGCATGCCCGACAAGAACCACATGGAGGGGCTCGCAGTCTCGGATTCCCCGACAGGGCCCTACAAGAGCGTATGCGCATACGACTGGTGCGGGAACAGGGCAAGCATAGACCCTTCGATCTTCCGAGACGACGACGGGACGCTCTACTACAACTGGGGACAGTTCGCGCTCAATGGGGCAGTTCTCAAGCCAGACCTCACCGGATACGTCCCTGGGACGCTGAAGAGGGCGATAATCACCGAGGCACAGCACAACTTCCACGAAGGCATACAGCTCACGAAGAGGAACGGCATATACTACCTCGTGTTTGCCGACATCGGACGCCGCCGCGCCCCGACGTGCATCGGGTATGCGACGGCGGAGAAGCCCTTCGGGCCTTACACGTACCGCGGCGTAATCGTAGATAACTACGGATGTGATCCGAGGAGCTGGAACAACCACGGCGGAATCGTCGAGTACAAGGGACGCTGGTACGTGATGTACCACCGTTCCACGAACGGAAGCAACACGATGCGCAAGGCGTGCGTCGAGCCGATAGAGTTCGACGAGAACGGATTCATTGCAGAGGTCGAATCGACGTCGAACGGCGCGGGGCCGGAGCTTGATCCTTTTGCTGAGACACCGGCGCGCATCGCCTGTGTGATGAGTGGCGGCGCGAGGATCGTCACGTTGGAGGACGGGCGCGAGCGCATCGGAGGAATCCGAGCCGGAGGTGCGGCCACATGGCGCTACTTCAACGGTTCGCGTCCGGCGGCATCGCTGCGGCTGAAGGTCGTGGCGCGCAAACAGTGTGTGGTCGAGTTGCGTGACGGGAAGGGCGCGTCGTACGGACGAGGTTTCATCCCCGCCGGAGACGGTTCGAAGGAGTCCGAGGTCGATATCAAACTTGACCGCCCGTTCCCATCTGGCCGCACAGCCGTCGTCCTCGCTTTCCACGGCAGGCCCAACGAAGACCTCTTCGACCTCGTTTCGTTCATGTTCCGGTAGGGTGCGGGAGGGGAATGAAGGGTCAGAGCATGTTGATACAGTAAAATTGATACAGTAGCCGGGTTTTTGGTATAATGTCCACATGAGAAAGAACAGGGATATCGAGCAGGACAGGTGCTATCACCTGATTAGCCGACTTGCGCACCGTGCGTTCTTCCTTGACGACGAGGAGAAGGACCGTGCGGTCGCGCTGATGCGCCGCGTAGAGGGGTTTTGCAATTACCTCATGAATAAACACATTATAACAATCTGCCTTGCGGCGGCAAGTGTTCTCGCGTCGCCGGTCGCTGCGCTTTCGGATGAGGCCGGGACCGCCTCGCGGACGGGAGACCCGGGACTCGGCGAAGCCGCGCGCAGGCACCTCGAACGCGCGGAGCGGTGGTATCTTCCGTCGCGTCTCGGAGTGTTCTACCACTGGGGGCTTTTCACGGGCGGCGGGCTGCACACGGTCGACAAGAAGCGCTACAAGCCGCTCACGTATCCGACGCCGGAGGCGTTCGAGGCCGCAGCAGGAGACCCAGCGCGGGTTGCTGAAAACTTTGCGGAAAGCGCCCTCGCCTTCGGCGCGAAGTACGTCATCCTGACGGCGTGGCACACGTGCGAGGCGCACATGGCGATCTATCCGACCGCAGTCCCCGATTTCCGCAACAAGACGAAAGGAGACTACCTCGGAGCGTTCCTCGATGCGGCGCACAAGGCGGGACTTAGGGCGATGGTCTATTTCCCGTCCGACAGCCACAACTGGAACGTCGATCCGGAGAACCCGACAATCGAGCCGAAGACCGGGAAGAGGGGCAGCGCTTATTTCGTCGGTTTCATCGGACGCGTCCTTGACGAACTCAAGGAGCGCTACGGCGAGAGGATCGACGGATTCTGGATCGACGGCGGGCTTCACGGGAAATGCAGCGAGATACCGCCTAAGATCAGGAAGCTCTGGCCGGACGCCTTGATCGTAGGCAACTGCGTGACAGACTTCCGCGTCGATGTGGACGTCTCTACGACCGAAATCTGTCCGGGCAAGGCCGCGACGCCCGCGTACTGCCGTCCCGACGGCTTCCGCCGCGTCTCCCCATGGGGCGGGGCGTTGCCGCAGCGCGACCTGAACGAGGACAACCTCCTTGTCGGCTACTGGTGGTACACTGGCGAACTCGACGACAGGAACGAACTCGTGCGCGATCCACGGCTTCTTGTCAAGGAGATCGTCTCGTCCCTCGGCCAGCGCGGACGCTGGAACTGCACCATCGGAGTCGGCCCGACGATTGACGGGACTCTCCCTGCGTTCACACGCTCGATGACGGAAAACCTCCGGGCGTTCCTCAAGTGGGCGTCTCCCGCCATCTACGGCACGAAAGGCCCCGCCGGGTCTTTCTTCGACCCCGGATATGCCGGAGCCGCCAACGGTCCCACAAGCGCCGCGTTCTACTCCGTCACCCAGTCGCTTGAAAACCCCAACGTGTTCTACGCGATCGTGACCGAGGCGAGGGCCTCCGCGAAGAAGAACAAGTCGGTCTTCCAGACCAATGGACGCATCCCGCGCCGCGTAAGCGACTTGCGCACGGGTCGCGAATATACTTTCTCCGCGCCCTACGGCACAGTCGTCGAAAACATCGACTGGAGCGACATAGAGACATTCGGCGCGACAGTCCTCAAGTTCGAGTTTTGATATGCACGAAATCACTGACATCGCAGGTGTCGGACGGCGCACCTTTCTTAAAAATGCCGCAATTCTCGCTTTTGGCGTGCCCATCGCAGGGCGAACTTTCGCGGACGGGAAGAAGGCGGACGGGACTAAGGCCGCCACTCCCTTGATTGCTTCCGCGCCCGTGCTGCAGAACGCGGCGGAGACATCGATTGGCGTATCGTTCGCGGTGTCGGCGTTGGCGAGCGGGTGGGTGGAGATCTCCAAGTCGCCGGACATGAGCGGCGCGAAGAGGGTTTATTCGGGCGACTGCGGGCTTATGGACGTGAACGACAAGGTTGCGCTTGTGCGCATACGGGGGCTTCGCCCCGCGACGCGCTACTGGTACCGAATCGGCGCGGATCGGATGGAGTTCAAACGGTATAGGCCGTACAATCTTGGTTCTGAGACAGACGGCAAGATACATTCCTTTGCGACGCTTGGGGCGGAGAATACTGGCTCATTTTGCGTCATCGCCGATTCGCACCAGCGGAATCCGGCCCTTGGGATGATGCTTGCGAAGTTGCAGGAGCTGACGCCCGCCGTTGTCATCTGGAACGGCGACGCGACGGGCAACTTCAACACGACAATCGACGATGCGCTGAAGACGTTTGTTCACGTCCACCCTGACTATCCCGAATATGCCGCCGATACGCCGTTCATGTTCGTGAACGGTAACCACGATTTTCGGGGGTTGTTCAACCGACACCTTCAGGACTTGATGATGTTTCGGGAGCAGGACGAACGGCTGCCGCGCTATGCTTCGCTTGGACGCAACTTCGTGCAGCGGCTCGGCGACGTTGCGCTCATCGGGCTTGACACGGGCGAGGACAAGCCAGACGCGCATCCGTTCTTCGGCGGCGTCGCCAAGTTTGAGCCATACCGCCATCTCCAGACGCGATGGCTCGCCGATGCCATTGAGACGCCCGCCGTCAAGACGGCGAAGTTCAAGGTGGCGTTCTGCCACATTCCTCTTTACGACGCAAACCCCGCGCACAACGCAGGGGATGCCATCGACGAGGGCAAGGCGGCGGAGTGGCATCGTCCATGCGCCCAGATGTGGGGGCCGCTCTTCGAGAAGGCGGGCGTGAATCTTGTCATAACGGGGCACACGCACCGCTTCCGCCACGATCCACCCGGCGACGGGCGCACATGGGACCATATCGTGTGCGGAGGATGCGACATCTGGGGACGCGGGGCGAACAGGAAGTTTCCGACAGTCATCGAAGGGCGAGTCGATGGCGGGCGGCTCGTCGTGCGGGTGCATGACCTCGTCGCAAAGAAAATCGCGCTTGAAAAGACGTTCTGACCCTGTTGACCCCATATAAAATAACGCAATGAAAGGCAAGCTGGAAATGAGAAAGATGGTCATCATCGCCGCAATCGCGGCGGTGGCGTCAAGTTGTGTCGGGCCAAAGGCGGACGAGACGGCGGTCAAGCCGCTCAAGATCGCCGTGTTCGTCGGCGACGGTGCGCGAAACTCGGGCGCGTACCGCTGGCTTGAGATTGCGACGACTGCCGAGGACGTCGAGGCGACGCCGGTCGACGGCGCGGCGATTCGCGACGGCGCGCTTGACGGCAAGGACGTTATCATCATGCCCGGCGGCAAGGCGAGCATCGAGGCGCTCGACCTCGGCGAAGTAGGTCGCGAGAAGCTCAAGGCGTTCATTCGCAACGGCGGCGGATACATTGGGACTTGCGCAGGGTGCTATCTCGTCATGCAGCCGAGCGGTGGCGTGCGCAAGAACTACCTTGGGCTGATTCCATACACCGACGGCACGAGCGGCGGCAAGGCGGAGCTCAACATCGCCTTCGACAAGAAGGCGACCGACCTCGCCGGGATAAAGAAGGGCATCTGCAAGGTGCGCTATGGCGGCGGCCCGGTGCCGAAGCACACGGGGACCGAGGTGGAGGGCTCGCACATCGAGGTAGTCGGCACTTACGCGGGCGACATCAACATCTCGTCAAAGCCGCGCACGTCGTTCTCGGGCAAGCCCGCGGCCCTTGCCGGCACCGTCGGCAAGGGCAGGCTGTTCGTCTTCACGGTACACCCCGAAAGCGACGTAGACGACCACTATCTCATTCGCGGCGCACTGAGGTACGTGACTGGCGGTCGCGAGGTCAAGTGGACGTATCCGCAGCGCAAGCCGGGGCAGCTCGCCGTAGGCTTCATGTGCGACGATTCGCTCGGGACGGAGACGGCGCTTTTCGCCCAGAGCCTGCTGCGCTCGCGCGAGTTCGACGTCGTGCCGCTTAACGCGAAGGTTATCTCCGAGGGGGCGCTCCAGCACATCGACGCAATCCTTGCGCCGGCCAACGCGGGCAAGGTTGATTCGAAAGCGGGGCTCTACGGCGACAACGCCGACAGGACGAAGGCGTTCCTTGAACGTGGCGGGCGGGTGTTCGCCTGGGGCAACGCGGCGGAGCGTGCGAAGAAATACGAGAGCGGCGTTACGATTGTCGCGGACAGCAAGGAGGCGCTTGCTCGCTTGAGGGCGTTTGCATCCGAGCCTACCCCAGCGCCCGTCGCAATGCCCGCAAAGGTCGAAAAGCCGATCAAGGCCGCCTTTTACGCAGACAACGGCGGGGCGCAGTACAATGTGGCGAGGATGCTCAAGCTTTCGCCGGAATACGAGGTCGTGCCGCTTTCCGCCGCCGACATCGCCGCCGGCGCGCTTGATGGAAACGACCTGCTTCTCATGCCGGGGGGCCTCAGCTCCGTCGAGTTCAAGACGCTCGGCCCCGCCGGGCAGGATGCCGTTAAGCGGTTCGTGCGCGGCGGAGGCCGCTATTACGGGATATGCGCGGGGGCGTTCCTGGTGCGGCAGTCCGACGTTGGCCTGGGGCTCGTTCCCTTCAAGGACGACAAGCCCGAGCACTACCGCGGCTGGGCGCCGATGAAGATTCGGTTTACCGAGGACGGCAAGGCCGCGTTCCCGAAGTCGGACGAGGTTAGGACCGTAATGTACTGGGGCGGTCCCGTGTTCGTGCCGGGCGACCCAATAGAGGACGCCGACGTAAGGGTGCTCGCCCGGTACGACGGGCAGCTAATCAACACGAATTCGGCCAAGCCGGTGAAGCCCATGATCGGCAAGGGCGCGTTTCTCGGCGGCACCGTAGGCAAGGGCAAGGTCTATGCGCAGGGGCCGAATCCCGAGATGTGGGAAAGCAACTATGACCTCGTGAAGGCAGGGTTCAAGTACCTTACGGGCGTTGAGCCGACGCCGCAGAGCCGCGCTCGCAGGCGCGGAACCAAGTCCGTGCTGGCGAAGCTCTCGCACGACGGCACGTCGAAGGCCCAGATGTCGTTCTACCTCGACAGGCTTCTTGCAGACGACGGGCTCGACGTCGCCTTCTGCCGCAAGATGGACAACAACATGCTGCCCCACGCCGAGATATTCGCGATCTTGCAGCCCACGAAGGACGTCTGCACGCTGTCCGGCAGCGGCAAGTCGGAATGGACCCCGGCCGTCAAGTTGTTTGTGCGCGGCGGCGGCAAGGTGGTCCTGCTCGCAGACACCGACGAAGAGCGCAAGGCAGCCGCTTCGCTTGAGGGCGCAAAGGTCGTCGGGACATATGACGAGATGATGGAGGCGATTCACGAATGAACGCGAGATGCATTGCGTCCGCAGTCCTGGCATTGGCATGCGCCTTTCACGCATTCGCCAGGGTTGACGTCAAGATAGACCTTCATAGCAACGCCGACGGAATGCGCGACGTAGGTCATGCGAATTTCCTCGGCAGAAACGTGCCCGCACCGCCCAAGGACCCCCTGCGCGGACTCGGGGGCTACAGGGTCAAAAGACTGACCGTCCATGACTGCGCGAGCGGGCGGGTTGTGTTCCAGAACGAGTTTTCATGAGAGGCGAGGAGGCGAGAAGATGAACAGGAGTGCGATAGCGAAATTCGCCGCGTGCGCGGCGGCGGCGACGGCTGGGTACTGCGGCGAGGCGGGCGGCGAAGTGCCGTTCTCGGCGATTCGCCTCAGGAAGCCCCACACCGACCGGGCGGAGGTCTGGAAGGGCACGCTCGCGGAGTTCGCGAAGTACCGCGAGGGAGTTGACGAGGTGTGGTTCTCGACGGGCATCTGCTTCCCGAAGATGGACGAGCACCGCGCCGCCGCGAAGAGGCTCGCCGCCGCCGCGGACGAGCTCCGGGCGATAGGCATCCTCCCCTCGCTGCAGATACAGGCGACGCTCGGGCACGGCGACAGCCTCGTCCACTACGCCGACAACTCCGGCCTCGCGTGGCAGCGCTGGGTCGCGGAGAACGGGCACACGGCGAAGGCCGTGAACTGCATGAGGGCGCCGGGGTTCCTGGCGTACATGACGGAGATGGCCTCGCTGTACGCCGGGGCGATGCGTCCGTACGCCGTGTGGATCGACGACGACATCCGCTGCATCAGCCACGGCGGCCCTGGCTGGGGGTGCCACTGCGAGCACTGCCTCGGCGTGTTCGCGAAGAAGGAGGGCAGGGCCTACACTCGCAAGGAGCTTGTCAATGCGATGAAGTCCGACCCCGCGCTCGCCGCTCGCTGGCGCGCGTTCGCGTTCGAGGGCGAGGCCGCGCTAGTCCGAGCGATAGGCGACGCGGTCCACGCCGCCTCGCCCGCGACGCGCATGTGCATCCAGCAGCCCGGCAAGTGCTTCCCCGAGCACCGCGCGCTCTACGAGGCGTGCCACGCGGCGACGGGGCTTCCGGTCGCGATGCGCCCCGGGGCGGGCTCGTACTACGACCACGATCCGCGCGACCAGATAGCGAAGGCGTACACCCTCGCCATCCAGATGGAGAAGATCGGCGCGGCGGTCGGCCCGCGGTCGATGTTCGACCGCATCTGCCCCGAGATCGAGACGTGTCCGCGCTCCTTCGCGTGCCGCTCCGGGCGCGGCGTGCTGCTGGAGGCGCTCGAGGCGCTTTCGCAGGGGATGAACGCCGTCTCCGCGCTCGCGATGGACGCGGGGTACGAGACGCCCGCGTGGTACGGCGGCGAGATACTCGCCCCGCTTGCGCGCAACGCCGCGACGCTGAAGCGCTACGTCGCAGTCAGCGACGGCGCCGAGCGCGCGGGATACGTATTCGACGGGGGGCCGACGGAGGCGCTGAGGACGTCGTCGCTGCCGATTAGGGCGATGCCGTCCGACTGCGCGCCGGCGTCGCAGCGCGCCGCAGGGCTGGCGCGGCTCGTGACGTCCGCCCACGCGGCGGCCGCCGTCGAGGCCGGGAAGGATGCCGTCGCCGCGCTTCTCGGGGAGGACCTCGTACTTGACGGCGGCGCGGCGCGGGCGCTGTTCGACGCGGGCTACGGCGCGGAGCTCGGCTTCGCAGCCGACGAGCCGAAGGGGTACGAGGACGCGTACTACAGCCTGCGCGAACGCTTCACGGGCGTCCCGCTGAACGACGGGCTCCTCGCCCGCGAGGCGCCGATATACGGCAATGCGTACGTGCTGAAGCCGGCGAAGGACGCCGTCGCGGTGTCGGAGTACTACAGCGACATGAACGCGGACGCGCACCCCGGCGTCGCGGCGTTCGCGTACGAGACCCCGCAGGGCAGGCGGCGCGTCGTGTTCGGCCAGGGCGTGTTCGAGACGGCGATGAGGCTCGCGTCCGGCGACCGCGTGCTGCAGATGCACAGGCTCTGCGACTGGGCCTCGCACGGCAGGTCTCCCGTCCTCCTCGAGACGCCGACGCGCTCGTTCGTGCAGCCGCGCGTGCGCAAGGACGGCTCGCTCGCCTCCGTCGTGTTCGTGAACGCCTCCATTGGCGAGACGTGGCCCGTGAAGATGCGCCTCCGCGGTGTGCCGCCATCTGCGACCGAAGCCGTCTGGTCGGCATTGGATGCGCAGGATGTCGCAATTCAAATCGCAAGGGACGGTTCCGATGCCCTTGTCGAGCTTCCGCCCGTCCCCGCCTGGACAGGAGGATATCTTTATTTCAGATAACGGCCTGAAGGCGAAGTTCACGGCATAATCGAATTGCGATACGATGATGCGCGGCGCGGGCGCGAAGGCGCGCGCGTCAAAACCATGGGTTTCACCATTGACTTTTCGAGTCATAAATGCTATGCTTGCGTTGCCTTTTGTTTAGGGCGCTATACCCTTGAACGGAAAGGAGAACAGAAAATGGCGACATCGAGCATAACGGCGAACTTTAGGATCGACGATCCGAAGGCGGTACGCTTTCTGGTGCGCGAGCTTTGCTCCAACAAGCCTTGGCGAATGCCGTCTGTCAGAGTCAAGTCGCGTCATGTCAGCAACGGCAGAGAGATTGATGCTTTCTTTGCCCAAAGCCCCTATTCTCGCAAGGAGCGTGTCTGATGGGGTATTCGGTATTCCGCATAGCAACCTATGACCAGATGTTCATCTTCCTGAAATAACGCCCATGCTCAAACCTCTTTCCATAGCACCGTCAAATCGCTCGGCACTCGCTTGCGCTCGGCTTGGCTCGCTTGAATCGCGAGCCCCGCTTGCGCATATCCCCCGGCCGCAGGCCGTCCGTGGAGCGGATGCCCTAGCAGGGGTGCGGTTACGCGCCACAGACCGCGTGGAGGGACTTTATGCTTCTAATACCCCCCCCCCCATGGCCTAACGGACGCAATGTAACGCGTGCAGGGCGCGGATTCCGGCGCGTTGTCTTGGGCGCGGCCATAGCGTTCGCTTGTTCGGCGGGCGGGGTGTATGCAGCTCA
>Ga0310786_10012796_pt1 | contig 10365 bp, 9 predicted proteins | sample AusTroGonzalo_MG_FD_203881 | JGI IMG/M metagenome (GOLD analysis project Ga0310786, IMG submission 203881) | Bovine rumen microbial communities from tropical cattle in Woodstock, Queensland, Australia - Gonzalo_03 (v2) (version 2) | ecosystem: Host-associated > Mammals > Digestive system >... | reverse complement strand
ATATGTATTATTTTGGTTGTTCACAAAGTTCTGTCAGCACACCGCAGGTGTTCTTGGGATGCAGGAATCCTATCATCAGGTTCTCAGCACCCTTACGGGGCTGTAAGTCAATGAGGCGAATGCCGGCAGCCTCAGCCTCCTTAAGGGCTTCAGCTACATTCTCAACATTGAAAGCAACGTGGTGTATGCCACCCTTGCCACCGTTCTTCTCAATGAACTTGGCAATTGTTGATTCAGGGCAAGTGGGCTCCAGGAGCTCAATCTTTGTCTGGCCAACCTTGAAGAAAGCAGTCTTGACCTTCTGATCTGCCACCTCTTCAATACTGTAGCACTTGCTGCCTGTAAGAAACTCAAAGAACGGCATTGTCTCCTCCAGAGAGGTAACAGCTATGCCTAAATGCTCAATGTGCGTTGGTTTCATAATTGTCGTGTAATTATTGTTGGTTACTTGTTTGACATCCTTTATTAGAGGTTTGCAAATTTACATAATATACCTTGTAATAAAAAGGAAAAGAATCTTAAAATGCGGCCCAACCGGGACAGGTTTGAAGGCATTAAGTCATAATCTTGGTTAAGATATTTGGTGGCAAAAGAATAGTGTGGTATGTTTGGACCGTAAAACAAGATTATACTTTCAATAACCTAATTAGTCCTGTCCTACAATGAAAAAGATTCTGTCATTCATCTTGTCTGTCATTTTGTTTATTGCCGTATCGTGCTCAGAAAGCAATCGTACGCCTGGTGAGAATGAGATTTTCGTTGATTTCAAGAGTGATAAACCTATGGTCGCAAAAGGCCCTGAGGACCTTTTCAATTATTCAGACTATATTGATTCTGTTGCCTATGTCCCTCTTGAAACGACCGATGATTGTCTTATGGGTGATGTTGGAGATATCCTTTTTGTCAACAATAAGATTTTCCTCCGTGACAGGAACACCATTTTCATATTCAGCAGGGATGGCAAATTCATATCAAAAGTATCAAAGTTGGGGAGAGGACACGGTGAATACTCCAATCTGGGCTATTGGGATGTAAATCCTACAAATGATGAAATCAGCGTTTACTCCGGTGGTAATAAAATGGTTTTCGTGTATTCCATTCAGGGAGATTTTTTGAGAAGCGCTGAAATTGAAGGCATTCCGCGTGATTTCTGTGTGCTGCCTAACGGTAATTATCTCTTCTATACGCCTGATTATATGGAGGGCCATTATCGTGGAGTATGGCAGACGGACCCCCAAGGCAAATTCTTAAATCAGCCTCTTGTGTTATCCGGTTCCGCAAGAAAAATCATTCTTTCCAATAACAGTTTTGTACACCTTAGTAATGGTGAGGTGGGCGTGCTGGGGCCTATCGGCTTTGACAACATATATCATATTTCGACCGATACATCCGTAATAGCATATCATATCACCACCAATGTGACCATTCCAAAAAGTGTACTTGAAAGTGACGATATAAGAGATTTTGATAATCCTCAATTTTATTATCTGTCCGGTTATAGGGAAACCGATAATCTTTTGTCTTTCGATATGACTGATATGCAGGATAAGAGTATGGAGGTTATGTATGATAAGCAGACAGGAAAAGTCTATACCCAGGCATGGGATAACAATAATGGTGCCTTGATAGGCAACCCTTTCATGCCCGGCGACAAGATGCTTATTGTGTCTTCCGGATTTAAGAGTGACTATGGGGTGAGACTCTCAACAATTGACGCCACTTCAATAATGCAAATGCCAGAAGACATGCGGAATCAGATTGCCCCGGATTGCACAATGGAATCCAATCCTGTTGTGATCATATACTATTACAAGCACTAATGTGTCACGTTATATCCCTGACGTAGAGGGAATAGATGGATTTGTTGGGGATTCTATGTCATCGGTCTGAGAGAATCTGTTCAGAGAATCTAAAAAACAAGAGGATTTTATGTAAGTTTGCAGAACGAATCATAAATGACAGTAACATGAATTTTCAGACGTGGGAGATAGAGGATCGATTGCGCTTGATGGGTAAGTATTTTGACCTGGATGCGCTGTTGGCCAAGGATACGGATAACCGGGCGGTTGAACAGTATTACCGGAAGTCAGATTTCTTTTATAAACTCGTTCTAAGCCGCGGAGGTAGAGCTATTCATATGGGGATATCAGAAGATGGTTCCTATCATAAGGATGACTACCTGGGGCAGGCGCGATTTGTGGGAACTCTGCTGGACCGCCCATCCATGAGTGTTCTGGAAGTAGGGGCTGGCCGGCTATTCAACACAAGGTATCTGGCAGAAGAGTTTCCTGGCTGTCATTTTACTGCGCTGGACCTTCCTAACCGTAAATTCCTCAAGAACCGAGCTCCGTCAAACGTACAGCTTATAGAAGGAGATTATAACGACCTCTCAATATTCCCTGAGAACTCATTTGATGTTGTATTCGGCGTGGAAACCATCTGTTATGCTGAGAGCAAGGAGCATGTTTTCAAGGAGATTCACCGCGTGCTTAAGCCCGGTGGCCGGCTTGTCGTCTTTGACGGATACGAGCCCAAGCCACAGGAGGAGATGACGGAGTTGGAACACCGTGCATCGGCTGTTGCCTTTGCTGCGATGTGTGTAACACAGAATGACAACTACTTAGGCAATATCCGCAAGTATTTGGAGGCTTCTTATTCAAAAGTGGAGATTACGGACATCACCAGGAAAGTGAGGCCTACGCTGAGACGCCTGGATCGCATATGCAGCTATTATTTCATGCATCCGTGGCTCATCCGCTTCTCCAAAAAGTTTTTCCCTGCTGATGCCAACCTGAACAGTATCGCCGGTTGGCTGATGTTTCTAACAGCTGACGGTGATAATATAAACCAGTACGACCGCATAGTGGCGGTTAAATAATACATAAATGACAGTAATATGAACATACAGACGTGGGAAATAGAGGATCGCTTACGCGTGATGGGGAAGTATTTTGACCTGGATGCACTGGTAGCCAGGAATACGGACACCCAGGCGGTTGGAAAGTATTACCGGAAGTCAGATTTCTTTTATAGTCTTGTTCACAACCGCGGGGGTAAGTGCATTCATTTTGGGCTTTCTGAAGACGGGTCCCATCATAAGGATGACTTCCTGGGGCAGGCGCGATTTGTGGGCTCTCTGCTTGACCGCCCGTCCATGAATATTCTGGAGGTGGGGGCTGGCAAGCTTTTCAACACAAGGTATCTGGCAGGGGAGTTTCCTAACTGTCATTTCACCGCGTTGGACCTTCCTAACCGCAACTTCCTCAAGAACCGCGTCCCGTCAAACGTAGAGTTGCGTGAAGGAGATTATAACGATCTCTCTATATTCCCGGAGAACTCCTTTGACGTTGTCTTTGGAGTAGAAACCATCTGCTATGCTGAGAGTAAGGAGCGCGTTTTCAAGGAGATATACCGTGTGCTAAAGCCCGGAGGCCGGCTCGTCATTTTTGACGGATACGAGATTAAGTCCCATGAAGAGATGACGGAGTTTGAGCGACGTGTGTCGGCCATTACCTGGACGGCTATGTGTATTAATCCTTCGGATCACTATATTGGCAATATCCGTAAGTATCTGGAGGCTTCCTTCTCAGAAGTGGAGATTACGGACCTTACCAGGAAAGTAAAGCCTACCTTGAGACGCATTGACCGTATTAGCTGCTATTACTTCATGCACCCGCAGCTCATCCGCTTTACCCAGAAACATTTTCCGATTGATGCCAACCTGAACGGTATCGCCGGCTGGCTGTTGTTCCTTACCTTTGACGGTGAGACTATTCATCAATACTGCCGTATAGTAGCGGTTAAGTAACTAAAGCGTGGCGATGAGGCGTAGGTTGAACTGGCGGCCGGTAAGGTAGTTGGGTACGGCAAACTGGGTATTGGATATGTCAGTTATCCAATAGTAGGAGTTGACATTGTTTATGCCCAGTAGGTTGAGACCATCCACGCCCATCCAGATATCCTTGAAGAATCCAGCCTTACCGTATATGTGCGGATGCTTGCTGTAATCAAATATTTTGTAGGAGAGGCCTATGTCCACACGTTTGTAAGCGGGAGCACGGAATGCCTGTTTCTCGCGGCCGCTGTGGGTGGGGCCGAATGGCAGGCCATCGGCGAATGAGCATCTCAGTGACATCTTCCAGTAATCCCTACGCGGGAAGGTATCTGTGAAATAGAGAGACAGGTTGTAGAGCTGGTCTGTGGGGCGCGGCAGCCACTTGCCGCCTATATTCTCCTTGGTGCTCATAAGCGAGAATGTAAGCCATGATGCGGTGCCGGGTACGAACTCTCCGTAGAGTTTCATGTCAATGCCCGCCGCATAGCCGTATGCACAGTTTTCTCCATAATAAACTATCCTTACATTGTCAACGTTGTACGGAATGAGTCTGTCAAACTTCTTGTAGTAGATTTCAGTAGTGAACTTGAACGGACGGTCATATACCCGGAAATCATAATCGCCACCCAATACGAACTGTACGGAACGCTGTGAGCGGATATCCTTGTTCAGGTTAACCTGATATATGCCGCCGGCATTGACCGTATCCTTTATCTCCTTGTAGAATGGTGTCTGGTAATATACTCCGGTTGAGAACCTGAAGGTGAGGTCTTCATTGAATGCAGGAATAAATCCTAACATAACCCGTGGGCTGACATTTATCTCATTATTCCAGCTCCACCATGATGCCCTCACTCCTGCATTCAGGGTAAAGAGTCCTACGCCGGTGTTGAATTTATATGTATCCTGAATGAATGCCGCTGCTTTATCGTTGGATATGCCGTGGTCTGATTTGAGCGAGTAGATCATCTCCATGGGGCCGCTTTGGGTGTATGGTAGGGTATAACCTGCAGAATCCCGCATCTCCCATTCACGCATGTGGTCCGATACTGCTTCATGCCTGTATTCAATACCCCAGCCGATAGTACCTGCGTGGTCAGTAGTATGGGTTCCCTTGAACGATGCGGTATAGACTGTTGATTTGAGCCGGTTGCGGGCATGCTGCATGAACGAGCCGACGGCCATGTTTTCATCCTGATTACTCTCGTCAAGCCAATATTGACTCAGGATATCGAATGATTCACTCTCCTGGCTGCTGAAAGCTGACAGGTTCAGACGGTAAACAGAATTCTCCTCTTTGCGTTTTATGTCAAGTGCTCCAAACAGGGTATTGAACTTATCACTTTCCCAACCTTCATAATAGACCTTGAAATTGATGGGATTCTCTGATGTTCCGAAACTGGTGCTGCGGTCAGTGGGCGTGAAGTTGTAGCGGTTGACAGCGGCATTGCCTATAAGACCTATCTCCCATTTGTCAGTAGGAGTCCAGCAGATATAGGTCTGGTAATCCAGGAATGAGGGGTCATACTCACCTTTGGTATCAAGTGTGCCCAGAAGATATCTTGTGGTCTTGTAGCGTACGCTGCCTGAGAAACTGATCTTGTCATTACCTACACCTACGTATGCGCTTGCACCCAGCAGACTGGCTGTGAGTACTGATTCAAAACCCTTAGGCTTGCGGTAGTTTATATCCAGTACCGATGACATCTTATCACCGTACTCAACACTGAATCCGCCCGTGGAGAAACTGATGGACTCTACCATATCGGGGTTGATGAAGCTTAGGCCTTCCTGCTGTCCGGCACGCACCAGAAGCGGACGAAGTATCTCCGTGCCGTTCACATAGACGCTGTTCTCATCAAAGTTTCCGCCTCGTACATTGTACTGGCTGCTCAGTTCATTGTGTGTACTTACGCCGGCCTGTGTAGCTATGATTGACTCCACGGAACCGCCGTTTGCATCGGCCGTGAAACGTATTCCTTCTGCGCTTATATGCTGCATCCCGTCTGTCTGACTGCGGGTGGCGTTGATATCAACGTTTTCAAGAGTGTAGTTTGATGTGGGTAGCAGAACATCCAACTGAACCGTATCCTGCGGGCTGACGAGAGTGCGGCGGCGTGTCTCGTGGCCTATCATGCGGAATACCAGATTTACGGTGTCGGACTGAGTGCTGACGTTTAATGAGTATTCTCCTTTGAGGTTGGTCATGGCAGAGTGGAGTGTGCGTTCCTCATTTACGGTAGCCAACTCAACAGGCTCTCCGGCTTCATCATAAACGCGCCCGTGGATATGCACACGCCGTGCCTGCACGGGCATTGCCATGCAGACAATCAGGATAAGGCACGCTGTTGTACGTGCCTGACGTAATACGGGACGTATGTGCTTCATTCATCGTTTTAAACGCAAAATAACATCTTAAATTATATGATAGCCGTTATTTCTTAGTATATTCGCAACATATATATAATAGATTATGGATAAGTTCAGCAATTTGATAGCAACGCGCAGGAGCATGCGCAAGTTTACTGATGAGAAACTTACTGAAGAGCAGAAAAAGACCATTCTCAGAGCGGCTCTGATTTCACCTACCGCCAAGAACAACCGCGGTTGGGAGTTTGTCACTGTTGAGGATCCGGCTATGCTGGAGGCGCTCTCCAAGTGCCGCGCCATGGGATCAGGTTTCCTGGCCGAGGCCGCGTTTGCCGTTGTGGTGCTGGGTGATCCTTCCAAGACGGACTGCTGGATTGAGGATTGTTCGATTGCGGCAATCAATATGCAGCTGCAGGCTGAAGATCTGGGCCTGGGCAGTTGTTGGTGTCATATGCGCGGCCGTGCCGATGCTGACGGCAAGAGCACCAAGCAGACTCTTATGGAACTGTTAGGCATACCGGAGCAGTACGAGCCTGAGTGCATCATAGGCGTGGGCTACAAGGATATGGAGCGCAAGCCTTATGAGGACGACAAGATTGAGTGGAGCAAGGTTCATCAGGGAAGATTCTAATGAGGATAGCATTGGTAGGAGCAGGCCGCGTGGCATCATGCATGGGACCCCGTCTTAAGGAGACTGGGCACATCATTGCTGGTGTTTATAGCCGTACCCTTAAGAATGCTGAGGAACTTGCCGGAAAGGTTGATGCACCCGCATTTGACAAACTTGAGCAGTTGCCTGAGGCCGATGTCTATCTTACCATGCTGAGTGACGATGCCCTGATACAGTTGGCTCCGGTCATAGTGAAGGGTAGGGAGAAGGCTTTGTTCATTCATACCGCAGGGAGTGTTCCGATGGATGTCTGGAAGGAGGCCGGTGCAACCCGTTATGGAGTATTGTATGCCATGCAGACATTCTCCAAGGGTGTTAAGCTTGATTGGGCTCAGGTGCCTGTGTTTATTGAAGGCTGTTCCGATGTGGAGCTTGAGGCCATACGCAGATTGGCTCTTGACCTGTCACCCGATGTTACTCCGTTAAGCTCCAAGGGCAGAAAAAAACTGCATATTGCAGCAGTGTTTGCCTGCAATTTCACAAATCACATGTATGCTATCAGTGAGCAACTGCTTGCGGAGGAGGGCATTCCTTTCAGCGTGATGCTGCCACTGGTACGTGAAACGGCACGAAAGGTGGAGAATCTGAGCCCTTTGAAGGCCCAAACTGGACCTGCCGTGCGTGGTGACCGCAAGGTGGTGAATGAGCATCTGGATTTGCTCAAAGACAATCCTGAATATGCCGGGATTTATCGGCTCATATCAACTGACATAAACAAAGAACTCAAATGATAAATTATGATCTGAATGCTATCAGAGCCTTGGTCTTTGATGTTGACGGAGTGCTGAGCAAGTCCGTCATGAACCTCTCTCCAAATGGTGACCCCGTCCGTACCGTAAATGTTAAGGACGGCTATGCCATGCAGCTGGCCGTGAAGATGGGCCTGCATCTGTGCATCATTACCGGCGCCCGTGTGGAGGAGGTGCGCAAGCGCTATGAAGGACTCGGAATAAAGGATGTTTATATTGCATCAAGTATCAAGATCAATGATTTCAATGAGTTTGTCGCCAGGTATGACCTCAAGCCTGAGGAGATACTCTATATGGGCGATGATATCCCTGACTGGCAGGTTATGAGCAAGTGCGGCCTGCCATGCTGTCCCGCCGATGCCTGCCCTGAGATACAGGCACTGTGCAAGTATGTATCGCCTTACAACGGCGGTGAGGGCTGTGTCCGCGATGTGCTGGAGCACATACTCAAGGTACAGGGCAAATGGATGAAGGATGATCACGCATTCGGCTGGTAATATGGAACTTCCGTATAGGATAATACTCGCATCGAACTCACCACGCAGGCGTGAGCTGCTGGGTGGTTTGGGATTAGACTTTACCGTCAAGGTTATAGATGGTATAGATGAATCCTGGCCGCATGATTTGAAAGGTGAGGCTATCCCGCTTTACATATCGCGTGAGAAAGCCGCTCCTTATAAATCCATTATTACTCCCGATGAGCTTGTCATTACCGCCGATACAATAGTCTATGTTGATGGTGAGGTACTGGGTAAGCCCGCTGACAAGGCCGATGCCGTACGTATGCTTAAACTGATTTCCGGCCGATGGCATGAGGTTATAACAGGTGTAACCCTTATGACCGCAGAGCGTGAACGCAGTTTTGCCGTAACCACCAAGGTCAAGTTCTGCAATCTTATGGATGCAGAGATAAACCGATATGTGGAGAGCGGCCTGCCTATGGACAAAGCCGGTGCCTACGGTATCCAGGAGTGGATAGGCTATGTGGGTGTTGAGGCCATTGAGGGCAGCTATTTCAATGTGGTGGGGCTGCCTGTGCAGCGGCTCTACCGTGAACTGATTGATTTTTGCAGACAATAACCAATTCAATAAGTCAATATGAAAACCAAATCACTTTTACTTACCTTAACTGCTGTGCTTGGGGGGCAGATGTTTGCTCAGAACCCTATTATAAGCACTATGTTTACCCCTGACCCTGCGCCATTTGTATATGGTGACAAGGTTTATCTCTTTACAGATCACGATGAGGACGGCCGTAACCGGGATTTCAATATGAAGGACTGGGCGCTGTTCAGCACAGAAGATATGGTGAACTGGACATATTTAGGCACCCAGGTAACCACCGCCACATTCAAATGGGCCCGTCAAGGACAGCGTGCTTGGGCTTGCCAGGGCGTGGAGCGCAACGGCAAGTGGTACTGGTATGTATGCTGCAACAAGGCTACCGGTGGTGATGCTCTTGCCGTTGCTGTGGCTGATGACCCTCAGGGTCCCTGGACCGATGCCATAGGCGGACCTCTGGCTGAAGGGTTCGGATTCATTGATCCCACCGTCTTTATTGACGATGACGGTCGTGCCTATCTGTTCTGGGGCAACAAAGGCCTGTGGTACGGTGAACTGAATGATGACATGGTATCATTCAAGAACGGCTGGCAGGAGGTTCCGGGATATCATGATCCCGAGTGCTTTGGTGAACTCCAGTCCAAGATGAACTGGGCCAAGGGTCAGAACGAGATGATGACCCAGTATGAGGAGGGGCCGTGGCTGATGAAGCGCAATGGTACTTACATTCTCTCATATCCTGCAGGCGGTGTTCCTGAGCATATGGCATACTCAACCGCTCCCACCATCAATGGACCTTGGACCTATCGCGGCCGTATCATGGATGAGGCGGAGAACAGCTTCACCATCCATGGCGGTAATATCACATTCAAGGGCCGTGATTTCATGTTCTATCATAACGGCGGTCTTCCCGGCGGTGGCGGTTATAACCGTTCTGCCTGCGTTGAGGAGTTCAAGTGGAATGCTGACGGTACATTTCCGTTCATTCCGTTCACAAAGGAGGGCGTGAAAACACCTGTCAAGAACCTGGATCCTTACAAACGCGTTGAGGCTGAGACTCAGGCAGAGTCACGCGGACTTAAGGTTGACCGCAATGCGGGCAAAGATCATTTCGTGACAGACATTGATGACGGTGACTGGATTCGTGTACGCTCAGTTGACTTTAAGGATTGCGGTCAGAAGGCTGTAGTTGTAGTGGTAGGAGAGCAGAAAGGCAAGGGTACCATAGAGTTCTATATTGACGGTATGGATGGTGAACCTTTCTGCAAGGTTCCTGTCAATACCGACAATGCCGGTTTCCGCACTACCGCATTTACATATCTGATAGATACAGATATAAAAGGTGTTCATGACCTCTACCTCAAGTTCCGTTGTGAAAGCGACAAGCCTTTTACACTTGACTGGTGGCAGTTTAATGCCCATGCCAATATGCCTATTGTACAGACCCGCTTTACTGCTGATCCCGCGCCAGTGGTCATAGACGGCAAGGTGTACCTCTATACAACTCATGATGAGGATGGCGCACGTGGGTTCCAGATGTTTGACTGGCTTCTTTATACATCCGATGATATGGTGAACTGGCAGGATTACGGGCCGGTGGCATCGCTCGATGACTTCAAGTACTATGATGGCAAGAACGGCGCGTGGGCTGAGCAGGTGGTGGCTGAGAACGGTCAATA
>Ga0310786_10012795_pt1 | contig 10366 bp, 6 predicted proteins | sample AusTroGonzalo_MG_FD_203881 | JGI IMG/M metagenome (GOLD analysis project Ga0310786, IMG submission 203881) | Bovine rumen microbial communities from tropical cattle in Woodstock, Queensland, Australia - Gonzalo_03 (v2) (version 2) | ecosystem: Host-associated > Mammals > Digestive system >... | reverse complement strand
CTTCCGCACGCGTCTTGGCCACCAGTTCACGTTCGACGCCGCGTGCGAGACGCTCGTTCCCGCGCCCGAAGACCACATCCTCGTGGCGGCCAAGACGAACCCCGAGGAGATCGAGAGGCAGATCAAGGAGGAGCCGGGCACGTTCATCAAGGGCGTTCTCAAGAGCTTCGGCGACATGACGGTCGTCAAGCTCGAGGACGTCTGCGTGCAGAACGGCTTCGTGAAGAGCGCGAACTGGAAGGCGTTCTGGGACCGCGCGCGGGCGGATCTGCGCAAGGACAAGCGCGTGGAGATCCCGACCAAGCGCGCAGAGCCGATCCATCTGAAGGAGTCGGAGGAGACGTACGGGGAGAGCTGGTTCACGGCGTTCATGCACATCACCGATCCGAAGAGCATCCTCTCGTCCGTCCGCGAACTTCAGGGCACCAGGCGCATTGACGGGCTGGATGGCGCCTCGCGCGACAAGCTCGCCGAGCGGCTCGCCTTCGCGCTGAAGGGCGCGCGCGGGGTGGACGATTCCCTTTATGCGCGCATCGCGTTCTGCGTGTCCGAGCTCGGGCTCGACGTGAAGAAGGAGGACGGCTCGCCCGCCAACATCGTCGCCAAGACGCGCGCGTATCTTCTGGAGAACGACCGCTACCTCGCCGCGGCCCGCGACCTCCCCTCCCGCGACACCGCCCAGCTGGTGCGGTTCCTCGTGGCGGACGACACGGCGGCCGTGAAGGCGCGGCTCTTCGAGAAGATCCCTGAGATGTGCTTCTCGCTGCTGTCTGAGACGCTGACCTTCTTCAAGGACGATTCGCACCCGCGCGGCGAGGGCGGCGAGCTGCTGCCCTGCGACGAGGCCCACTGCGAGGACGTGGTGGCGTCTCTCCTGCAGAAGCCGAACGCGCCCGCCACTCTTGTGACGTTCATCCTCGGGCGCTGGAGCATGTTCGCGCATTGGACGCTTCTCCCGAAGCTGCCCGTGATACTGACCCACGCTATAGCCCTCGGCGAGGGGCGTCAGTCCGGCGAGACGCTGCGCATGCAGAACGTCATCCGCCGGCTCTTCGCCGACGAGAAGTGGCTCAGAGAGGTCTTTGAGATGCTTGCCGACCCTGCGGGTTCCGCGCCGTCGGCCGACCAGGCGCTCGTCTTCGACAGGTTCCAGGCCTCCATTGCGTGGGATCCGTCCACGCACCATCTGATCGTGGTGCGCATGACGCACTGCGTCCCGGAGCTGGCGCAGCGCATGGTCAAGAAGGTGGAGGTCAAGGAGGAGGAGAGGATCACGTCGGTGAGAAGCTATGCGGAGCGCAAGGCGGCCTACCAGAAGCTCGTGACCGTAGACATCCCCGCCAACGCGCGCGACATCGAATATGCGCGCGGTTATGGAGACCTCAGCGAGAACTTCGAGTATCAGAGCGCAAAGGATCGGGAGAGGGTTCTGATCCAGAAGCAGGCGGTGATGCAGGATGAGCTTAATTCCGTGAAGCCCGTGGACTTCGCTGACGTTCCCACTGATCAGGTCCGTCCCGGCACGACGGTGTCCGTCCTCCTGGCCTCCGGCGAGACGAAGCGCTACACGATCCTCGGCGAATGGGACAACGACCTTGCAAGGGGCATAATCTCCAGCAAGACGCGCCTGGCGGAGAACATGATTGGCAAGAAGCCGGGTGACGCGGTGGAGATCATGGACGCCGAGGGCGTCGCGTCCACGGCCACGCTCACCGCGGTGGAGCCGCTTTCGGATGAACTGCGTGCATGGGTCAAGGAAGGCGCCGCCACCATCTGAATCCGGCAGAAAGGATGATTAAATGAGCACAACTAAGAAGACCAAGAAGCCTGTTCCGGCGAAGAAGACTCCTGTTACGGCCAAGAAGTCGGCTTCAAAGAGTTCCGTTCCATCCAAGAAGCCCGCTCCTGCGAAGAAGCCTGCTCCTGCGAAGAAACCAGTCGTTGCGAAGAAGCCAGTCGCTGCGAAGAAGCCAGCTGCCGCGAAGAAGCCGGTTCCGGCGAAGAAGCCAGCGGCGACATCAAACAAGCCTGCCGCGCCTCAAAAGACGGCAGCGCCCGCGCGTCCGGCCCGTCCGGCCGCCAAGCCGGCCGCCAAGGCCGATTCCGTCCAGACAAGCAGCCAGGACTTCGCCTTCTCGTTCGCGGAAGAGATGAAGAAGGCCCAGCGCGCCGAGACGGAGGCGCAGTCCAGGCCTTCTTCCGACATCAAGCTTTCCCGCCGCCCTGACACCCGTGTGAAGGGGAAGAGCACGCAGAAGTTTCCTGCCGCGGACCTCGCGCAGTTCAGAAAGTCGCTGCTTCAGCTTCGCCAGGCCGCTCTGGGGCAGTCTGCCACTCTGCGCAACATAGCGCTGGAGCAGACCGAGGAGCGCGGCGGCGAGGACGAGGATGGAAGCGACGTGTTCCTCCGGCTTCAGAATCTCAGCCAGGTCGATTCCCAGAACAGGATCATCCAGAAGATCGACGAGTCTCTGGCCCGAATCGCAGACGGTTCGTACGGAGTTTGCGAGAACTGCGGGCAGCTCATACGCAAGGCGCGGCTGCAGAACCTCCCGTTCGTGCACACCTGCATGGAATGCCAGAGAGATCTGGAACAGCGCTGATGAAGCGTTTCGTGCTGACATTCGCCGCCGTCGTAAATCTGCTCCTCGCCGACCAGATAGCGAAGGCGGCGGCTATCTTCTATCTGAAGAACGAGCCTCCGCGCGTCGTGGTGGAGAACCTCTTCCAGTTCGCCTACGTCGAGAACAGAGGTTGCGCATGGGGTCTCTTCCAGGGTCAGGTGTGGCCGCTGGCTGCATTCGGCATCGCGGCGCTCGTGTTTCTGGTGTGGAAGAGGCGTGTAATATTCCCTCCAGGTCCATGGGGCACGCTCGCCGAAATACTCCTCTATGCGGGGATCCTCGGGAATCTGGTCGACCGTCTGTATCTAGGGTATGTCGTGGACATGCTGGACTTCCACTGGGGTCCGCACCATTTTCCCTGCTTCAACGTGGCGGACACGTTCATAACGGTCTCTGCCACCCTGCTGATATCCATTTCCCTGTTCGCCTCGAAGAAGGCCGACGCCTCGAAGCAGGCCGCTTCTTCGGGCGGAGCCGCCGCCGGGGGTGCGGCCGGGACATGACGCCGCGGCCGGTCTATCTTCTGGCCGGCGCGACGGCCACCGGCAAGTCCGCAGTGGCCGCGATTCTCGCCCGCGAAATAGGCGCGGCCATACTCTCTGCGGACTCCATGCTCGTCTATTCCGGCATGGACATCGGGACGGCCAAGCCTTCGTGGGCCGAGCGGTGCGAGTTTCGCATGGGAGGCGTGGACCTCGTCACGCCCGCCGAGGACTTCTCCTCCGGCGAGTGGCTTAGGCGGGCGTCGCAGTGGGGGCGGGCTCTTCCCGAGGGAATGCCCGTCGTGGTTGTCGGTGGAACGGGGCTCTACTTCACGGCTCTCCTTCGCGGGCTGGACGAGCCCTGGACGCCGCCCCCGCCAGAATATCCCGTGCTGCGAATGGACCGTGCCCGCCTGCGCGCCAGGCTCAGGGAGCGCATAGACGACATGTTCGCCGCCGGTCTGGAGGCGGAGGTCGCCCGTCTGCGCTCGCAGTATCCCGTGTGGAGCCGCACGGCCTCCGCGGCGATAGGATACAAGGAGTTCGCCTCACAGTCGCGGGTGCCGGGGCGCAGCGTGCGCGATGCCATATACTACCGCACGTCGAAGTTCGCGAAGAGGCAGGACACCTGGTTCCGCCATCAGTCCACGCCGATATGGGTCGACGCCGCCGACGACGTGCGCGAGACGGCGGAGCGCGTGCGCCGCGCGTGGCGCGCGCACGGTCCGTGGCGAGTGGCCGCATTTTCACAATCAGCGCCGGTCTCGGCGCAAAGGAGCCGGCAATGAAGGAAGAGACAATGGCCATAGACGTGCGCCATCTGCGCATAGCGTTCAACGTGGGCGGAAAGGACACGGTTCCAGTCCGCGACGTCAGTTTCACCGTTCCCGCGCACGGCCGCGTGGCGCTCGTCGGGGAGTCCGGGTGCGGCAAGTCGCTCACTGCGCTTTCGCTCGCGCGCCTTTCGCCGACCGACCGGGCGTCGGTGACGGGGGATGTCATAGTCAATGGGCGCGTGGCGTACGTCTTCCAGAATCCCACCAATTCGCTCAATCCGGTGATGCGCATCCAGGACCAGATAGCCGAGGCGCTGCCGCCGGAGCGCCGCCGGCCGGCCGCGGCCGCGCGCGGGCACATAGTCGAGCTTCTCGCGCGCACTGGTCTGCCGGATCCCGCCCGCGCGGCGCGCGCCTATCCGTGCGAGCTTTCAGGCGGGCAGCAGCAGCGCTGCATGATAGCGATGGCGCTCGCGGCGGAGCCGGACATCCTCGTGTGCGACGAGCCCACCACGGCCCTCGACGTCACCACGCAGAAACAGGTTCTGGAGCTGATCGACTCGCTGGCCGCCGAGACGGGCATGGCCGTTCTCCTCATCACCCACAACCTCGGCCTGGTGGCGGGGCGCATGGACTTCGTGAACGTGATGTACGCCGGGCGGATCGTGGAGAGCGGGCCCGTCCTTCCCGTCCTCTCGTCGCCGCGCCATCCATACACGCAGGGCCTGCTGGCCGCCGTTCCAGCGCTTGACGCTCCGCGCGACGCTCCGCTTGCGGACATCCCCGGCACAGTTCCTCCTCCTTCCGCCTGGCCTCCCGGATGCGCCTTCGCGCCGCGCTGTTCCAAGGCCCAGGACGTCTGCCGCCGCGACGCGCCGGCGGAGACGCAGGATGGCCCGCGCCGCACTTCGTGCTTCTTTGCAGGAACTTCGGACATCAGGAGGACATGAAAATGAGCGTTCTAAAGGTATTTGTCGCAGTTGCCGCCTGCGCGGCTGCCGTCTCTGCCGAGGGGGCGGTGTTCAGGATTGACTGTTCGGCCAAGGCGGGAGGCGACGGTTCGGCCGCGCGTCCGTTCTCTGGCCCGGAGGAGGCGCTTGTCGGCCTCAGGGCGGCAAGAGCGTCTGGCAGAGTCGACAAGGAGGATTCGGTGACGATGCTGTTCGCGCCGGGCGACTACACCGTGCGCAAGGGCATGGTGTTCACGGCCGCGGACGGGGGCGTGTCGCCGGAGCGTCCGGTCGTCTGGAAGGCAGTCCGCCCCGGAAGCGTGAGGATCCTCGCGGCCGAGAGGCTGGCGGCGGCCGAGTTCAAGCCTGTGACGGACGCCGCGGTTCTGGAGCGTCTGCCGGAGTCGGCGCGCGGGAAGGCGCTGTGCGCCGACGTGAGCCGGTTCTTCCCGTCGGGTCCGATCCCGGAAGAGCGGAAGATGTTCCGCGATACGCCATCGCCCCCGTACGTGTTCGTGAATCACGATTTCGCGACGAATGCAAGATGGCCGAACGCAGGGTGGTCCTCGTTCAGCAATGTCGTGGCGCACGGCGCCACGGAGAGAATCAGAGACGTCACCGAGTGCGGGGCGTTCGTGTTCTCCGATCCGCGCGTCGCGAAATGGAGCATCGACAAGGGAGTGTGGCTCACAGCCTACTGGACGCACGACTGGGATTCCTGCGCGGCCAAGGTGGCCTCTTGGGGCATGGAGGGCGGAACCTCATGCGTGATGCGCCTGGCGACTCAGGTCCCGTACGGCATCGGCGACAAGACGTGGGGAGGCCTTCCATACCGCCGGTTCTTCGCCTTCAATCTCCTGGAGGAGCTGGACGCGCCCGGCGAATGGTACATCGACCGCGAGACGAAGACGCTTTACCTGATGCCGCCAGCAGACGGGTTCTCGCAGGCCGACGAAGTGTTCTTCGCCCCCAGGGCCGTCGTGCCCGTCTCGACGGCGTGGAGGGCAAGAGTCTCGAACGTCGTGTTCGACGGGCTCGCCTTCGAATACGGCGCGCGCGCGGCGTTCAACGTCTATGGCGACGGCGTGTCGTTCGTGGGATGTTCCTTCACGGTCTTCGGCGGAGACGGAGTGGGGACGCTCCTAGGCTGTTCGAACCGCGTCTCGCGGTGCTCCTTCGACAGGATCAACGGACGATGCATCGTGATCGGCGGCGGCGACCGCAAGACGCTGACCCGCGCCGAGAGCGTGGTCGAAGATAGCCGGTTCCGGCGCTTCGGCCAGTACAAGCGCACGCATTCGGAGGCGGTGGAGGTCAGAGGATGCGGCATCACAGTGCGCCGGTGCGTCTTCCGCGACGCGCCTCACACGGCCATAATCCTGTACGGCAACGAGCATCTCGTGGAGTACTGCGACATAGCGCGCGTTCTGCTCGAGACGAGCGACGCGGGGGCGATATACACGGGGCGCGACTGGTCTTCGCAGGGGACCGTGATACGCCGCAACTTCATCCACGAGATAGGCGCGGCCGGAAAGAAGAACCTTCCGGCGGGGACGATCGGCGTGTACCTCGACGACTGGGACTGCGGCGACAGGATCGAGGAGAACGTCTTCTGGCGCGTGCACACGGGCATACAGCTCGGCGGCGGACGCGACCATCCGATAGCGAACAACATCTTCGCGGAGTGCACGCGCGGCCTTTCGCTCGACTGCCGCGGATGGAGGTGGGCCAAGCAATGGGAGGAGGCCAAGCCGGGCGCGAGCCACGACGTCGTGGGGAAGTGCCGAGCCCTCGGCTACGAAAGCGGAGTGTGGGCCGAGCGCTACCCGCACCTCGCCGGGCAGCTCGCGGATTCTCCCCGCTCGCCCCTCTACAATCCAGTGGAGCACAACGTGTTCCTCGACTGCGGCATCCCGGTGCAGCTCGAGGACAAGCCGCAGTTCTTCACCAACTTCTGCCACAGGCTCTACTTCAACGACAATCTCGCCCTCCACTCTTCCACCAATCTGCCGAAAGTGTCGTCTTTCCTCAAGAACACGATGCGGACGAGGTCGCTTGAAGACGCCGGCGGAGACTTCGGCTTCGCCGATCCCGAGAAGGGCGACTTCAGGCAAAAGCCCGGAGCGTGGCTTTTCAGGGAAATGCCGGCCTTCATCCCCTTTGTAGTGAACGACTGCAGGGCTGACGAGTCCGCTTGCAATTCCCGCCCGAAAACATTAAACTATGGGCATGAAAAAAAGCCCCACGAAGCGAGTCCGCATAACTGACACCACGCTACGCGACGCCCACCAGTCCCTGTGGGCCACGCGGATGCGCACTGACGACATCCTCAAGATAGCCGAGGCGGTCGATTCCGCCGGCTACTATTCCCTGGAGTGCTGGGGCGGTGCCACGTTCGACGTGTGCATGCGCTTCCTGCGCGAAAATCCGTGGGAAAGGCTCCGCCAGATCAAGGCCGTCTGCCGAAAGACGCCCCTCCAGATGCTTCTCAGAGGTCAGAACCTTCTGGGGTACAAGCACTATCCAGACGACATAGTGGAGCGTTTCGTGGCGCTGGCATGCGAGAACGGCATGGACATCTTCCGCGTGTTCGACGCGCTGAACGACCCGCGCAACCTCGAGACTGCCGTTGGGGCCGTGAAGAAGTACGGCGGCCACGCCCAGGGCACTATCAGCTACACGACGTCGCCAGTCCACACCGTCGCCAGCTACGTGAAGCTCGCGAAGACGCAGCGGGACATGGGCGTGGACTCGCTCTGCATAAAGGACATGGCGGGCATACTCACCCCCGGCGCGGCGCGCGAGCTTGTCGGCGCGCTCGTGAAGGAGGTGCCGGAACTCCCCGTGCAGGTGCACAGCCACATGACGTCCGGCATGGCGGCGGCGATGTACATGGCCGCAGTCGAGGCCGGGGCGGGATGCGTGGACACCGCCATATCCACGATGAGCTCGTTCTCTTCGCAGCCGCCGTGCGAGTCGATGGTGACGATTCTCGAGTCCGAGGGCTGGGACACCGGCCTCGACAAGGCGAAGCTCGCCGAGATCAATGCCTACTTCAAGAATCTCAAGGCGGAACGCCAGCCGGAGTCGAGCCGCAAGGTGGAGCCTGTCGACGCCGGCGTGCTGGTCCACGCCATACCGGGCGGCATGATCTCGAATCTCCGCAGCCAGCTTGCGGCGCAGGACGCGCTGGACCGCCTCCCCGAGGTTCTCGACGAGCTTCCCAGGACGCGTGCGGACATGGGATATCCTCCGCTAGTGACGCCCACAAGCCAGATAGTCGGCGTGCAGAGCGTCCTGAACGTCCTCTCCGGCAAGCGCTATTCGATGGTGACGGACGAGACGAAGCGCTACGCCGCCGGATACTACGGCCGCACCCCCGCGCCGATCGACGCGAAGCTGCGCAAGAAGCTTACGGGCGACTTGAAGCCGATAGACTGCCGCCCGGCCGATCTTCTCAAGCCCGGCCTGGCCGCCGCGGCGCGCGAGGTCCCGCCGAAGCTCATCGCGGCCGAGGAGGACATTCTCAGCTACTGCCTCTTCCCCGAGGTGGCGCTTGGGTACTTCAAGTGGCGCGCGCAGCCTGCCGACGCGAAGGATCCCATTCCGGCAGACCTCGAGATGAAGAAGTCTTCGGCCGATGCGTCAGCCGCGCCGGCGGTCGATCCGGAGACGGCGAAGTTCGCCGAGATAGGCCGTGCCTTTGCCGGGCTGATGGCGGCTTGCGGCGGAGCGAAGGTGGAACTTTCCGCTGTGAAGCCCGTTGAGGCGGCGCTTCCGAAGACCGCGTCGGGAAACGACAAGAGCGCCGCCGCCCCGAAGGCCGACGCCGCACCGTCAGGGACGCCAGTGCCCGCGCCGCTGAACGGCACGTTCTACCGCAGCGCCGGGCCGGGCAAGCCGGAGATGGCGAAGGACGGCGACGCTGTCAAGTCCGGTGATGCTGTTTGCATTGTCGAGGCGATGAAGCTCTTCAATCCGATCAAGGCGACGGCGGGCGGCAAGATAACGTTCCTTGTGAAGCACGGCGAGGCGGTCACGAAGGGCCAGACGCTGGCGGTCATAGGGTGACATCGCTTGCGAGGATGGCAGCGCGAAGGTTTTGATGTAATACGGCGTATGGGAAAGTACTTCAACATCGCGGGTCCATGTGTGCCAGGGAAGCACTACATGCTTCCGGCGCTTGATCGTCTGCCGGGAATCCGGAGGATGGTCGGCATGGAACAGTATTTTGTGATCCATGCGCCACGTCAGACGGGTAAAACTACGGCGATCAAGGCGCTTGCGCGCGAGATCAACGCTAAGGGCGAGATGGTGGCGCTCTACTGCACGCTGGAGACCATTCAGGGGGCACAGGACGTTGACAATGCAATGCCAAAGCTCCGAAGGCTTTTGATCCGCAGCGCGAATGCCGTGCCGGCGCTTGCCGGCCCCTCTGGCAAGGGTGTCGACTCTGGATGCGTCCAAGAGGCCGGTTGGACGGTCACAGCGGTTTCGGACACGTTGACCGAGCTGTGCCGCCGCGCCGGCAAGCCGCTCGTCGTGTTCTTCGATGAAGCGGACTGCCTTTTCGGTGATGTATTGATCTCTTTCCTCCGTCAGCTGCGCGACGGCTACATCAACCGCGAGGACATTCCGTTCCCCGCCTCCATCGCGCTCGTCGGCATGCTGGACGTGCGCGACTACAAGGCGCAGATTCGCCCTGTCGGCGAATCGCTCGGGCAGATCAGCCCGTTCAACATCATTTCAGAAGATATGATGCTGCGCAACTTCACCGCCGATGAAGTTGCCGCACTATACGCGCAGCATACGGAGGCGACGGGACAGAAGTTCGCTCCAGATGTCCTTGACAAGGTGATGGAGTTCAGCGAAGGCCAGCCATGGCTCGTCAACGCCCTTGCCCGCGAATGCGTAGAGAAAATCCATTGTTTTCGCTACGGCGAGACGGTGACAGCTGGAGACATCGAGACGGCGAAGGAGACGATCATCCGCCGCCGCGACACGCATGTGGACAGTCTCATGGAGCGTCTTCGCGAGCCGCGCGTGAGGCGCGTTGTGGAGCCCGTCATCTTCGGCGGAGAGAGAACGGTTTCGAGCAACAGTGAGGACTGGCGCTTCGTCCTTGATCTCGGGCTGCTGCGCGAGGAGAAAGGTGCGCTTGTTCCGGCGAGCAAGATGTATGCGGAGATAATCGGGCGATACCTTTCGCGTGATGCGCAGGAGAGCATGCAGACCGCGATTCCCGAGACGCCTTGGGCGTTGGCGGATGGACTTGACATGCCGGGCCTCATGGCTGCATTCCAGAAGTTCTGGCGCGAGAACAGCGAAGCGGACCGCCGTGCCTATGAGTACGGCGAGGCCACGCCGCATCTTGTTCTGATGGCATTCTTCCAGCGCGTCACAAATGGCAACGGGCATATCAGCCGCGAGATGGCGCTTGGCAGCGGACGTCTTGATCTATGTGTGGAATACCGTGGCCACCGCTATGCTGTGGAGGTGAAGACGGCCAAGAACTTCGCCGGAGCTGATTCATA
>Ga0310786_10012793_pt1 | contig 10367 bp, 10 predicted proteins | sample AusTroGonzalo_MG_FD_203881 | JGI IMG/M metagenome (GOLD analysis project Ga0310786, IMG submission 203881) | Bovine rumen microbial communities from tropical cattle in Woodstock, Queensland, Australia - Gonzalo_03 (v2) (version 2) | ecosystem: Host-associated > Mammals > Digestive system >... | reverse complement strand
AATTAGGACGATATCGCACTCGCGCAAAAACCACTTTAACTCAGATTAACATAGTATAATGCCGTAAGTTGGTAACTTTTTGCTACCTTTGCGCTGTAATCAATACTTCAGAACGTTATGGCAGATATAAAGGCTGAGTATCTGGCTTGTCCGATACGCAATGTATTGAGTCGTTTTGGCGACAAGTGGTCGATGTTGGTGCTCTATTCGCTGAACACCAGCGAGACGGGTGTGTTACGTTTCAACGAACTGCGACGTCACATGGCGGACTGTTCGCAGAAGATGCTCTCACAGACGCTGAAGAACCTAGAGCAGAGCCACCTCGTTCATCGCGAAATCTATCCAGAGGTTCCACCCCGCGTAGAGTATTCCCTGACCGACATCGGCAAGTCGCTCATGCCAACCCTCACCGCTCTGATAGCCTGGGGCAAGGAACATTTTAGCGATGTGGTAACGGATTAAAATATAAGTATCTGATATGATACAGCAAACAGGAAATATGCAAATGTACATAAAAAGGTACATAAATGTTTGGAAGTTTGGAATAAATGTTGTATCTTTGCAGCCAAAGAACATAAAATATTGAATTATGACAGCACTTACATTTAGCGATTTCAGAAAGAACATGGCCAGTTCGTTTGACCTAGTAGACGCTGGCGAACATGTGTTCATCAACAGGGGTAGCAAGAAAATGTATGCTATCGTGGCTGTGGATGATAATGACCTGACTATTACTCCCGCTATGGCTGCAAAGATTGAGAAAGCCAGAAAAGAGTATAAGGAAGGAAAGGGTGTATCCCTGAAGACTCACGAAGATATTGATAAGTATTTCGAATCACTGTAACAATGTACGAGGTAAAAGTTTTAGAAGACGCTGAAAAAGTCATCAAAAAGTGGAAGAAGTCAAACCCACAACTCTTTAAGAAATACCAGAAGATTTTTCATGAGTTAGCAGATCACCCTCGTACAGGTATAGGTCATCCAGAGGCATTGGTAGGCGGCAATAACGTAACATACTCTCGTCACATTACAGCGCATGACCGAATTATTTACGATATTTATGACGAAACGTTGGTCGTGTTAGTCATCGAAACAGAAGGACATTACAACGACAAGTAGTATCAAAACTGTAATATGTGCGTAAATACAAGAAAAGCAGACCATTAGGCCTGCTTTTTTACATTTTTTAGTACACCCGCAGGGGCTCGAACCCTGGACACCCTGATTAAGAGTCAGGTGCTCTACCAACTGAGCTACGGGTGCATCATTTTTAGTGCTTCATTGAACTCTCTCGCTCAATTGCGGGTGCAAAGGTACGGACTATTTTTGAAACCACCAAACATTTTGAGGATTTTTTTTAGAAAAAGGCAAAAAAAACTTCAAAAAGGTCGTTTTTACAATTTATTTTGTATCTTTGCACCAAGAAAAACGGTCAGTAAACAATAACCTTTAAATAAATATTAGGTATAAACTTAACTTAATTATGAAGAAGATTTGTCTTATTTCGAAGATGGCAGTAGCCATAGCTCTGCTGTTTGCTGTAAACATCAATGCCGATGCACAGTTCGGCAATCTGAGGGGTTTGGCTAACAAGGCCAAGAAGGCTCTGAAGGACAAGACGGAGGATGTGATTAACGGTACGACGTCATCGACAACTTCGTCATCGACCAGTTCCGGCAGTGTTGAGTCAGCGGTGAGAAAGGTAGCTGCAGGCGACCCAGGCGAACTGCCGTGGACCATGACACGTGACGGTCAGAACAAAACGACGGATTTCATCCAGAAGATGGAGACGGCATCAACGGAAGAAGTGGCAAAACTGCGCGACGACATGATTAAGCGCTACCTGTATAACGAGGCTGCCAAGCCCAACGATGGTTATACGGAAAACATGTATTTCTCGAACTTCCTGGGGTACCTCTCGAACCAGATGGGTATTCTGAACCACTACAAGGTGAAGATCATTGACGGACGCTTCGACTTTGACGCTCAGGGCAAGGTGGAGCTCATCACGTTTGGTCCGAGTGCCTATGTGGAGGTGAACGACAAGGGCGAGGCTTACTTTACATCGGCCAGCAATCACGACAGGACATATCTGAATGCAGAACGACTGGAGAGTGCCAAGGCCAACCTGAAGCGCGTAGAGAACTACCGCACCTTCTTTGCTGCTGCCGGCAAGGGTCTGTCGAAAGAGATGGAAGAGGAATTTGAGGAGGGTTACAATCGTGCCACGATGTACGTGACCTACCTGTCGGATGCCATCAAGGGTAATTCGCCAGCCAACATCACACGTCGCGCCATGCCAAAGGCTGGTTCGCTGAACGGACAGTTGCACGCAGCAGCTCTGGCCATTGCCAAGAAACGTATGCAGAACGTGGTGGATGTGGTGATTACACGCGACCAGTGGGACGTGAAGCGTAATGCCCTGGGACAGATTCTGCACCGTGTGGCCTATGGCTATTATATCGTCAAGGACGAGGTAGGACGCAAGGCTGTCAGCCACTCATGGGCACAGGACTATCAGGGCGGTGGCAAGTACGGTTCGCTGCGCCACTTCGGTGTAGGTGCCGAGGGTGCATTCTACGTGAAATAAGACTGATTATAGTGTCAGGGGGCGTTGAGACTATTCGTAATCTTTTGGTGTGAAAGTATCGTCGAATAGTGTCACGCCCTTTAACTTTGTAGAGGTGTAGACGTAGCGGAAGCTATAGCCTGCATCTTTGTATATCTTCAGGTTGGTTGAGTTTTTGACCTGTTGCAGCAACAACTCACGAGGATCATTACGATGGATATATGCCGTATCGTCGAGGGCACCACTGAGCGAATAGCAATAACTGAAAGTGTGGGTAGCCTTATCGAACGTCATGCTGTCCATGGTCACGTCGCGTGCAACGGGTGCAGGACAATGTTTCTCAGTATAGTCGCGAGCCTCGCGTGCACCACGTTCTTCAAGTGTCTCCTGACAGCCCGTCAGGAGGAGCGTCATAACAGTAAAGAGAAATAGTTTCTTCATCTCTGAAAAAGTATGGTTATTGTCGGCGCATCAGTCGGTCAATCTCCTCGAACTGCTGACCCATGTTCAGGTTGAGGTAGATGCGATAGAGGGCTGGTGCCCAACGTTTCTGGTCTTTTGGTGCCAACTGGCGATATTGCTCCATCTGAGGGCGAGCCTTGGTATAGAAATCCGTCAGTTTCTCGCGATAGAGACGTGGCTCGTTCTTCTGTTCCAGTGCCAAGGCTTGATTCAGATAGCAGGTGGCAATATTGAAATAAGGCTCAGGCAACTGGGGGTCTTTGGCAATGAGGCGATTGCTGACCTCAATACACTCGTTGTAGCGGTCGAGTTCGAGTAGAGCCACCGACTTTGCCAAGAGGAAGAGTGAACGGTCAGGATACTGGGCAAGGGCCTCGTCGGAAAGATGGAGCGTCTTGTCAATCTGTCCATGCTTGTTATAATAGTCGCCCAGACGGGGAAAGAAATACGGATACTCAGGATGATGTGAGAAGCCATCCTCCAGTGCCTTCAGATAGGCCTCGTCATTGTTTTGCCAAGCATAGGCCTCGCAGATATACTGGCGGACATAGACCGCCTTCGAGGTGTCGGTCATAGCCAATGCACTATAACGCAGGGTACGCTCGGCATCCTTCATTCTGTAGGCAGACAAGGTGGCCCAATAGGCAGCAGTAGCCATACTGGTGTCGTTCTTGGCATAGTCGTAAGCCGTGAAAAGCGGTTGACGGGCGGCATCGATGTAGGTTTCAAAGAAGTTGAAAGCCTCCTTGTTCTTACCACGACGCACATTATAGGTACCACCAAAGTAGAGGTTGCGACGCAGCAGGTTCAACTGTTCGGCATTGCCCTTGCGATATTCAGGCTTTACCCTACCCTTTTCGTCAGGCTTGGCATCGAGCGTGTCAAGGCTCTCGGCAATACGGTACATTCTGTTGAGCAAGGTATAGACAGTAGCGGTATCGTACTTCTGGCGTAGATATATCTTCTCATTGATCTGCTGATACTGACCTAAGACGGACTCATACCACGTGGCATAAACCTTCTTGTTCTGGCGGCTGAGGGAGTCCTTAGCCAACAGGTCGGTCATCAGTTTCTCTGCCTTATCATAATCCTTACCACTCTTTATATATGAGCGAGCCTGGCTCAGTTCCTTCTTCTGGGCGTAAGCTACGGAAACTGTCAGTGCAAGGACGGCAATGGCGATTTTTCTCATACGGATATCCTAATTATTTCTTTTCGGCTGCAAAATTACGAAAAAAAATCATAATCATGCACTTTTTAATAAAGATTGATGTTTCATAAGACCACAAAGATTATAAATTTCACGTTTCTCATAAAATATTGCACAAAAATTTTGCGAATGTGCAGAAAATGATGTACCTTTGCACAAAATTTTGAAAATTGTGCAATGAACGATATACCAAGTTTTAACGGTTACTTCGAAAAAACTATCAAGGATAACTGGCTCCTTGACGCTCTGACGGACTATCACGGCGCCACATTACAATATCATGATGTGGCGAGAAAAGTAGAAAAGCTTCACATCATGATGGAGGCAGCAGGCATTCAGAAAGGCGACCGCATCGCTGTATGCGGACGAAACTCAGCCCACTGGGCCGTAGCCTTTATTGCCACGCTGACCTACGGAGCCGTCATCGTCCCTATACTACACGAATTTAACGCTGAACAGATACATAACATCGTGAACCACTCAGAATCGCGACTGCTGTTTGTAGGCGATTATGTGGTGAACATCATCAATGCTGACGAGATGCCGCATCTGGAGGGTATCTTCAATCTGCCCGACTTCTCGCTGCATACCAGCAGGAACGAGAAACTGACGGATGCCCGTGAACGACTGAACGAGTTGTTTGGCAAGAAATATCCCAAATTTTTCCGCAGGAATGATATCCACTGGCACGTAGACAAGCCTGAAGAGCTGTGTATGATTAACTATACCAGCGGCACGACAGGTTTCTCAAAAGGTGTCATGCTGCCCTACCGTGCCCTGTGGGGCAATGTGGATTTCTGCCAGAAGCACTTAGGCACCTATCTGCCAAAATTCAGTCGCATGCTGAGCATCCTGCCAATGGCACACATGTATGGTCTGACGGTAGACTTCCTGTTCTCTTTCTGTTCTGGTTACCACCTTTACTTCCTGACACGTCTGCCATCGCCAGCCATCATAGCCGAAGCCTTCAAGGAGGTTTGTCCTGACGTGGTGATAGCCGTTCCGCTGATTATCGAGAAGATTATCCGCAAACGCGTGTTCCCAAAGATTCAGAACAACGCCATGAAACTATTGCTGCAGATGCCTGTGGTAAAGGACAAGGTCAGAGCACGCATTTTCAAGGAGGTATACAACGCCTTCGGCGGCAAGGCCTACGAAGTGGTAGTAGGCGGTGCGCCACTGAGTCAGGAGGTTGAGAAATTCCTGAAGGACATCAACTTCCCCATCACTGTGGGATACGGTACAACGGAATGTGCACCACTCATCTCGTTCAGTGACTACAAATACTTCGTGCCCAGCTCATGTGGTACACCAGTGAGCCACATGGAGGTCAAGATACTGTCGCCAGACCCCCGGAAAATAGAGGGCGAGATAGTATGCCGTGGCACCAACGTCATGTTGGGCTACTACAAGAATGAAGAAGCAACGCGTGAAGCGCTGGACAAGGACGGCTGGTACCATACGGGCGACCTGGCAACGATGTCGGCAGACAGCCACATCTTTATACGTGGACGTCTGAAGAACATGCTGTTGGGCGCTAACGGACAGAACGTATATCCAGAGGAAATAGAAGACAAACTGAACTCGATGGCAATGGTGAGCGAAAGCCTTGTCGTACAGCGTGACGGCAAACTGGTGGCTTTGATACATCCTGACATCGAAGAAGCCAAAGCAATGGGATTCAGCGATGAGGATATCGCCAACATTATGGAGCAAAACCGTCAGGAGCTGAACAACCAGTTGCCTGTTTACAGCAAGATTCAGCAGGTAGAACTGATGGACGAAGAGTTCCAGAAGACACCTAAAAAGAGTATTAAACGTTATTTATATAAATAATAAGGTATTATGGAAAACTACCCAAGTTTCAATCAACTCATACAGCAGAGCATCATCGAGAATTGGGATCTTGACGCACTGACTGACTATAAGGGAGCTACGTTGCAATTTCACGATGTGGCTCGAAAGATAGAGAAACTGCACATTCTGTTCGAGAACAGTGGTGTGAAGCGTGGTGACAAAATAGCGTTATGTGGACGAAACTCCAGCCAATGGGCCGTGGCGTTTCTGGCCACGCTGACCTACGGTGCCGTAGCAGTACCCATACTGCACGAGTTCCTGGCTGACCAGATTCATAACATTGTGAATCATTCGGATGCCAAACTGCTGTTTGTAGGCGACCATGTAGCCACACAGATAGACCCCATCAAGATGCCCAATCTGGAAGGTATTATCAATAATCCAGACTACTCGCTGATGGTGTCACGTACGGAGAAGCTGACCTATGCCCGTGAACACCTGAACGAACTCTACGGTAAGAAATTTCCCAAATACTTCCGTAAGGAGCATGTCAATTACTATATAGAAGAGAACGGTGAAGAGTTGGCAATGATCAACTATACCAGCGGCACAACAGGTTTCTCGAAGGGTGTGATGGTACCCTATCGTGCCATGTGGTCGAACTACGATTTCGCTGAGCATGTACTGGGAAAGATTATTGGTCGCAGCGACCGTATCATCTCGATACTGCCCATGGCACACATGTATGGTATGGCCTTTGAATTCATCTTTGAATTCCTGCACGGATGCCACGTGTACTATCTGAACCGCATCCCCTCGCCTGCCATTATTGCCCAGGCCTTTGCAGACATCAAGCCCAAGATTATTATTGCAGTGCCACTGGTCATCGAAAAGATTATCCGCAAGAAGGTGTTCCCCAAGATTCAGAACAACCGCATGCGACTGCTGTTGGCTATGCCTGTCATTTCAAAGAAGGTTCGCGAGTTGATATGCAAAGAGGTCATCAACGCCTTTGGTGGCGAACTCTACGAGGTCATCATCGGTGGCGCAGCCTTCAATCAGGAGGTAGAGAGCTTCCTGAAACGCATTGAGTTCCCATATACAGTGGGCTATGGCGCCACAGAGTGTGCGCCCATTATCTGCTATCGTGACTGGAAGACCTTCAAACAGGGCTCTTGCGGACAGGCTGCCCACCACATGCAGGTTAAGATCAATTCATCCAACCCTGCCAGAATACCAGGTGAAATCCTGGCAAAGGGACCTAACGTCATGCTGGGCTACTACAAGAACGAAGAAGCCACACGCGAGACCTTAGACAGCGAGGGCTGGTACCATACCGGTGACCTGGGCACAATGGACTATGACGGCAACGTGTTTATCAACGGACGTTCAAAGAACATGCTGCTGGGTGCTAACGGACAGAACATCTATCCAGAGGAAATAGAAGACAAGCTGAACTCGATGACGATGGTTGTGGAGAGTGTTGTCGTACAGCGTGACCAAAAGCTGGTAGGCTTGGTATATCCTGACTACGATGAAGCCAAGAACATGAACTTCAACGAGGACGATATTGCACATATCATGGAGCAGAACCGTCTCCAGCTGAACGAGCAATTGCCTGCCTACGAGAAGATTACTGAGATTGAAATTAGAAAAGAAGAATTCGAAAAGACTCCCAAGCGCAGTATCAAGCGCTTCCTCTATACATAAGAAATGGAGAACAATAATACGTTTTCTATCATATTGGCTGTACATAATGCAGCTGACAAACTGGAGCAGAACCTGCCCGCCTTTTTGGAAACAGCCAGCGAGGCAGGTGCTAAGGTCATTGTCGTTGACGACATGTCAAATGACGAGACTCCAGATGTGTTGACACGTATGAAGGCTGAGCACACGGATGTGCTCTATACGACTTTCCTGCCTGAATCGGTGATTGTCAATCCAAGCAGACTGCGACTGGCACTGTCGGTAGGTGCCAAGGCTGCCAAGACGCCATACATCATTCTGGCCAGCATCGAGCGTCCTCCACGTAATGTGGGATGGCTTTACGATATGGCTGACAGCGAGGCTGCATTGGTATATAGCCTACGCAAAGGCAACCAAGTGGTTCATGTGACGACGACAGATGTTGAAGAGTTGCGCCCCACCATCCTTAAGGCAGAGCGCAAGAAAGGATGTGGCCATCGAGGCCGTTTCCTGAAAATGCGTCGTGGACTATATGATGCGGTATGTGTTCATAAAGACCGTATCTATGACGTCATCAACATGTTCGACCGCCCTGTAGGTTTCGGCAAGTTGTGGTGTCTGCGCTTCCAGGTATTCCTGAACAGTATCTTTTAGTGACACCTAAAATTCGTTTGACGGATGAGGATCATGCACTTCTACCCAAAGACAGATGTTGCTATCAGCCAGTACTTCAAGATGCTGGCCGATAACATGGGACTGGAAGTTGAGAACCACCAAGCTACGACCAGTGAGGAAGCCCATCAACTGCTACGTTCCATACAGTTCGATATCCTGCATGTCTATGGCTGTTGGAATAACGCCCAGTTTACAGTTGTCAGGAAGGCTCTGAAACAAGGAGCCAGACTGGTGGTGACACCATACGGACAGTTGGAACCTTGGGTGCAGCAGCAACATTTCTGGAAGGAGAAACTGCCCAAGCGCATTGCGTATCAGCAGTCTGTCATAGAACATGCCTATGCCGTCATCGTGCAGGGCAATATGGAGATGGAGTGCATGACGAAACTGGGATGGAACAAACGCTGTGTCATTATTCGTAATGCGTTGATTACCAATAGTATCACACCTCGCGAGATGACGCGCCAGACTTTCGAGCTCTATCAACGTATCATCGACAGCAATCCTTGGCAGTTGATGAACGACAACACCCGTAAGTTTGCCAAATACCTGATAAATATGGGCATTACTGGCGACAAGCGATGGGAAACGGATGAGGACGTGCCGATGCTGGGCGATTGGCGTCAAATACTGTGCTATGCCCACCAGGAACAAATCATGCCCACGATTCTACACGGTGCCAATACGCTTAACTTGATGATACCCGATATAGATGCCAGCCAGATACCCTACTTCCTACCCGACGGCTACGTAGAGACATCGAGCATCCAACAGATAATTGGGAACCAGTTTAGTTCTGAGAACGAGCGTCTGATGGCGACGTTCAAGGTCATCAAGAAGCTGATAGCCAATCACCAGTTGAGTATCAAGCATCTGGTGGAACTCAACATAGAACTTCGCGAGCATTCGTGCGAAGAGGCAGAATTAGCCGAACAACTGCAAGCGCGTGGACTCATCAAGATGGCAGCACGTGTCATGCAACTGATGAGTGACTTCACAGGACTCACGGAGGGCTTTATGCCTATTCCGCCACTTAACGACAGGATTACCAAGAATTGGAACAAACAAATCAAAAACCATCTAATGATATGACGCACGACAAGCACTATCTGCAGCTGCTTTCGACATCGTTTCCAAACGTTGCTTCAGCTGCAACAGAAATCATCAATCTTGAGGCCATACTCAATTTGCCTAAAGGTACAGAACATTTTCTGGCCGACCTGCATGGTGAGAGTGCTGCATTCCAGCATGTGCTGAAAAATGCTTCTGGTAACATACGCCGTAAGGTGAGTGAGCTGTTCAAGGGTGACATTCGTGACAGCGAACGTCGTGAACTCTGCACGCTCATATACTATCCTGAGAAAAAGATAGAGCTCATCAAAGAGTCGGAGTCCGATATTGACGACTGGTATCACATCACCATCCATCGGCTGGTGGCTGTCTGTCGCGACGTGTCATCAAAATATACCCGTTCGAAGGTTCGCAAGTCACTGCCTCCTGAATTCAGCTACATCATCGAAGAACTGATGCTTGAACGGACGGACGATATAGACAAGGCTGCCTACGTAGGTGGTATCGTGGATACCATCATCTCTACAGGTCGTGCCGATGACTTCATCATAGCCATCTGTAATGTCATCCAGCGACTGGCCATCGACCAGTTGCATATTCTTGGTGACATCTACGATCGCGGACAAGGTGCCCACATCATTTTAGACACCTTGCGCCATTACCATTCGTGGGACATCCAATGGGGCAATCATGATATCCTGTGGATGGGTGCTTGTGCAGGCAATAATGCCTGCATCTGTAACGTGTTGCGACTGTCATTGCGATATGCCAATCTGACCACTATCGAAGAGGCTTATGGCATTAATCTAGTGCCGTTGGCCACCTTCGCAATGGAAGTCTATGGCGATGACCCTTGTGAGGAATTTCAGCCTAAGTTCCTGAAGGACAATACGATGG
>Ga0310786_10012791_pt1 | contig 10367 bp, 6 predicted proteins | sample AusTroGonzalo_MG_FD_203881 | JGI IMG/M metagenome (GOLD analysis project Ga0310786, IMG submission 203881) | Bovine rumen microbial communities from tropical cattle in Woodstock, Queensland, Australia - Gonzalo_03 (v2) (version 2) | ecosystem: Host-associated > Mammals > Digestive system >... | reverse complement strand
ACGGCGACGATGTTGTCATCAGCCAGAACGCCACGGAGCACAACGCCAAATGGCTTGAGTTCCTCAAGTCCACCCTCAATCCGGATTCCGTGGTCAAGTTCCCGCTGTTCCTGGACACGGCTTTCTACGGCAGCGGGAACAACGACTTCGGCTGGTTCCTCACGCAGTACGACAACGCGCCGGAGAACGCCAGCGGAATCCAAGCCTCGCTGAACACCAACAACAACATAGGGCTTGACCGCTGCTACATCAACCGCCTCTTCTTCAACGCCAGCGGCGATGTGATTGAAGAGAGACCCGGCAACCGTGGCGTGCGGGTGTTCAACAACCGGCAGGCCGACAACCCCAACAGCTTCGCCTTCTGCCCAGCCCTCCGGCTCACATGGCTGCTGGGCAGGGTGGTGGCAAGCGGGGGTTATCTGGCGGAGGGCGGCTTCCTCGACAACCCCGACACCGCCAAGATCTATTCGCAGAGCCTCCGCGCAATGGATGGGTTGCTCACGCAGTTCGTAGAGGAGGCCGCATTGCGTGCGCAAATCACGCCCTCCGTGGATTACTACCACATCATGTTTTGGGGAATGCCCTCGTTCATGCAGCCGTTCACCGATTCGGACGGCAACGAGCAATATATGTTCTACCCCAAGACCGACGGCACGCACCACTTCCACGTGATTGTCAGAACCTACCTGCCCGCCAACGTGATACAGAACGGCTCTGTGGAGGTGGAGGAGAACGGCGGCACCGTGACCAAACACTACGAAGAGGCACTGGTATTCATGATGACGGAGAGGTTCAACACTCCTTGGCAGGCCACGGCCTCCAACCTCTACGGGAATTGGGACGACATGGACTCGCTGTTCGGCCACTGGTACACGCCGTATTATGTGAAGACGTTCAAGCCCAGCCATCTCTCCTCGTTCGGCTATGCCGGGGCGGGATTCTACGAGATAACGTTTGACTTTACAGTCAACGATATGAGAGTCGGCCAGATGTGCTATTTCACATTAGCCAAATGCAGGGGGATGATGGAGGAAGTCGGCGGCTACGGACAAAAGTTGGTGATCAAGGATTTCGAGCGCGTGCCGATAACAGCGGACGTGACGGCCTACAACAAGGTCTATAACTGTTTCGCCGACAGGCTGCGCTACGGCGAGCACGTCCCCGACATGACCAACGCCGATTTCATCGGCACGCTGTGCAAGACCTTCGGCCTCGCCCTTTTCCTTGACTCCACGACCAGGAGGGCGGAGTTCGCCTTCGTCCGTGACATCTTGGAGAAGTCCAAGTGCCTCGACCTCACGGCATACGCCGTGGACGGCGAGACCGCCATAGAAAAGACCGATGAGCGGAAATACGTTTTCAAGCTGGAGGGAGTGACCACGGACGAGACGGACAGCACCAAGATGCTGCCGCCAGTGCCGACCGCCGACCAGCTTCCCGACGCTTCGGCAAACTATGGGAAAGTATGTTTTGTGGAGAATGAGAACCGCTACCGCAGGGCGGAGCGGGAGGGCGACAGCATTGCCAATTGGGTGTTCCGATGGAAACCGCTGGGCGGCGCCGACCAGACCCTTGAGGCGGGGGAGGGTGACGAGGAGAGCATCACACCCACACTGAAAGTTCCCGTGATGGAGATCACGGACGCGAAGTCCGAACACCCGGAGTTTGTCATGCGCATCGAGCAGGCGGGATGCAGCCCGGTCTTCGACACGGGGAACACGGAGTTCCCGATGGTGTTGGAGACCTATCTTGGAAGCCGGAGGCTTGAAATCCCGCAGGCTGGCAACCCGTTCATAGAGGTGGCGCAGCCCACACGCCACTCCCGCTACGGCGACCTGCTTGACGGCGTTTCGCTGACCGTCCATGGGGACAACTCCGTGGGGCAGCTGTGGGTGAGTCCGTGGCTGGACTTCCTCGCCAACTACGAGAAAGTGCGCTACCGCTTCCTGCTGCCGCTGTCGGAGTTCCTCAACCTTTGGCGGCTGCTGAAGCCGCAGGACGGGCGGGTGCAGAGCCACACCCGCTGGCTGCAGGTCGCCGGAGTGAAGAGTCTGCCCGTCAAAATCACCTTCCAGTTCACCGAGGGCGGCGAATCCGTCACCGCCGAAGTGGAGGCCGCGAAACTTAAAGTGATACTTTAATTAGGTTCATCTTCGTATGCGAAACCAGGCGCTTTCTCCCTTATCAGTTCGCTAAGATGCGGGTCTGCATGGTTGGAATAGAGCGTTGTCATTGAGAGGGAATAGTGGTCGGCCAGTTGCTTGACGGAGAGCGGGTCAAGGCCGTGTTTGAGCATTTCCGTGATACCCGTGTCGCGCAGCGAGTACTGCTGCATTTCCATCGGCAAATCAAACATCTTACGCAGTTTGTCCCAGTATTTTCTGTATGGCCGTGGTGAAGCGGGTGTCTTTCCCGGCTTTTGGTAGGCACTGAACAAGTAATGTTCGGCAGGGTGTCTGTCAAGGTTCAGTTTCAAGAGCAACTGCTCTATTTCCTTTGTCATCGGCACAATACGCTGCTTACCGTTCTTGGAGACTTCCGGCCTCACTGTGATGGTCTTATTCGCCATGGAAACATCCCCGACAAGCAGCATCAGAATCTCTTTCGGGCGCAACAATGCTCCATAAATGAGTTCCAAGAATACGAGATAACCAGGATTGTTCTCCACAAGATACTTTTGAATCTCAACACGTTTCTCCACAGGAATGAGGACACGCTTTTTCTGTCCAACTTTCTTTGTCTTAATCTTTTGGAACTGATTCTCTTTGCAGTAGCACTTGTTAATCATCCAAGTGAACAAGGCACTGCCATTCTTGACATAGTTGTTGAAAGTGCGGGGACTGAGGTCGCCGTCCCTGCCGCTTCTCTCGTTCTGAACGTAGTCCATGAACTGCACAATCATGCTGTGTGAAATCATGGAACTGTAAATATTCGGTGCGGTCTTGGCCAACCACTCCCCGAATATTCCGGCGAAAGATATGTAAGATCTGGCAGTGGTATCTCGAAGTTCTTTCTGCACATCCTCTTTGTAGAGTTCCAAAACATCAGACATGGGGGTGTACATCCGGGAATCCTCACCTTGGAAGTAAGGATTCCAGCCTGTTGACAGCTTCATGTTCAAAGCCACAATGATATTGTTGATGTGTTTTCTCGCTTCATTCTTTGAAGAATAGCGAGTAAGAAGCCGCTGTAACTTGATTCGTTTACGGGCTAATTCTTGAGTTTGTGGATTCTCCACATAGTACTCAATCAACCAACCTGACTTGTTGGTTTTCAGCATTGCTGGCAGATAGTTTGCCGCTGCATACGCCGAAGATACGGCTAACCTGTTCGAAGTATTTGACATTTTTTTTTTGAGCTTTGCCCAGCAAATCTCAAAAAGAATGTTTTGTCCCGTTTCTGTCCCGATTTTAAAGCAGAAATCAGTAACCTACCGCTGTAAGTTACTGATACTGATTCGTTTGTAAGACTTTGAGCGGTAGACGGGGTTCGAACCCGCGACCTGCGGCTTGGGAAGCCGCCGCTCTGCCAACTGAGCTACTACCGCATTTTTAGTTTAGGGTTTAGGGTTTAAGGGTTAGGGGTTAGAGGTTATTCCTTAAACCTTAAACATTAAACATTAAACCTTATGTGTAGGATGTCGCCGTCCTGCACTTCGTAGTTCTTGCCTTCGACCGCCAGTTTGCCGGCCTCTTTGCATTTGAGTTCCGATCCGTATTGCACCAGATCGTTGTATTTGATGACCTCGGCGCGGATGAAACCGCGTTCCAAGTCGCTGTGGATGACACCCGCAGCCTGCGGAGCGAGCATCCCGCGGTGAATCGTCCATGCGCGGTTTTCTTTACCTCCCACGGTGAAGAACGAGATGAGATCCAGCATCTTGTAAGCTGCACGAATCACTTTGTTCACGCCAGGCTCTGTCAAACCAACGTCTTCCAAAAATGCCTTGCGATCCTCTTCGCTCTCCAACTCGGCGATTTCAGATTCAATCTTGGCCGCAATGACCAACATCTCACCGCCATTCTCTTCCACATATTTCTTCACGGCTTCGGAATAAGCGTTTCCGTTCACCGCATCGTCGTCATTCACATTGCAAACGAACATCACTGGCTTCTCAGTGAGCAGCATCATGTCAGCAACCACTGCCTTTTCGTCGGGGGTGACTTCCAAAGTGCGTACATTCTGGAAACCTTCGAGATGTTCCTTGTATTTCTTCAAAACCTCGTAGTCGTGCTTGGCAGTCTTGTCGCCCACCTTGGCGGCTTTCTCCACCTTCGCAATCTTGCGTTCCACCTGCTCCAAATCCTTGCACTGCAGCTCGAAATCCACAATCTCGATGTCGCGGACAGGATCCACAGAACCCTCTTCGTGAGGAAGCGCGGGATTATCAAAGCAACGCAATACATGGATGAGCGCATCGCATTGGCGCACATCCGCGAGGAAACTGTTACCGATACCGGCACCCTGGCTCGCACCCTTCGCAAGTCCCGGAATGTCAACGACATCCAAATTGGCATAAACCAGCTTATCCGCATGGATAAAGGTGTTGATGTGCGTCAACCGTTCGTCAGGAACCGCGCACACGCCAATATTCGACTTGTTGGTACTATATGCAAACTCCGTCACGGCAGCCTTCGTGTTCGAGATACAGTTGAACATCGTGGTCTTACCAGAGTTAGTCAATCCTATGATGCCGCATTTCATCTTTTTAAATGGTTATTGGTTATAGGTTATGGGTTATTGAAGTCAGAAATTCGTTGCCGTAGAGACGTCATATTATGGCGTCTCTACATGGTGTCTCAACTAGTTAGAACCCAAGCACCACGTCTTCCACGTGGTCAATCTCGGGCAGATAATGTTTGATGGTCTGTTCCACGCCGTTTTTGAGGGTCATTTTGGCGTGAGGGCAGGTGCCACAAGCACCTTGCAGCCGCACCTTGACGACCTTATCGTCGGTCAGTTCCACAAATTCGATGTTACCGCCATCCTGTTCGAGGTAAGGACGGATTTGGTCGATGATCGACATCACTTTCTGTTCTAACGTGGCATTTTCCATACTTTCAGAATTAGGCTGCAAAAATACAAAAATAATACGAACGAAAAAATAATCGCGAAATAATTTTAGCCCCGAAAATCTTTACTTCAAAATCACGCGCACCCCAATGTAGCCCATGATTCCCGAAATCGGCATATAGACCATCGTGGCATCGAAATATTCACCGAAGGGGTTCTCGGCCTGCACAATCGGATCTTTCTGTTTGACGTTGAGGAGGTTCTCGCCACCGACGTATATCTCCCATAGACGGAACTTTTTGGTAATCTGGGCGTTGAGGATGCAGTAGGGTTTCGAGACATCAGGACGCTGATACACAATCGGATTGTCGTGTGTGTTAGGCAACGGCATCGGTCCGAAAACCTGACAGTTAATGTTGAATTTCCATTTATCGTAAGGCGTACTGTAGTTAAGGTTAACCAACGCTTTGTGCGGACTCATCATGTCCTTCTGACGCATCACACCCTGACGCATATAGCGCACATCGTTGAAACGGTAAGCCAACAAAACTTCGAAACGCTTAAACGGTTTGAGAGTCAGCTCAATCTGCGCGGAATGCGAGCGCGAACGGTTGTTGTAGCCGTTGAAATCGCCGTTCAAAGCGTAATAGTGCACCTCATGAACGTTCATGTCCAAATCCACAATCATCTGTTGCACAAAGTAGGTATAGAAATAATCGACTGCCAATGAAGCCTTTCCTCCCGGCATATTGAACTGCCACACCACACTCGCGCCCGCGTTCCAAGCCTCCTCCGGTTTCTCAGCCCCGTCGAAATGGATGGTACGAGAAGAGAGCAACAATGACTGGTTTTCAGCAAAGAAGTGGGCATTGCGATAGCCTTTACCGACTGAAGCGCGCAACGACAAATCCTTAGTCACCTGCCACTTGGCGTGCACGCGCGGTGTCCAAAAGAGCTGCGAATTGTGCAAACTGACCACGGATTCTTGTCTGTCTCTGACACGATTGTAATCCAAACGCATACCTGCTGTCACCACCAACTTCGGATCGACAATGTAGGCATATTCAGCGAAAACACCGGGAATCAGGTCATGATGATGAGGTCTGTAATAATAAAACAAATCCTGTATTCCTTCATAAGTCTCATTCAGACAATCGTATTGAAAACTGGCGCCCGCCGTCAACTTATGACGTTCGCTAGCACCAAATTTATTGGAATACAAAATGTTAGCATACACGCTATATTGATTACCCAGATATTGTCTGCCATTTCCGTACCATGTATTTAACCAATGTCCTGTAAAAGAGACAATGGTACCGATACTTTCGTGCTCGCCTTTGAGCAGGAAACCGTTCTTGGTGATAACATCCACCCGCTTGTTGTCCGCAGTGTATCCGTATGTTTCCGGGAAGTTCACGCCATTCGGTGAAAAGCCCATATGACCGCCAAAACGGTTATCCCAGATGAAATCGATCATCGTGCGACCTTCCACCACGGGAGACTTATAGTCCCAGCGGTTCATCACCTGCGCTTGACGACTGCGCGGTGCGTCCATAAAGCGGTCGTGGTTCATATCTACTTGAAAGAACTGGTCGCCAAGGAAAATTAGGAAATTGCCGCTCGCCTTTTCTTCTTTGCCCACCGGGAAGCGGGTGTTCATAGACAGTTCTCCCTTTCCCATGCTATTGGCATAGAAATTCATAAAGAAGCGTTCCAAATTGGTTTCCGGTTTCTTATAATCGATATTGATTTGTCCCGTAATGGATTCAAAACCGTTCACCACCGAGGAAGTTCCTTTCGACAAACTGATGGATTCCATCCATGAGCCAGGCACAAAGCCCAATCCAAACTGATGCGACAGCAAACGGATATAGGGCACATTCTCCAGCAAAATCTGGCTGTATTTGCCAGCCAAACCAAGCATGGAAATCTGTCGCGCACCACTCACGGCATCGGCGAACTCTGCATCAACGGCGATGCTGCTCTCGAAACTCTCTGCCAAGTTGCAGCAGGCCGCACGACGCAAACCTTCCGTACTAATAATCTGGGTGAGAATGGGTTGCACGGAAATATAGGAACCGTCGTTGGCGACAATGCTCACCTCGTTGAGGCTATGCGCTGTATTCAAAAATACCGTAATAAAGTTCTGTCCGCGCGGAATCACCACGGTATCAGGCAGAAACGTCGGGAAGGAGATAACCAAAGTATCCGTTTTGGTACGCGGAATGTTGAACTTGCCTTCCGCGTCCGTATGCGTGCCTATGGACGTGTGCAACCACTGCACCGCCGCATTGGACACCATCGAGGTATCCCCACGCTCCCCTATTTGCAATACTTTACCCGTCAATGTGGACTGCGACCGTCCCAAAACAAGAACGGACAACAAGACACACAACACGAAACATTTACGTAATAAATCCATAATTCAAGAGTTTACGGTCCCTACCTATCTGCGTCCAGCTCTAATCGACCTCTGAAGGTATAGACTCCTCATTCTTAATTCTTAATTCTTAATTCTTAATTCTTAATTGTATTACGAATTGAGCATAGTGTCTTCCACGGGCAGAATAATCCAACACGCGAGATAAAGCCAGAACCCCATCGAACCCAATAACAACATCATCACGAAGATGATACGCCAAACGTTGGAATCCATATCGAAATATTTACCCAGACCGCCGCAAACACCAGCGATCTTCACATCGGTTCTGCTTCTGAACAATGTTTTGTTTGCCATAATCATTTGTTTTTAGAATTCGGCGGCAAAAGTACACAATATTTTTTGCAAGCAGGTTGCAAAAAAGCAATGAGGAAAAACAAAAATAACCGCATCTCGGGATGCGGTTATTGTATCGTAAAGCATAATAACAGAACTCAAAAAAGCGCTGTTATTCTTGTAAGTTCTATTTCACTGCGCAGCCGGAAGGCACGATATTATCGGCGAAAACGACCTTACAATGATCGTTGAAGGTGGAGGCGAGAAGCATTCCTTCGCTGGTAACGCCCGCAATTCTCGTCGGAGCCAGATTCACCAACACTAAGATCTTTTTCCCGATAAGCTGTTCGGGTTTGTAGTAGCTCTTGATGCTAGACACAATCGTACGCTGTTGCTTACCATCGTTGACGGTAATCTTATAGCAGCTGTGAGATTTGCGAATTTCTTGGCATTTCAGCACTTCACACACACGAATGTCCATTTTGGAGAAATCATCAATGGTGATTGTCGGCTTAAAGTCTTCCACTTCAATCTCAACGTTCTCAATGATTTCCTCTTTCTCCGGCTCGGGTTCCACCACTTCCGGTTGTTTCTCGGCATTGATTTCTTCTTCGGTCTTCGGGAACGAGAAATCCAACAAATGCAAATAACTCTCAGGCGAAATAGCATACAAGAAGAGATACAATCTCGGACCTTTCTCCTTGTCAATCAAGAGTTTATAGACATTGGAGAAGAACTGTCCCTGCACACTCTTCAAGGCCTTGTCCTCACGGGTAATGCCTCTGACATTACGTGGAATCGCATACAATTCAGTTTGCAACTCCTCCAAAGTGTAGGTGGCGGTCTTCAAATAGTTGTGCAGAAGTTCAATTTCCTTCTTCTCTTCTTCAGAGAATGCATCGAATACCTCCCAATTACGATAGACTCTAAGCTTGTTCATGTTCTCGGGAGAGCATTCTTCCAGCCAACATTTAGCCAACGCGAGTCGCTCGGCCATCTCTTCCTTCGTGTAATTATAGTTGATTTTGGAAAGGACGAGTTGCAGCAAATCTTCATTGAAATCTACCACAGAGCCCAACTGGACGAGCAAGTTGAACGGAATCGTATAGACTTCCCTACCCTTGATTTTGACAAACGCCATCGTAGTTTTGGTCCACTCACTGGCTTCCGAACCTTGCGCTTCATTATACATGCGGTCGAATTCATGATATTGACGAAGAATACCATCGTCGAAGCAGAAATCGAATTCCTTGTTCGGCTCAGTCTTGGCATACAACCACAACAAAACTTCGGGTTGATAGATGCGCAAAAGGGTTTGGGGAGTAAGATTCAAACCAGAAGAGCTGGACATTTTTCCGGCAAGGCCTTTGAGACCGATGAAGCCATAACCCTGGAAGACAGGAGCTTCATATCCAAAAATCTCTCTTGAGATGTCTTTACCAGCAGCATAGCTACCCATGGGCGATGCATGATCTATGCCACCCGGTTCAAAGTCCACCTGTTCATAGCGCCAACGCATAGCCCAGTCAACCTTCCATTGCAACTTGCAGTTGAAATCCTTCGTGAAATCAAATTCGCCGGAATGACCGCACTTGCACTCATAATGAGCTTTTGTGCAATCATCAGAAAGGCTGGTAATTTTGGTGGTATCTTTTCCGCAACACGGGCAGTAGATGCCGACAGGGTAATAATTGTCGCGTTCTTCCTGCGTGGAGGCCTGCGTTTTATAACGGTCAAGAATGTCAAAGATTTCTTTACGTTTCTTCAAGGCATGAATGACGTCATTTGCATATTTGCCGCTTCTGTACATGACGGCCTGATGACGAATATCCAACTGAATGCCAAAGGGTTTGATGGCATTTTCGAACTCTTTTTCAAAATGTTCCGCGTAGGTCTTGCTTTCGGGATCATCTTTGAAAGGATTCTCAATATCCACGTATGCACGTCCGATATTTTCCTCAAAATTCTCCGTTATAGCGGCCACATTGCTCGGCACCTTGCGCAAACGGTCCAGCTCATCCCATGAAAAAAGCATACGAACTTTCTTCCCTTTTTTCTCCAACGCCTTGGCGACGAACAAACTCGTAGCCACGTCTCTGAAATTACCGATATGCACAGAGCCCGACGGACTAATTCCCGCCGCGCACACATATTCCTCTTTATCAGGTCTATTATCAATGATTTTCTGCGCTATTACTTCTGCCCAATGTATCTTTTCTTCCATAAAACATGAATGTATTTTCAAACCTGCAAAAATACAAAAAATATCGTATGGTTTGTTGGGGAAAATGACGAAGACCGCGGCGACGTTCGCACGTTATCCTATTCCCACAAATGGCGGCTCTACAGTCCCCCCAGCTTCCCCACCAGCCGATCAATATCCCCCGCGCCAATCGTCAAAAGGACATCGGGACGGTGAGATTGCACATAAGGAACAAGTTCTTCCTTCTGCAACAGCAACTTACGTGGGTTGTGCATCTTGCTAAGGAGAAATTCTGAAGTAATGCCTTCTATGGGTTTCTCGCGGGCGGGGTAAATCGGCAATAAGATTGGAATATCCAACAAATCAAGGACTTCCGCGAATTCATCGGCGAAGTCGCGGGTGCGCGTGTACAGGTGCGGCTGGAATACCCCGCAA
>Ga0310786_10012789_pt1 | contig 10368 bp, 9 predicted proteins | sample AusTroGonzalo_MG_FD_203881 | JGI IMG/M metagenome (GOLD analysis project Ga0310786, IMG submission 203881) | Bovine rumen microbial communities from tropical cattle in Woodstock, Queensland, Australia - Gonzalo_03 (v2) (version 2) | ecosystem: Host-associated > Mammals > Digestive system >... | reverse complement strand
CACTACCCACACCACTGCGCCGTTATGTTCGGCCATCAGGGTAAGTACCTCTGGGAGGTTCTCAAGTACATGGGTATCCCCGTTGACGAGATCGACTACAACTTCCCGAAGGGTAATTTCTATCCCACGGAGAATCCGTTCGCATAAGAAGTTGCTGACATATTAAAAAGAATCCCCGGATCATTCGATTCGGGGATTCTTGTTTCCTGGGGTTGTCAGACTGACGGTTCGTGTTTCACCAGGGGCCAGTATCAGATAGTTGTCCGACCAGTAGGCAGGGCAAATCAGTTGTCCCTGTTCGTCCTTGGCTGTAAGGCGAATCATGAAGGCAACTTTGTCTGTAGGATTGCTGACAGTGACCTCATACTGTCCTTCAGCGATGGGCTTGACAGCCAGTTTATAGTCCTTGGTGCATAGCCCGTCAAGCATAGCGTATGAGGCATAGTGCGTGATGGGGGTGTTTACCCACGTGGTCTTCGCCCAATCGTAGGTGTCAGCCTCTGTCACCAAGAAGTATTCATTGGTCGCAATCTCTTGATCGTTCTGATCCTTCAATTTGAGGAAGAGGATGGCTGCTGGCGTACCCGTGGTGTCGATATCGAACACCTTGACTACCGTTCCTGGCTCCACTACAATCTGCTTCTGGTCATCACGCTTTGCTCCGTCCTTCAATAGTTGCATCGAGGACTTGAGCGTGGCAGACTGCAACGTCTCGTTGACGGCAAAGACGGCCTTGGCGTGATAGTCGTAGATTAACTGCAGAGGCGCATTGGCTTTCTTTACAGCATAGTAGGCGGCATTGGGTTGTCTGTAGTAGTCATAGAGCTGCCAGTAGATGCCTGGGCGTGCCCCATTCAGCATCCACTGGATGATGCCTGTGGTGTGGGGCCATCTCGCACGGAAACCCTCAAACATTGCCTTTGTACTCTCATAGTTCAGCATATCGGCACGAGAGAGGTATTCATCGATATCCTTCGCATCGCCAAAACGGTGATGGATCACCTCATTCAGTTGGCGCAGCGAGTTCATATCCTGTCCTGATACCGTACAAAGGATGTTCCAACGGTCGTCGATGGGGAAGAGTTGCTGGCCCAGCATCTTCTCGAGCGACTCCTTTACAGGCAGTTGGGCACCTATGCCTGTCTCCGTATTAAATCCGAAAGCACCCCCCGGGGCCTCAGGCAGATACCAGTAAGCAGGACCAACAAATTCGTAAGGGCCAGCCATCTTTGTTCCTGATTTACCAGAGAGTTCGCTGGTCATATCCTTAGCAGAGATGATGTAGTCGCGATCGTCATTGTCCTTAAGGAAAGACTGGTATTGACGCTCCAACTCAGGCATAGGAAGCATGTCGCTGCCTACAAACCATCCGATGATAGAGGGATGATAGCGCAGCCACATCACCTGATCTTCAAACGATCTGGCGATGAGGTCTATCTTCTCTGGTGTGTTGATACCTCCATAGCGTTCGTCACAGGGCGATCCCAGATAGTCTTCCCACTCCCAATGACAACTCCAGCCCACGAGAATCAGAAGTCCCAGTTCGTCGCAGAGGTCATAGAGATTCTGTGAAGTTCCCCAGAACCCTTCCAGTCGTACGGTGTTCATATTCATATCGCGTACATATTCTAATTGTAGGCGATTGCTCTCAGGAGTGTCGCGCAGATAGATGTCGTCTGTCCATCCTGCACCACGCAACAGAATGGGTTTACCGTTGAGGGTAAAGCCACGATAGCCTTCGTCAGTCAGATAGCTGTGTATCTCACGGATACCGAAACGGATGTCCTCCGTATCAGATGTCTTTCCGTCTGCCTCAAATGCCAGATGCATATCACAAAGCTCAGGTTTACCCATGTTGTGACACCACCAGAGGCGCGGATGTTCCACACGGATCTCTGAGGGCAGGGAGACAGAACGCTTCTCGTGGGCGTTGAGGGTTATGGGAAACTCGAAGGTCTGGCCCTCTACGGTACCCGTCACCTTACCAGATACGGGATTGTCTGTGTGGTTCGTCAGTTCTGTGGCGATGGTAAGCCATGCCTCGTCGAGTGTCTCTGAATTTACCCTTGAGCGTACAGCGGAGTGGGCCACAGATACAGGTCCGCAAGTCTTGACCCTCACCTCGCGCCAGATACCCATGCTCTCATCGGCAGGACGTGGGTTCCAGTCTGCAAAGCCTGTATTGGGGTCGCCAGGTTGGGCACGGAACACCTCCACCTGAAGCACATTCTCTTCGCGGATCTCCTTGGTTACATCAAATTCAAACTGTCGGAAGGTGCCTGCCATCTCCTCGCTGTTGGCTATCTGCTGGTTGTTGAGCCACACGTTGGCACGATAGCAGATGCCGTCGAAGTCGAGCAATACGTGTTCCCCTGCCTTTGGTGAAGGCATGTTGAATGTAGCGCGATATAACCAACTCTTCTCAAACTGTTTCTTGTCTATCTTGGCATAATCCTCAGCTGTCAGCGCCTCAGGCTCGATGCCGTTGGCTGTCAGCACGCCCATCAGGGTTGATGGCACCTGGGCTGGTATCCATTTGTCGCCCATTTTCACCTGCCATTCCATTTTCTGCGATACTTGCTCTTTACATGCCGTGAGTGCTAATGCACATATCATCATGGCCAATATATTTCTTAATCTCATAGTCCTTAATTCTAAATTCTTGATTCTAAATGAGTTCTCCAGCGCCTAACATCGCTGCATTAGGCAGTGTTGAGGGAGCAATCCGCGTGGCAGCCACGTTCTTGGGGTAGGGGAAGGATGCCAGCGTCTCGCGCATCGCCTTCTCGAAGAGGGGGAAGGCACTCGAGATTCCACCTCCAATAATAATTGCTTCAGGGGCATAGGTGAACAAGACGGCCTTAATCAGCTCGCCCACGTTTTGACCAAACTCCTGCCATACGGCCTGAGCCTGAGGGTCGCCAGCCTGGGCGCGCTTGCCGAAGTTAGCCCCTGTGTCGCCATGCAGCTGACTGAAGAAACGGCTACTGCAATAGAATTCATAGTCAGCATCCTTATAGGGTAAAGAGCCAATCTCGCCAGCACCAGTGTTCACACCATTGTAGAGTTTGCCTCCAATGATGATGCCAGAGCCAATGCCTGTACCCATCGTCAAGCCCACCATGTCGCTGGTACCCTGGCCCTCGCCATAGCGCCATACACCTAAGGCAAAACAGTTGGCATCGTTGTTCACTGCTACAGGCATGCCAAACTCCTGTTCCAGAATGGCCTTCAGATGCACCTCCTGCCATGATGGGATATTGGCCACATTATACACAATGCCCAGCTGATGATCCACCACAGAGGGCACGCCCACACCGATGCCCGTCACCTCAGGACACATCAATTGTGAGATTTGTTGCTTCAGTTGATGAAGCACCACCTCCTCTGTCTCTTTGGCAGGGCATGGCTCAATCACACTCTTAACCAGTGAGGCACCATCTGTCAGCCCCACACGCATGTTAGTTCCTCCTAAGTCAATTCCGATTTTCATTGGTTACGGTTTTTATTTATAGTTCGTTATTCATAGTGCAAAGATAGTAAAAAATATACATTCGTTATTCACTTTTTGTTGTTTTTTTCAGATATTTTTGGTTTTCTGCTATGTTTTGCGTATATTTGCAGCGGATTATATACAATTGCTTATGCAGACAAACAGTCATTTATCGCGATTGATTCACGATCAAGCCGCAAAATACGGCGACCGTGAGGAGTTGATTTACAAGGATTTCGGTGGTTCCGAGTGGAAGTCGATGTCGTGGAATCAGTTCTCCGCAACGGTAAAACAAGTCTCTAATGCCATGCTCAATCTGGGTATCAAGGTGCAGGAGAATGTGGGTGTGTTCTCACAGAACTCCGTGCAGTATCTCTTCTGCGACTTTGGTGCATGGGGCATCCGTGCCGTCACCATCCCCTTCTATGCCACGAGCAGTGAGCAGCAGATACAGTTTATGGTTGGCGATGCCCAGATCCGTTTTCTGTTTGTAGGCGAACAGGAGCAATATGACAAGGCCCGTCGTGTGGCCTCCACCTGCAAGACTCTTGAGCGCATCATCGTCTTCGACCAGAATGTGCGCCTTTCTGAGAACGACTCCAACGCTATGTACTTCGAAGATTTCCTGAAATTGGGCGAGAACCTGCCCCGTCAGACGGAAGTGGAGGCCCTCCAGAGTCAGGCTTCGATGGACGATGTTGCCAATATTCTCTATACTTCAGGCACTACTGGCGACTCCAAGGGTGTGATTCTCACCTGTGGTCAGTATCATGCTGCTATGGAGGCCAACAATAAGTGTGTGCCCGTAGGCGAGAACGACCGTGTGCTTAACTTCCTGCCCTTCACGCATATCTTCGAAAAAGGCTGGAAGATTCTGTGTATCACGGAGGGAGCACGCCTCATTGTCAATACCTATCCGCAAGAGGTGCAGCAGTCGATGAAGCAGACCCATCCCACGTGTATGTCAAGCGTTCCCCGTTTCTGGGAAAAGGTGTTCATGGGTGTGCAGGAGCAGATTGAGAAGGCTAATGCCGCCAAGCGCAAACTCTTCCAGCATGCCCTGAATGTTGGTAAGCGCCATAATATCGATTACCTCTCGAAAGGCAAGCGTCCACCGCTGGCCCTCCACATGGAGTATGAGATGCTTAATAAGACTGTTTTCTCACTCGTTCGCAAGGAATTGGGTCTTGAGAATGCCCATTTCTTCCCCACGGCTGGTGCTACGGTTAATCCCAAGGTCGAGGAGTTCGTCCATGCCATCGGCATCAACATGATCGTGGGCTATGGTCTGACGGAGAGTCTCGCCACAGTGAGTTGTAACCATCTGGGTGAGCCCTATACCGTTGGTGGCGTAGGCATACCCATCGAGGGCATCGAGATCCGTATCAGTGAAGAGGGCGAAGTGCTGTTGAAGGGCCCCACCATCACGAAGGGCTATTACAATCGTGACGACCTCACCAAGGCCGCCTTTACTGAGGACGGCTTCTTCCGTACGGGCGACTCTGGTTATCTCGAGGGTGGTGAGTTGTTCCTCAAGGAGCGCATCAAGGACCTCTTCAAGACTTCCAATGGTAAGTATATCGCACCTCAGATGATTGAGTCGAAACTGCTTGTCGACAAGTATATCGACCAGATAGCTATCATAGCCGATCAGCGAAAGTTTGTCTCGGCCCTCATTATCCCTGTTTATCCCCTGTTGGAGGAATATGCCCGCGAGCATCGTATCCCCTTCGAGACTCGTGAGCAACTTTGTGCCAATCCGCAGATCAATGAGATGATGAAGGAGCGCATCTACACCCTTCAGCAACAGTTGGCCCACTACGAACAGGTGAAGCGCTTCACCCTGTTGCCTCATCACTTCTCCATCGAGCATGGCGAGCTCACCAACACCCTTAAGATCAAGCGTCGCGTTCTCAACGAGAACTATCGCAAGGAAATCGATAAGATGTACGAGGAGTAAACCTGAAGCTTACTCCGACTAAAGTAGGGGTTTAATCCGGGTAAAGTCCGACTTTACTCCGACTAAACCCTATTTTCGTCGTAATAAGGTTTTGAGAGCGTTGTAGGCGACGGCGAGGATGAGGATGGTACCCATGATAATGATGTACCACTTCAGGTCGTACCAAGCGGCGATGGCTCCTTGCTTGATTCCGATGATGAGCGTTCTGATAAAATCCATACCCTATCTGTTTTATGGTTGCAAAGGTATAAATAAATATGTGAAATGCAAAATAAAAGACCCTAAATTTGGTTATCTGCATACTTATTCGTACCTTTGCACCCATGATTACGCAAGACCAGTTAAAAGACGTGTTGGAGCGGGCAGATGCATTGCACCGCTATCTCGAAATAGACAAGAAGAAGATTGAGTACGAGGAAGAGGATCTTCGTACCCAGGCACCTGACTTTTGGGAGGATCGCAAGCGTGCTGAGGAACAGATGAAGAAGGTGAAGGGCATCAAAAAGTGGCTCGACGGCTACAAGGAGGTGCGCACCCTCGCTGATGAACTGCAGTTGGCTTTCGATTTCTTCAAAGACGAGATGGTGACGGAGGAGGAGGTGGATGATACCTACGCCAAAGCCATTCAGGCCATTGAGGATTTGGAGTTGAAGAACATGCTGCGCCAGAAAGAGGATCCGATGGAGGCTGTGCTGAAGATCAACTCTGGTGCTGGTGGTACGGAGGCTCAGGACTGGGCTTCGATGCTGATGCGAATGTATATGCGCTGGGCTGAGGCTCATGGTTATAAGGTGACCATCTCTAACCTGCTCGACGGCGATGAGGCAGGTATCAAGAGTGTGACGATGCAGATAGAGGGTGGCGACTATGCCTATGGCTACCTGAAGAGTGAGAATGGTGTGCACCGTCTGGTGCGTGTATCGCCTTTCAATGCTCAGGGTAAGCGCATGACCTCATTTGCTTCCGTATTCGTATCACCCCTGGTGGATGATACCATCGAGGTATACGTGGATCCTGCTAAACTTTCTTGGGATACGTTCCGTTCTTCTGGTGCTGGTGGTCAGAACGTGAACAAGGTGGAATCTGGTGTCCGTCTGCGCTATTGGTATACGGATCCTGATACTGGTGAGGAAGAAGAAATCCTCATCGAGAACACGGAGACGCGTGATCAGCCCAAGAACAAAGAGCGCGCCCTGACGCTGTTGCGCTCACAACTCTATGATCGTGCCATGAAGAAACGCTTGGAGGCCCAGGCGAAGATCGAGGCTGGTAAGAAGAAAATCGAGTGGGGCAGTCAGATACGAAGCTATGTGTTTGACGACCGTCGCGTGAAGGACCATCGCACCAACTATCAGACGACTGATGTCGATGCCGTGATGAATGGTAAGATTGACGACTTCATCAAAGCCTATCTGATGGAGTTCCCTGTGAATGACGAAGAACAATAATGAATAATAACAATAAAAACTATTAAGATTATGGCACAGATTGCAAAAGCATCGAAGTCGACCGCTAAGAAGGAGGCTTATCAGAAGAAACAGGAAGAAGGTGGCAAGAAGGTTCTGGAGTGGATCTTTGGCGTGCTTGTGGCTCTCGCCATCCTGTTTGTGGTCTACTCTATTTTTGTGGTGGCTTAATGAGCGGACTGGAAATAGAAAAAAAGTTCCTGGTTCGTAACCACAGCTACCAGACCCAGAGTTCTGGTCAAAGTCACATCCAACAAGGTTATATCTGCAGTGATCGCGGACGTACCGTCAGGGTACGTATCCGTGATGACCGCGGATATTTAACTATTAAGGGTCCTTCGAACGACAAAGGCTTGTCGCGCTATGAGTTTGAGAAGGAGATTGAGCTCGATGAGGCTCAGGAACTGATGAAACTCTGCGAGAGGTCGGCGGAGACAGGGAAGCCCCTCATGATAGACAAGATTCGTTATCTTGTGAGGAGTGGGCGCCACACGTTTGAGGTGGATGAGTTTCATGGAGAGAATGAGGGACTGGTAATTGCAGAGGTGGAACTGCAGTCTGAGGACGAGGATTATCTGTTACCTGACTTTATAAATAAGGAAGACGAGGTGACAGGTGATCGAAAATACTACAACTCACAGCTTCTGAAGTGTCCTTTTAGCACTTGGCCGAAAGACGGAGAATCAGTAGTCCGATAACGGCTGCCAGCGTGACGCCTGTGGCATCGGCTGCGAAGTCGAGCCACTCACCACTACGATGGCCACCTGTGCAGTACTCCTGCAACAATTCGATGACGCCACCCATGACAACTGGCATCAGCCATCCCCAGAAGAACAACTTCTCGTAGTCTGGGCGAAGATGCTTGACGGTATATTCAATCCACAGTACGAGAAACGTCCCACCATACATCACGATATGTACCCACTTGTCGATGAACTCGACATTGTCGAGTGGGGTTTCAGGGAAAAATGGAACGAGGGAGAGTATCCAAATTAGTAGGATGCAGACATCCGAAAAAGGGTATTTCTTGAACAAATGAAACAAAAAACTCATATTTACTTGCAATTTTGGTGCAAAATTAAGAAATAATTTATATTTTTGCAAACGAAACATGAGAAAAGTATATATGTCAAAACTGGAAAGAGCAAGTTTTGGAAGCAAACTTGGTGTGATTCTGGCAACTGCAGGCTCGGCTGTGGGCTTGGGTAATATCTGGCGTTTCCCATATATGACAGGTCAGAATGGTGGTGCCGTTTTTATTGTGATTTACATTTTCTGTGTTCTTTTGCTTGGCATACCCTGTATGATCAGCGAGTTTATCATTGGACGCCATGGACAATCCAATACTGCCAGGGCTTTCCGTATTATGTCGGGAGGAACCATTTGGTCTCTGATAGGCTACATGGGTGTGTTGACAGGATTCCTGATTTCCTGCTATTATGCTGTAGTCTCAGGCTGGTGCCTGGAGTATGTATGGGCCTCGATGTTAGGCCATCTGAATGGTGATCCTGAATATATCAAGCATTATTTCGAAACTTTCTCGCAGGATCCTGTGAAGCCTGCCTTTTGGACACTTATCATCCTGCTGGCCACGTATCTCATTATTGAAAATGGTGTGCGCGACGGCATCGAGCGGGCCTCGAAACTGATGATGCCCACCTTATTTATATTATTATTGGTAATAGTGGTGGCATCATGTATGTTGCCAGAAGCTAATAAGGGACTGGAGTTTCTGTTTAAGCCTGATATCTCGAAAGTTAATGGTGATGTGTTCCTGAGTGCCTTGGGGCAGTCGTTCTATTCAATGAGTATTGCCATGGGTTGTATCTGTACCTATGCAAGTTATTTCTCCAAGAGTACGAACCTGCCTAATTCGGCCATGCAGATTGGTATCATCGACTTTATCGTGGCGCTGTTGGCGGGATTGCTTATCTTCCCTGCGGCCTTCTCTGTGGGTGTGAATCCGGATAGTGGTCCTTCGCTGATTTTTATTACTCTACCGAATGTGTTCCAACATGCCTTTGGCAATCCGACGCTGGGTTATATTGTCTCCGTATTGTTTTATATCCTGCTTTCGATGGCCGCTCTGACCTCGCTGATTTCATTGCATGAGGTAAGTACGGCATTCTTGCAGGAGGAGATAGGTACCACCCGTAAGTATGCTGCCTTAGGGGTGACGATAGCTTGTATTGTGATAGCTATAATCTGCTCGCTTTCGATGGGCGCTTGGAGCGATGTCAAGTTGTTTGGCATGACCATCTTCGACACTTTCGACTTCGTAACGGGACAACTGTTCCTACCATTGGTGGGCTTCCTGACTTGTATATTCCTTGGCTGGTTTGTGCCGCATAAGTTGGTAAGAGATGAGTTTACGAATATGGGAACGTTGCGCAATGGGACGCTCTTCCATTTTTATCTTCTTTTGGTGAAGTATGTATGTCCTATCTGCATCCTTTTCATCTTCCTGCATCAATTTGGATTGATATAAATGAGTAGTCGAGGAACGTTTGGCAGTAAGCTGGCGATAGTCCTGGCAACGGCAGGATCAGCTGTTGGATTGGGAAACATTTGGCGTTTCCCGTTCATGACGGGCCAAAATGGTGGCGCAGCTTTTATCCTCGTCTATTTTGCTTGTGTGCTTTTGTTGGGTATCCCTGGCATGGTCAACGAGTTCCTTGTAGGCCGTCATGCCCAGACAAATGCTGCTCGTGCCTATGGTCAGATTGGCGGAAGAGGTTGGAGAGTTATAGGATACTTAGGCATCCTCACCTCAACTATCATCCTCGGATTCTATGCCGTCGTGGCTGGTTGGTGCCTGCAATATCTCTATGCCTCGATAGCAGGACAATTGGATGGCGATCCTGCTTATGTGGTGACGTATTTCACAACGTTCTCATCCGACCCTATCAAACCTTGCCTATGGGGTGTGGGCTTTGTTCTGATTACCCATCTGGTAGTGGCCCAAGGCGTGGAAAAGGGTATTGAGAGGGCTTCGAAGCTGCTGATGCCACTACTGCTGGTACTTTTGCTGATACTGGTGGTGGCCTCGTGTATGTTGCCAGGAGCCGTCAAGGGTATCGAGTTCTTGCTGATGCCTGATTTCTCGAAAGTGAGTAGCAAAGTGTTCCTTGAGGCCTTGGGGCAGGCATTCTTTTCTCTGAGTCTTGGCACGGCCTGCCTCTGTACCTACGCTTCTTATTTCAAGCGTGACACCAACTTGTTGAAGTCAGCCACACAGATAGCCTTATTGGACTCTGCTATCGCTATCTTGGCGGGTCTGATGATTTTCCCTGCAGCCTTTTCCGTAGGTGTACAGCCAGACAGTGGTCCTTCACTAATATTCATCACGCTACCCAATGTGTTTCGTGAGGCTTTCAGCGCCATGCCAGTGGTGGGTTATGTCATCTCCATCTTGTTCTATGCCCTCTTGGTTTTTGCAGCCCTCACCT
>Ga0310786_10012788_pt1 | contig 10369 bp, 8 predicted proteins | sample AusTroGonzalo_MG_FD_203881 | JGI IMG/M metagenome (GOLD analysis project Ga0310786, IMG submission 203881) | Bovine rumen microbial communities from tropical cattle in Woodstock, Queensland, Australia - Gonzalo_03 (v2) (version 2) | ecosystem: Host-associated > Mammals > Digestive system >... | reverse complement strand
TCTCCCGTAGCCAGGCGGTCGCCTTTTCCATGATATCATTCTCCGCGGACTGAACGATCATGGTGAACTCGTCGCCGCCGTACCGGCCGATGAACGCGTTCTCCCCGATCTTCTCAATCGTCTGTTTCAGGGCCTCCGCCACCAGGATCAGCGCCCGGTCGCCCTCCGCGTGGCCGAAGGTATCGTTAATCTTCTTGAAGTCGTCGATATCGATCATCGCGGTGTAGACCGGCATGTTCTCCCGGTACCTGATCTGTTTCATATAGCGCTCAATCTGCCCCCGGTTGTTCAGCCGGGTCAGGGCGTCAACGGAGATCAGGGTCTGCATGGACTGGATATAGAAATAGAGCATCATCACCGTGCAGCCGAAGCAGAACAGCGGCGCGTTCAGGACAAAAAGCTGCACGACGCCGAAAACCGCCACGCCCAGCGGATAAAGGCCGATCAGGAGGTACAGCTTCCGCTTCTCCCGGGAATCCGCCTTTCCCGCGTTGATCAGGGAGATGACGGAGGAAGCGACGATGTAGATCAGCGGCGCCGTAATCATCAGCGGATAATACCAGAAGTTCAGCTCCCCCGCGTCGTTGACCCAGAACCTCGGCGCGGCGATAAAGGCCACCACGATCACCGCGGTGCTGATCAGCATCGGCAGGCGGAGCAGCCGCCGCTGTTTCCAGGTTTTGCCCAGGATCATATCCTCCGAAGCGGCCATATACATGAACCACCCATAGGAGATCAGGCTGAGCAGGATGAAATTCAGGAAGTTGAACAGGATCACCAGGAACCGCGTCCGCGGAAGGTTCCCGCTGATCACCGCCGCCCAGCCGATATCGGACAGGAAATACAGGATGTGCGCGATCATCGTCCGGTCGAACCAGATCTGCTTCTCCTGCCGGGTGCTGTACAGGCGGTCATGCCGGAGGAGGACCAGAAAGATGACGATACAGACGATGTTCGCCTCGGTATAGAAAAAGAAATAGTCCAGCGTCATGCGTTCCTCCGCCGTTCGGATTTGTCTGTCGTTGCCCCTGAACACCAGCATCATACCACACAACCGGGAATCAGGAAAGACCGTTTTGCGGCATGGCTTTTTTGTCCGGAAATCCCCCGGATCTTCCCGCTTGTACAGGGCCGGAAAAAGTGCTATAACCTCTCCGGCGGCTGAAAAAGCCGCAGAAAGAGGTTTCTGAAAATGTCCCGGACGATGACGCGCGACCTGACCGAAGGCCGCCCCCTGAACCTGATTGTTTCCTTTGCCCTTCCGCTGCTGTTCGGCGTTCTGTTTCAGCAGCTTTACAGCTTTGTGGATACGGCCGTCGTCGGCCGGTTTCTCGGCGCGGAGCGCCTGGCGGCCGTCGGGGCGACCGGCTCCGTCAATTTCCTGGTCATCGGCCTTTGCCTGGGCCTGTGTTCGGGTTTCTCGATTCCGATCGCCCAGGCCTTCGGCGCGAAGGATGAGCAGCAGATTCGCCGCTGCGTCTGGCACGCGGTGGTGCTCAGCGGCGTCCTGAGCGTGCTTTTCGCCGCCCTTGCCACGATCCTGTGCAAGCCGCTCCTCCGCCTGATGAATACCCCGGAGGAGATTCTGGAGCATTCCGCCAGCTATATCGGCATCATTTTTGCCGCGATTCCCTGCTGCGTGCTGTATAACATGGCCGGCGGGATTCTCCGGGCCCTCGGGGACAGCCGTACCCCCGTCTTTTTCCTGATCCTGGCATCCCTGGTAAACATTGTGCTGGATCTCTTCCTGATCATCGTCTGCGGGATGGACGTGGCCGGCGCCGCTGTCGCCACCGTGGTCAGCCAGCTGCTTTCCGGCATCGGCTGCGTGGTCGTCATGATCCGCCGTTTCCCCGTCCTCCATCTGAACCGGGAGGACCGGCGTTTCGATCTGCCGCTGGCGCGGAAAATGCTCGGCACCGGCCTGCCCATGGGGCTGCAGTTTTCGATCACGGCGATCGGTTCCGTCCTCGTCCAGTGGTCCGTGAACGGCCTCGGTGTCGACGCGGTGGCCGCGGTCAGCGGCGCCGTAAAGCTCAGCGCTTTCTTCGCCTGCTTCTTCGACGCCCTGGCTTCCACCATGGCCACCTACGCCGGCCAGAACATGGGCGCGCGGAAGCTGGACCGGATCCGTGAGGGCCTGCGCTGCACCTCGGTGCTCGGTATCGTTTACTGCGTGCTGGCCTTCGGCGTGGTCGCGCTGTTTGCCGGCCCGCTGCTCGGGCTGTTTATCGACGCGGACGCCGCGCCGGAGGTCACCGCCATGGGCGTCCGCTTCCTGACGATCAACGCCGCTTTCTATATTCCGCTGCTTTTCGTCAACATCGTGCGCCTGAGCATCCAGGGCATGGGCTTTACCCGGGTCGCCATGCTGGCCGGGCTGTTCGAGATGATCGCCCGGTCCGTCGTCGCCCTGCTGGTCGTTCCGGTCACCGGGTTTACCGGCGCCTGCTTCGCGAGCCCCGCCGCCTGGGTGTTGGCGGACCTGTTCCTCATTCCCTGCTATTTCCAGATCATGCGGACCCTCGCCCAGCGGCTCCTGCCGGATACGGAGGAGTACAGGGGCGAACGGAAGATCGTCCGCCTGCGCAGGGCGGCATAAGCTCTTCCCTGTCAGAAACTCCCGTCCGGGGACGCGGCGACGGTCCGTTCCCGGCGTTTTTCATTTCAGCCGGAAATCAGTTCGCCCGTCATGCATTCGTCGTGCATTCTCCTTCCAATAACATATTGTGCGGAGCTGTTTTTTGAGATATGATGCATATATAAGCACAACACAGATCCGATCCTGAAAGGAGAATGTTCATGGCAAATACGGTTATCAGCACCTCCAAAGCCCCCGCGGCCATCGGTCCCTATTCCCAGGCCATTCAGGCCGGGAACCTGCTCTTTACCTCCGGGCAGCTCGGCCTGGATCCCGCCACTGGAAATCTGCCGGAAGGCATCGAGGCCCAGACGAAGTTCTCCCTTGCCAACGTTCTCGCCATTCTGGAGGAAGCGGGCTGCCGGAAAACCGACGTGATCAAAACCACCGTTTTCCTGAAAAACATGGCGGATTTCGCCGCGGTGAACGCTCTTTACGCCGCCTTCTTCGGGGATCATAAGCCCGCCCGCTCCTGCGTGGAAGTCGCCCGGCTCCCGAAGGACGGCCTGGTGGAAATCGAGGTCGTCGCCGCCAGATAACCGTCCGGATTTTGGAACAGATCTGCAGGGAGGAAACCCGACATGCCCAAATTATGAGGTTTCCGAGGAAAACCTGCATGTCAAGCAGTCCTTCTCCTCTTTCTGGATCCCCATGAGTACCGCTATGCTGAGCCCGAAGACGGCCGTCAACGTCGTCATCGCCGCGTTTATGGCCGCGCAGCTCGAAAACGTCCCCGTGTCCATCGCCTTCCTGGTGGTCCTGATCATCACGACGACGGAGCTTTCCATCGCCTCCCCCGGCATTCCCGCCGCCTGCACGGTGATGCTGAAAGCCCTCGGCCTGCCGCTGAACTACGTCGGTCTGTTCACGACCTACCGGCTCCTGACGGACAATTTCGGCGCCGCGTGCAGCATTTCCTACAGCATGCTTGAAGAAGTCGAGATCGCCCATAAGCTGGACGCCATCGAGACGGGCGATCCCGCTTCCCCCGGCGATTCCGGCCCGGATCCGGCGCTGCCCGCCTGACAGCAGCCGCGGCACGTTCTTCCGGCCGGTCCGCAGAACAATAAGCGAAACAGGAAGAAGCCAACATGAAACGCAAGTTTACCGTCATCAGCATCTGGCATTATGTTCGTCTGGTATACCGGTCGGCGCTGTTCCTGATCCTGCTGGTCACCTATATCCAGTACCGGATGAACAGCGGGGAAACCATCACCGAGCGGCTGGACAGAACCCCGGCGATTCTCTACATTACCTGGGCCGTCTTTACGGTGGAGATGATTTTCCGCTTCTTCCCGTCCAGGTTTGAAAGCCCGGGATGCCAGAAGCAGTTCGCGCGGAACTATATCAAAACCGGGAGTACGGAAATCGTCATCCCGGATAACAACGCCACGATTCTGGTGGCCCTGACCTGGATCATTTTCAACGGCATTTTCGGCGCCCTGCGGATGGCGGATATTCTGGACGACGGGATCATGATCCTGCTGTGCAGCGCGTATTCGATCTGCGATCTGATCTGCATCCTGTTCTTCTGCCCGTTCCAGACCTGGTTTATGAAGAACAAATGCTGCAGCGTCTGCAGGATCTACAACTGGGATTATGCCATGATGTTCACGCCGCTGTTCTTTGTCCGGCGGGATTATTCCTGGAGTCTGCTGGCGCTGTCCATCGCCCTGCTCGTCCGCTGGGAGATCACCATTTTCCGGCATCCGGAGCGGTTTTCGGAAAAGACGAACGACTATCTGCAGTGCAGGAACTGCACGGAAAAGCTCTGCGTCCATAAAAAGCAGCTGAAAACGCTCTGGAAGCAGATTGAGGAATACACTTCCGAACGCATCAGGCGGCTGAAGGAGTAAGCACGCCCGCGACGCGAAAAAAACGGTCAATATCCGTAAAGCACACGGTTGGAACGAACAAAGGAAATACCCCGCGGTCATGAATTAACGGTTGCCTGCCCGGGAAATCTCTGATAAAATCGATATTTGGTTAATCGTCTGCCTGAAGGCTTCCTGATCCGGCGCGCGTATGTCGTTCCGGTCAGCAGGCAGCCTGAAAACCTGCCCTGCCTTTTCGGCCGGGACCGGCTTTTCGGGATGATCCGTATACGGGAGATGGGCTATGAGAGACATCCGGAAGGGACTTGTTTTTACGAACGACAGGTGCATCGGCTGCAACAAGTGCATCCGCGCGTGCAGCTGCATCGGCGCCTGCGTGTCGACAGAGCCGGACGAAAACGGGAATTCAAGGATCATGGTTGACGGGGGGCTTTGCGTGTCCTGCGGCGCCTGCTTCGATATCTGCGAGCACAACGCCCGCGATTTCATCGACGATACGGAGCGGTTCTTCGAAGACCTTCGCGCGGGCGAAAAGATCTCCCTCCTCGTCGCCCCCTCGTTTCCCGCCAATTACCCGGATACCTGGGCGAAGATCTTCGGCGGACTGAAAGCGCTCGGCGTGAACCGGATCATCAGCGTCTCCTTCGGCGCGGACATTACCACCTGGGGCTATATCAACTACATCCGGAAGTACGGGTTTACCGGCGGGATTTCCCAGCCCTGCCCGGCTGTCGTCGGATATATCGAGCGGTACCTGCCGGATCTGCTCCCGAAGCTGTTCCCGGTCCAGAGTCCCCTGATGTGCGCGGCGATCTACGCCCGGCAGGAGCTCGGCATTACGGACAAACTTGCCTTCATCAGCCCCTGCATCGCCAAAAAGCTGGAAATAGACGATCCGAACAATCACGGATATGTCCAATATAACGTTACCTTCACGCACCTGATTGACTACGCGGAAAAGCATCATCTTTACGCGGAGCCCTGCGGGGATGAGCTCGAATACGGCCTGGGTTCGGTCTATCCGATGCCGGGCGGGCTGAAGGAAAACGTTCTGTGGCTCCTCGGCCAGGACGAGTTCATCCGTCAGGTCGAGGGTGAAAAAAGAATGTTCCATTATCTGGAGAAAAACCGGGAGCTCCTGCGGGACGGAAAGACGCCGTTCCTCTTTGTCGACGCGCTGAACTGCGAGAAGGGCTGCATCTGCGGTACGGGGACGGATATGGCCCTGTCCTCCACCGATTTTTCCCTGTATCATCTTCACGACATCAAGGAAGCCGTCAAAAAGGATTCCGCGGGCAGCCCATGGTCGAGATCCTCCACGCCGGAGGAAAGGCTTGCCTGCCTCAACAGGCAGTTTGAGCATCTGAAGCTCGAGGATTATCTGCGCTCCTATACGGACAGGTCGGCGCAGTGCGCCCTGCGCATTCCCGATCCCGAAGAGCTGGAAATCATCTTCCTTGAAATGAACAAGACCGACGAGGCTTCCCGGCATATCAACTGTTCCTGCTGCGGCTACGACTCCTGCGCGGAAATGGCGACGGCGATTCACAACGGCTTCAACCATAAGGAAAACTGCATCCACTATCTGAAGGACATGTATGTCCAGAAAGCCGCGGAAACCGATATCATGACCGGGCTTCCGAACGCCGCCGGGTTCAGGACGTTTGTGAACAGAATGCGTGCCGCGGGAACGCTGACGTCGTACAACGCCTTCTATATCAATCTGCGGAGTTTCGGGCTGATCAACAAGAAATACGGAAAGCAGGAGGCGGACAATATTATCGTCCGCTTCGCGGAGCTGCTTCAGTCCTATACCGGGGAGAACGAGTGCGCGGGGCGCCTGGCCGGGGACGCTTTCATCCTGATGGTCCGGAAGGAAAAGACGGACGAGGTGCTGAAGCTGACCGCGGGCATGAATATCCGCGCTGTCCTGAACGGGCAGGAGGAGATGACGGTCCTGCAGGCGGTCGCCGGCTGCCTGGATATTGACGACGAGGATATGGACAGCGAGGGGATCATCGGACGCTGCTCGACGGCGCTGAACGTCGCCCGGTACGAGAAGCATCTGCCCTATCTGTTTTCCACCCCGGAAATGCATCATAAGGCGATCCGCCAGAAGCAGATTCTTTCCGTTTTCGCTGACGCGCTGGAACAGGGAGAGTTCATACCCTATTATCAGCCGAAAGTCGATACGAAGACCAGATCCCTCGCCGGCGCGGAAGCGCTGGTCCGCTGGAACCGGGACGGCATGACCATTACCCCGGGCGAGTTTATCCCCGTTCTGGAGACCGGCGACAGTATCTGCGTGCTGGATTTCTATATCTTCGAGCAGGTCTGCCGGGATATCCGCATGTGGCTGGACAAAGGCATCGAGCCGGTGCGCATCTCCACGAATTTTTCCCGCAGGAACCTGCTGAATTCCGGGTTTTCAGAAAAAATCAAGGGCATTCTCGCGGCCTATGACATTCCGAAGCGGTATATCGAAGTGGAAGTGACCGAAACCATCAGTGAAGAGGAAAACGACTGTCTCAGCCGCTTTATCCGCGATATGCACGAATCCGAGATCGCGATGGCCATCGACGACTTCGGAACCGGTTATTCTTCCCTGAATCTTCTCCGTGATTTCCAGGCCGACGTCCTGAAACTCGACAAATCCTTCATCGACGGGCATACCGGGACAAAGCGCGACAGCGTCGTGGTCTCGAACGTGGCGAAAATGGCCGAAGAACTGGATATGAGCGTGATTACCGAAGGCGTTGAGAAATGGGAACAGGTGGAATTCCTGAAAAGCGTCAATATCAATATGGTGCAGGGCTTCCTGTTCGACAAACCGCTTCCGAAGGAAGACTTTGAGAAGCGCCTGCGGCATAAGGTTTACGACTGAGTGCGCCGTCAGGCGTACAGCTCCGCCAGGTCCTCCAGCCGGAGCAGCATCGGGCTGCCTCCGCTGGCGGCGCCCGTATCGATATCGATCCACGTCGGCGTCACGAACGCCCTCCCCTTTGTCCCGTAATACTGTGTCGGGGTATGGCCCAGGATCACCAGGCGGTCGTCCCAGTACCGGTCGTCGGCCGCCGGCCGGGTCCAGACCAGGTCGTCCTCGCTGTATTCGTCCAGCCCTTTCGCCGGGTCAAACCCCTTCAGCCCGCCGTGCACCAGCACAAAGCGTTTCATCGGGACCGTCACTTCCATGTACAGCGGCGCGGACCGGACGTACTCCAGCAGTTCAGCCAGTTCTTCCGGATCCTCCGCCTTCAGCTTCAGCAGGCTGTCCAGCGTCACCAGGCAGCCGTTCCGGTGCCACAGCATCAGGCTGCGTTCCTGCCCCGGGCTTACCTTTCTGAGATTTGCCAGGTCCACCTCCGAATTGAAAACGAAATCGCATCCAAGCATCATCGCCTCGTGGTTTCCGCGCAGCAGGGTCACGTTGGGCTGCCGCATCATCCACCGCAGCAGGGCGACGCCGCCGTCCCCGTTCCGGTCAATCACGTCCCCGATTACATACAGATGATCCGAAGGCCCGAATCCCGCCTTTTCCAGCAGCGCCTGAAACCGGTCCGGCGGATAGCCGTGGATGTCCGAAGTCGCGTAATTCATCGGCTGTTTCTTCTTCTCCTTTTATTCTTCCCCGAGTATATCCGAATCCGGCTTCCCCGTCAATGAAAAAAAGCTTCCCCGGAAAGCAGCCGAAATTAAAACAGGGAAGCATTCACTTCCCCGGCAGGACCGGTCTTTCCCGATCAGAAATAGTTCGCGAACCATTCCACCATTTTTTCCTGAACAATCCTGCTCTCCGGAAGATCGGGCTTCAGGGCCGGAAAAGCATGGGTCAGTTCCTTGTTGTCTTCATAGTAAACCAGCGTACTCGGATGGTCTGCGCTTCGCAGGGCCGCCGCGTAGCGCTTTGTATAGCTTCTCAGGAAATCCGCGTCGCTCCCGGCCAGAAAAACGGGTGGAAGCGACTTCATCACATCCGGATCTTCCGGATTCATGTACCGGATAAAGGATGGGTCTTTTCTCTTTTCCCCGAACAGCGTCCGGGCATAAACAAGGCCCACCGGATCCCTCCGCGTGGTATAAAACAGACCGCTGAAACAGGCCAGCGCGCGAACCTGAAGGGGTGCCGCCGGCAGGCTGAACACTTCCCGCAGGACCGGAGAGTCTAAGGCGGCAACGGCGTAGAGCGACAAAAAGGTGCCGGCGCTTTCGGAAACGACGGCAACCCGGTCCGGATCGCCCCCGTATTCCGTTATCATCCCGGAAACGGAAGAGAATGCCGCGGTCACGTCGCCGAGTTCCTGAAACACGCCGGTTTCCGTCATCCTTCGGTATTCCGGGGCAAAGACAAGAAAGCCCCGTGCTGCCAGATTCTCGCAGAAAGTTCGCGACAGCTTCCGGGTCCCAACCACGAGGCCCCCGCCGTGTATCATCACAACGACCGGAAGGGGGCGAAGGTCCCCGGCTTTCGCCCGGAAAATGTCCACTGCCAGTGGAACGCCTCCAGCCCCCTGAAACGGCACATCCATATATTCCTGAACATCATCAGGGATCCTGTGACCTTCCTCAGAGCCGGCTTCAACGGCCCTGCATTTTTTGTCCAGGATCCTGACGGGGATTTTCAGTAACGGATTCATACGCCGATTGTCTGATCGGAGATCAGACTCCTGTCATTATTTTTTCTCTTCCGCAGCGGCCTTCATCTCATCCAGATTGTCTTCGACTTTCTGAACGGCATCCGTAACGATTTCCTTGACCTTCTGCTGCTGCTGCATCCGGTAATCAAACGCCTTATCGGCCTGCTCCACGGCATGGGCATTGGCCGTCTCCTGGAATTCCTTCGCCTTTTCCACGATCTCTTTCGGGGATACGGGAGCGGCGGGCATTCCGGGCACGGAGACCTTCTCGTCGGGCAGGGCGTCGGCAACGGTCTGCTCAATCCCCATCAGCTGGGCGAAGAAGGTTTCCCACTGCTCTTTCCAGGCTTTCTTGGCGGCCTTCTGCATATCCTCATACTGGTCCCAGAGCTTCTCGGCGTTGGCTTTGAATTCTTTCCACTTCGCCTTTTGTTCTTCGGTGTCCCAATCCCAGCCGGGCATGGCCGGGAAAGCATTCTTCTCCTTGTCCTTCTTGTTACCCATTTTTTTGTTCTCCTTTCGACACTTGGATAAAGTTATATTGTTTGAATGTCAGCGCCATCCCTGACGCCGGCAGTCAGACTCCGTTGTTCCTCATTCGTCGTCGTCTTTTTCCGCCGAGGCGTCAGAGGCTTTCTCCACTCTGTTTTCGATGCTTTCCACCGTGTCCGTAACCATGGTTTTGACCTTCTGCTGCCTCTCCTTGCAGAAATCACGGAAGGCGTCGGCCTGCTTCCGGGCGTTCTCGTTGGCTGTTCTCTGGAACTCATTCATCTTTTCCATGAAAGCCCGCGGAGAAGGCATTCCGGGCAGGAGGGGCGCCTCGTCAGGCAGGAAAGCGGCGATCGTTTCCTGCACGTCCATATACTTGGGGAAGGCTTTGTCCCACTGTTCCATATAGGCGTCCATGGACACCTTCTGCACGTCCCGCATCTGCTCCAGCTGCGTTTCCACGCCGTTCTTCAGGTTGTCCCACTGATCCTTGCGGTCGCCCTTCTTGCTGTTCTTTTTCCCGGGAAAGCCCCAGGACATGAGCGGCAGCGGCGGGACAAGCGGTAGGGCCGGAACCGGGGGCAGGAACGGTACGCCCATCGGGAACTCGGCGTCTTCCATTTCTTCGATCATGGACAGGAAATTCTTCATCCAGTTCTTGGTATCGCCCTTTTTGCCGTCCCCGGTCATCTTCGGCATGGGGGGTAGCTCATCCACCGACATCTTCATCAGCTTCGGAACGAATTTGCCGATGCTTCCCGGGATGT
>Ga0310786_10012787_pt1 | contig 10369 bp, 10 predicted proteins | sample AusTroGonzalo_MG_FD_203881 | JGI IMG/M metagenome (GOLD analysis project Ga0310786, IMG submission 203881) | Bovine rumen microbial communities from tropical cattle in Woodstock, Queensland, Australia - Gonzalo_03 (v2) (version 2) | ecosystem: Host-associated > Mammals > Digestive system >... | reverse complement strand
CAGGTGTACCAGCAGGAACTTCAACTGAGATCATGAATGCTGACTTACCGTTATCAGCTGTAAGAGGTGTATCACCCTTGAGTGTAGCGTAGTTAGCACGGAGCTCAGAAAGGTTTGTAGAAACTGTCTTGCCTGAGAATGCCATTGCGCTGTCCTCGATAGCTGTGATGTTGATGCCGTTTGACTTCTTGAACTGAACGTCAAGAGCAGAAATTGGGTTTGTACCAGCCTCGATGTTTACGTCAACATCAATGCTTGTAGCCTTGCTTGTATCAGCAATGTTAATTGTGCTTGCGCCGTCTTCAGCTCTTACGAACTTGAAGTTTACATCGCCCTGTGTAGGAGCTGTAACAACAGGAGTTGTAGATGTTGTTGTAGGCTGAGTTACAGGAGCCTCTGTTGATACTGTGATAGGAGCATCACCAACAACGATTGTGTAAGGTGTAACGCCTACTTCGTAATTGAACTTTGTATTGTCCTTGAAGATCTTGCACTGTGCAAAGTCTACTGTGTATGTACCAGCAGTCAGTGTAGCAGGAACTTCAATTGTAAGCATGAATGCTGACTTACCGTTATCAGCTGTAAGAGGTGTATCACCCTTGAGTGTAGCGTAGTTAGCGCGGAGCTCTGCAAGGTTTGTAGAAACTGTCTTGCCTGAGAATGCCATTGCGCTGTCCTCGATAGCTGAAACCTTGATGCCGTCAGATGTCTTGAACTGAACGTCAAGAGCAGAGATCGGATTTGTGCCAGCCTCGATATTTACATCGAGATCAATTTTAGCAGACTCGCCAACCTTAAGCTTCTTTGTGCTGTTACCGTCTGTATCAGCAAATGTGAACTTAACAGGTGCATTTGAAGGAGCAACTGTTGTTGTTACAGTAGGAGCCTTTGTTGTTGTAGGCTGAGTTGTTGTACCCTGTGTAGGTGTTGGGTTACCGATCTTGATTGTAAGAGGTGTAGCTGATGTCTCATAGTTGAACTTTGTATTGTCCTTGAAGATCTTGCACTGAGCGAAATCTACTGTGTAGATACCGTCAGGTGTACCAGCAGGAACATTAACTGTGAGCATGAATGCTGACTTACCGTTATCAGCTGTAAGAGGTGTATCGCCCTTGAGTGTAGCGTAGTTAGCGCGGAGCTCAGCAAGGTTTGTAGAAACTGTCTTGCCTGTGAATGCCATTGCGCTGTCCTCGATAGCTGAGATGCTGATGCCGCTTGATGTCTTGAACTGAACGTCAAGAGCAGAGATCGGGTTTGTGCCAGCATCGATGTTTACGTCAACATCGATTGACTTGCCTTCACCTGAAGCAAGCTCGATAGTGCTGTTTCCGTCTGTATCAGCAAATGTGAACTTAACAGGTGCATTTGAAACAGGAGTATTTGTAACAGCCTGTGTTGTTGTTGTAGGAGCCTGTGTAACTACAGGAGGTGTAGTTGTTGTAGTCTCGATAGGTGTATCACCATCAGTAACGATGATTGTGAGATCCTCTGTCTTGAGCTGCTTGTCGCCGTTTTGAGCCTTGAGAGTGTATCTTGAGCCGCCGCCCTCAACCATCGGGCATGGGTTGTCGTTTACGCCGGAAGCATCTGTGTTATAATCACAGTATGTTACCTTGTAAGTACCCTTTTCAATGCTCTGTGGGATAACAGTCTCAAATACATAGAATGGGTAAGAATCAGACTTCTCACCAGCCCATGCATAATCAACGCCCTTGTTCATCCATGAGCAGCCGAGGAAGTAGTTGTCTGTACCAGCAGCTGACTGTGATGAGTCAAGACCGAATACATACTCACCGGCAGGCTTATAACCTGTTCTTGCGCTCTTGCAGAAACCAGCCCATGAAATATAACGATCTGTTGTGAAAGCTACTCCGCCGAGCTCATATGACTGAGCTGAGTCAAAGTAAGAATCGCTGCCTGGATCGTAATACTTAAAGGAGATGTCCTTTGAGTTTGTTGTAAGAGATACAAGGAGTGAATCTGTTGTATTAACAGTATCCTCTGAATAGTATAAAGCAGAAGGAATTACATATCCGCCTGCGGGAATATCCTTCTTGTCTATGGTAATTGTGTTCTTACCTGAAGCAGCAGAAGGATTCTTAGGATCATATGTTTTAATAGAAAATCCCTTGGTAGTATCTGCCGCACTTACAGCTACTGGAATTGCTGCAGCTACCATTGTTGCAGCCATAACTAACGATGTGGCTGCAGAAATTAACTTTTTCATTTGTAATAATTCCTTTCTCTAGGTTTTTACGCCTATTAATAAAACATAAATTGGGTTTTTATTCCTTTGTAAGGGGGACAAATCAGATAATCTCGGATCAAAGTTCAGAAATAAGCTTGAGGAGCCACTTCTGGATCTTCAAAGCGTCACCGTTAGTAACGCCCTTAGAGCTGTCGTCTACATCAGCGTTAGCCTGTGCCTGAGCATCTAATGAGTACTTGTTCGGGTTAGCAAGGCTCTGCATAATGAGAACTATATCCGACATATCAACCTGGTCATCCTTGTTAGCATCACCGCGTAACTTTGCAGTAACGCCCTGTGTTGCCGGTGGTGTAGTAGTTGTTGTTACAGGTGTACCAACTGAAACAGCACCGTTTGATGTCTTAACTTCAAGCTTTACCGGCTTGCCGTTTGACTCATAGCCGCAGCCTATTGTAGCATTGTCCTTCTTTGAACCGTAATAGGTCTCGCGAGCAATAGGAGTGATCTTGAGGTCATAAGTTGTACCATTCTTAGCACCGCTTGTAACAGTACCGCTGATAGTACAATATGTACCGTCACCCTTGAGCCAATAAGAAGCATCATCAGTAGCAGTTGACCAGATCAGGCTCACATAACCGTCTGCCTTATTGATTGCACTTTCAAAGCATGGTGAAAGAGAAGCTGAGAGATCAGCCTTGTCTACGCCCTTATTTACAAGAGCTCCTGCTTCTACGGAATCAATTGTGAGAGCACTGCTATCATAAGTAATAGCAAAGTCGAGTGCCTGAATGCCGGACGATGGAATATCAGCTAAAGATACGTCCACTGAGAATTTGCCACCCACCTCTGCGCTTGTTTTGCCAACGGATATCTGCACTGTTTCGCCGGCAGCTGCAACAGGTGCAAGTGAGCAGACTGAAAGTGAAAGCATCGTAGCAGCGATAGCTCCGACGACTACCTTTTTTGTCTTCATTATTTTTTCCTCCTTCTTCGAAAATGTTATATAACAAAGGAACGGGGTGCCCCTTTAATTATATCTTGTCTTGGATGCAGCGGATACATCGTTCCGCCTCTCTGCAAAACCGTATCACCGATATACGAATGAGACCTGAGTGCAAAGCGGTCGGCACTGAGCCGCTGCTCAGTCATACAAACGAGACTTTAAGCTGTCCGAGCTGTACGGCGTATGTACACGCCCTCCGAAGCTCCCCTCTGCTATCTGTCTGCGACTGAAATCATTGCTCTGCAAGCAGCGGTTTTGTCATAAGACGCATCACACTGCCGTGATGGGACAGTTAATCCCAAATCTATATTTATCCATGATTTCATTATATATCAGGTCTAAAAAAAAGTAAATAGGTTCATACTGTTTTTGGTATTTTACCTAAACAGTAAAACTGATTTTTGCACGGTTTGCACAATGATATTTTTCTCAAAAATCCATGCTTAAAGAGGATTTTTGAACAAGAAATGAATTTTTCAAATTATTTGTCAAGTTTGCGAAATTCAGCAGGGATTTGCTCGTCAATTATGCGGTTGATAACGTCCCAGCCGAACTCCGTATAAGTACCCTGAGGTATCGCATACGGGAGCCCGTGTCTCTCTGCAAGCTCTTCCGAATATTTACTGTATGGGTAAATTTTCATATTTGAAAATTCATTTTCATAGTGGATTATAGTCGGTATACAGCCGACATTTTCAAGTGTGACCTCATTTGTCTCACCGTCAACAACGATATCAAAATCGGGAAGTTCTCCGACAACATTGAAGTTATCGGTCTGAGCACAGATGAAGTTGCCCATTGAGTAGTAAACAAATCCCTTTGTACCGTCATCACGCTGTATCCACTCCATAGTCTCTGCGGTATGTGTGTGACAGCCGAGTATCACATCAGCACCCCAGTTGACCATTTTGTTTGCCAGCTCTATCCTGTCCTCGGTAACGACCGTAGTATCGTCCTCGCCCCAGTGAGCGGAAACGATTACAACATCTGCTATCTGCTTTGCTTCCTTGATCTGACGCTCGATAACGTCCTCCTCTTCGTTCTTTACAACTCTGAGCGGAACATCGTTGAGCAGATCATCAAAGCCGTTTATGTGATGTGCATAAGCAAGAAAAGCGATCTTTACGCCGTTTACTTCGCGGACTCTTATATTGTTTGCATCCTCCTCGTTAAGGTAAGCACCGAGAACAGTAAGGTTATTTTCCTCAGCCTTTCTGTTCCAGAATTTTATGGACTCTTCAAGTCCGTCTGTACCCATATCGAGCAGGTGGTTGTTTGCCATAGTAAAAACATCGAAGCCCAGATCTATAACAGCATCTGCGACCTCAGGCGGTGAATTGAACAAAAGCAGTCCGCCCTCTGCACCTCTTACGCTGTTGCTTTCCGATATAACGGTTTCCTGATTCAGTATAGCCACATCAGCGCCCTCAATGAGATACTTCACTTCGGAATACATAGGCTTGAAATCGTATCCGCTGCCGCCTGCAAGCTTCTCCGCATTCTTGAATACAGAATAATGTATGAGATTATCGCCTGCCGCGATCACATGAACTACCTTATCGGGCGGAAGAGTAGTAGGTTCCTCTGTTGTTTCCGCAGGAAGAACTGTTGTTGTCTCCCCGACAGATGTCATTGACTCGGGATCTGATCTCCCGACAACGTGGCTTCCCGCACAGCTCACTCCACAGCCTATTATAGCCACAAATAAAGCCAGCGCACCGAAAGCACGTCCTTTTCTTAATTTCATATATTCTCCTTTACAAGCAGCACTTCCCACAGGGTATAATACTGCTTTCTCATTTATTATATCACATTATTTTTGATTTGGCAATTACAAATTGTATCAAACTTAAATGAATTTACTATGGGTTTTATTGACAAAAAGATTAAATTACAGTTCAGAACAACGTATTTTAGGCGTATTCGCACTACCAACTTTATTCTTACCTGAAATTTGTTCATTCATACAAAGTTTTTTAGTTAAATTTGTGCATTTTGTCAATAAGTCTGTTTTTTGTCCACTATGTATACCAAAAATTACACTAAGTTAATTTCACGAGATCTCTGCAATTCTATAAATTCTTCTGCCAGTGCTTCAGCCTCCGCATAGGACGAAAGCTGATAGCAGCGGCCGCGGAATTTTGCAGATCCATAATATCCATTCATATACCATGCCGCGTGTTTACGCGCCTCATGCATAGCAAGCTCCTCGCATTTTTCGCTGAGTTCAAGTATCAGCCTTATATGCTCAAGCATTACCTGCATTTTCTCTTCAAGCGCGGGAGGTACATGATCTGTTCCCTTTGATCCCGCTTCGATCTCCCGGAACACAAACGGGTTTCCGTAGCTTCCCCGTCCTACCATGACAAGGTCACATCCCGTCTGCTCATACATCTCCCTACACGTTTTCAGATCAGTGACATCACCGTTGCCTATTACGGGTATGTTCACCGCTTCTTTAACAGCTTTTATAACATTATTGTCTGACTGTCCGCTGTAAAACATATCTCTTGTGCGCCCGTGAACTGTTACAGCCGCAGCTCCCGCAGCTTCAACTGCCTTTGCCATATCAGGAGCATTTATGCTTTCGTGGTTCCAGCCGCTGCGTATCTTCACGGTCACAGGAGTATTCCCTGCTATCTTTACAGCAGCCTCTGTAATTTCAGCAGCAAGCTTTATATCCTTCATAAGCGCGGAACCTGCTCCTGTACCCACTACTTTTGGAACAGGACAGCCCATATTGATATCAATGATATCGGGGCGATAATCCAGAACTATCTTTACAGCCTCTGCCATAAACTCAGGTTCGCTGCCGAAAAGCTGTATCGCCATAGGACGTTCCTCATCTGTGACAGTACACAGCTCTGCTGTTTTGCGGTCGCTGTAGCAAATTCCCTTTGCTGACACCATTTCGCTGACAACATAAGCTGCTCCGTATTTCTTGCACATAAGTCTGTAGGCGCGATCGGCAACTCCTGCCATAGGGGCAAGTGCTGCTGTACGCGCTATCGCCACATTACCTATTTTAAGCATATCATTCATGCGCACTCTCCGAAGCAGTCTTGTCCTTTTCCTTGAAAACAAAGACCTTGCTGAGTATATAGTTTGCAATAAATATCAGTATCTGACTGAGGAATGTGATAAGTGTCTTGCTCATGCCGAGCCAGTCACAGCATACGAGGAATATGACCTCCTCCATTCCCAATGTGGCAAGTCTCGCACCGTAAAATGAAGCGAATACCTTCCAGAATTCCTTTGATGTCTTAGTCTCGTTCTTGAAAACATACTTCTTATTGGTGAAGAACGCAAAAGTCACCGCACATATCCATGAAAATATAACGCCTGCCGTGCTCTCCCATTTCGGCTCGCCCGGAACGAGATGAAAAAGCAGCAGCTTTGTAACTATGGATACTACTGTAGTAAGTCCTCCGAAAACAAGATAAAGCCATTTCTCTTCATATTTATAATAGATATTCTGAAGCGGCTTCGGCAATATAGAAACACACCACTTTATAAATTTCTCCATTTCAATTATCCTTTCAAAAATACAATGCTTATATATAATAGCAGTTTATGAAAGCAATTGCAAGTCATTTCATGTGATTTTTTGCAGAATTCTGACATTTTCGTGCAAAGTGTATCACCTCCTCCACATTAAACAAACGAACCATATAATAAAAATGTGACAAAAATTTTCTTATATGAATTCAACGCACTTACAGCTAATCACTTAAAGATGTATATGATAGACAAATGAAAGCAACGTTTTTTAGTCAAAATCGCCTATTTTGAAAAAATAATATAGACAAGTAGCAAAAAATAATATATAATAAGATGTATATATAATTCGGTATCCGTATGCCGTAAATGCGGAAACCGCAGTTTCACCGCTGCGGCTTCGGAGCACTAAAACATGAGAGTTATCACAGGCATTGCAAGAGGCCGTAAGCTTGTCGCACCGGAAGGTCTTGATGTAAGACCTACAGCCGACAAGGTTAAGGAAGGAATTTTTTCCGCCGTTCAGTTCGAGCTTGAAGGCGCAAGGGTACTTGATCTCTTCGCCGGAAGCGGTCAAATGGGTATCGAAGCACTCAGCCGCGGAGCTGACCACGCTGTATTTATCGACAGCTCACTCCGCTCTATAAGATGCGTAAACGAAAACCTGCGCAATACAGGCTTTGAACGACAGTCAGAGGTCATTAACCGCGACAGCTACGATTATATCAAGCTCACCGCTCAGACCTTCGATATCATTATCCTCGATCCGCCGTACAGACACAGTCACATAGCCAATATACTGCCATTTGCAGCAAAAAAACTCCGTGACGGAGGACTTATCATATGTGAGTATGAATGTGAAGCGGAGGAGCCTGCGGCTCCCGAGGGAATGACACTCAGAAAAACCTACCGCTACGGCAAGATCAATGTCTCTATTTTCTGCAAACCATCTGAGGAGGTGGCCGAAGAATGAGAAGAATAGCCGTTTGCCCGGGAAGCTTCGACCCTGTGACCCTTGGTCATCTGGACATAATAACAAGAGCTTCCAAGCTTTTTGACAAGGTAATAGTCCTCATATCACGCAACGCAGGCAAGGCTCAGCCAAGCTTCACAGCTACCGAGCGTATGCTGATGATAGAGCAGGTCACACGCGACCTTGATAACGTAGTAATAGATATACTCGACGGACTTCTTGCGGATTACGTAAGAAACGTGGGTGCAGTAGCTATAGTAAAGGGTCTGAGAGCTGTCAGCGACTTTGAATACGAATTCCAGATGGCTCTTGCAAATAAAAAGCTTTATGCAGGTGCTGAAACAGTCTTTCTGACCACTGCTACCGAGAATATGTATCTCAGCTCAAGCTTAGTAAAGCAGATAGCGTATTTCGGCGGCGATATCAGCCACTTTGTTCCCGAAGATATACTTGATGATATAAAACAAAGACTTATTAAGGAGAGGTAATCATTATGAGCATTGATGAGATTTTAGAAGAAATGGACGAACTTCTTGACAAGGCGTCCTCTGTCCCATTCGTATCCCATAAGAAAGTCATAGACGGTGAGCGTATGCGCGAGCTTATCAATGATGTCCGTCTTAATATGCCTCACGAGCTCAAAGAGGCTAAGAAGATCGAGTTTGACTGTCAGCGTATCCTCAATGAGGCTAAGCTCAATGCTGAGTCTATTATCCGCAAGGCAGAGGAGCGTGCAGCTCAGATAGTTTCCCGTGAGGCTATCGTTACAGAGGCTAAGAAAAAGGCTCTGGATATGCTAACAAAGGCTCAGACTGCTGCTAAGAACCTTCAGCAGAACGCTGCTACATCAGTTGCTAAGATGCTCAATGATACCGAGAATTATTATTCAAGAAATCTCCAGAGCATAAAGACTGTAAAGAGCAAGCTCAGCAGCACAGTTTCAGCAGGCCTCAGCATGACAGACAAGAAGAACAACGGCATTATGTAAGCCGAAATAAAAATTCAAGCCATAGCATTTTATATGCTATGGCTTTTTGTTTATCCTGTCAATTCGCAGTCATATCAGTGTGTACTGATTGTGCACTTCTCCAAATTTAAAGTATTGCTTTAAAAACTTGTTGACATACTTTAATCCAAATGCTATAATATAGGTGTCAACAGAAAAGAGATTTAAAAACTTAAACTATTACTTTAAAAGGAGATGCTATCATGAACAATTCATTATCAAATAAACTCAAAAAACGCACCTGCATCGACACCGTTACATCCTGCTTGCTTTGTATAACAGCATTAGCAGTTTCCATATATCAGCTTTTCATATTTCTTCGTGGTGATGGTTCTCGGCATTTAAACTACGCTTTATATGGCTTTATTGTGTTTATTGAGTTAGGACTTCTCAGTCTGATACTTCTGGAAATCAGAAAAACAGGTAAGCCCTTCTCCAAGAAAATAATAATAAAGCTCCGTGTTATGGCGATAGTAATTATGGCTGGAGTGTTCATTCCCTCCGGCTTTGCCGAGAACAACTCCTCTTTAGTGATCACATTTGATATGAAGACTGTGCTGATATTCTTCGCAGGCGTTATAATCGGAATAATATCTGAAATTTTTTCATACGGTCACAGTCTCCAGCAGGACAACGACCTTATTGCGTAAGAGGTGCGGAATGGCTATAATAATCAGACTTGACAGGATAATGGCTGACCGTAAGATGTCCCTGAACGAGCTTGCAGAACGAGTCGGTATGACCAACGTCAACCTCTCCAACCTGAAAACAGGCAAGATGAAGGGCATACGATTTGAGACCATGAATGCTATATGCGAGGTACTGCAATGTCAGCCCGGCGACCTTTTTGAACACGTTTCCAAACCCGAAGATGTTTTTGAAAAACTCAAAAAATTAAAGCCATAGCATTTTATATGCTATGGCTTTTTTGTTTATCCTGTCAATTCGCAGTCAAATCAGTGTGCTCTGATTGTACAGGTCTACAGAATTTAAAGTATCACTTTGAATTCTTATTGACATGCTTTAATTATAGTGCTATAATTCAATCAACAGATAAAACTAAAACTTTAAATACTTAAACTTGCACTTTAAAAGGAGATGATTTTATGAACAATACATTATCAACCGATCTCAAAAAACGCGCCTGCGCCGATACTATTATATCCTGTTTATTATGCTTTGCAGAATTGGGATTTTCCGTATATCATATCATCGAATATATACGCGGCGGCTCACCTGAATGCATAAGCAATGCTGTATACAGCTTTGTCATTGCTGTCGAGCTGGGACTCCTGAGCCTTATACTGCTCGAAATAAAGAAAACAGGAAGGCCTTTCTCAAAAAAGATAATAATAAAACTCCGTGCTATGGCGTTAGTGCTTATAGTGAGCGGACTTATGCCAAGAATTGAAGAGATAACAAGCGAAGGCGGAAATGAAGCCATATCCTTCACTTTCAGTTCGATGAATATGCTTGTCATATTCTTAGGTATCATCATCGGCATTTTATCGGAAATATTCGTCTATGGTATGAGTCTCCAGAAAGACAACGACCTGATAGCGTAAAGGCGGTGCGGAATGGCTATAATAATCAGACTTGACAGGATAATGGCTGACCGTAAGATGTCCCTGAACGAGCTTGCAGAACGAGTCGGTATGACCAACGTCAACCTCTCCAACC
>Ga0310786_10012786_pt1 | contig 10370 bp, 7 predicted proteins | sample AusTroGonzalo_MG_FD_203881 | JGI IMG/M metagenome (GOLD analysis project Ga0310786, IMG submission 203881) | Bovine rumen microbial communities from tropical cattle in Woodstock, Queensland, Australia - Gonzalo_03 (v2) (version 2) | ecosystem: Host-associated > Mammals > Digestive system >... | reverse complement strand
TCTTGCCGCTGTTCTTTGGTGCCTACTATCATGACAGCATTGAAGATGCGCGATTGACCTATAACGATGTGAAGAATACCGCGCTTCGATATATGAATGAAGAACAGGCCGTTATGGCGGCAGAGATTGTGTATGCCCTGACCAATGATAAGGGACGTACACGTGAAGAGCGAGCCGGAGAGAAATACTATCAGGGCATTCGTGAAACACCTTACGCTCCATTTGTGAAGTTGGCAGACCGACTGGCCAACATCACTTATTCATTTACAAACTGTGATGATGCCAATACCCACATGGCACAGGTCTATCGCCAAGAGTTACCTCATTTCCTGAACGCCATCGATGCACGAAGTGAGGATGTGCGATTCGGCCTGCCCGTCATGATGTTGGAGGAAATAAACAAACAGGTCTCTTTTTAATACTCCTAAAAACACATGGTTTTTGTGTAACTACGGCACGAAGCTTTTATGGAAGATAAGATACTTTAAGTTCAAACCTATGTTATAATAACGTACAAAACTTTTATGAATAGAAATAAATTAGTCTTTTATTTGTTTTTTACCATTCTTCTTTTAAGTTCATGCTCAAAGAAAAATGATGATCCAGAACCTTCATCTGTTGATGGCAGTCTTGAAATACAGTTAATGATGACAACACCAAGTTTGCAGGCTAATGTTATTGTACCATCAAAAGAGGCAGAAAGTTTACCCACATTGTTTAATGCTGTTTGGAATTCGGGGGGTAAGTTGCATATGATGGCCAAACAAAACGGCAAACTGATAGACTTGGGTATTCATTCTGTTGCTATATTGAACGAGAATCGTACAAATCTAGGCCTCAATTTAGATGTGTCAGATAAATTGTCGTCTAAGGATTCGTACACATTATATGGTATTGGCACTGCATACACTATTATTTCAAATGAACTTTATTATCACGCCAATCTCACAAGAGGTGGTAGCTTTGGCTTGTGGTTCAAATCTCAAGGAGATAGATTGATTGAGACATCATTAAAGGTTTCTGGCACTTGTGAAATGCTTTATATTATTAACAAGACGAATAACCCCATAAAGTTTGTACATAAAGGATTTGATGCGGAGAAGAAATGGTATTATACCAAGGCCGAGGTGTCAATGGAAAATGGGCAGCTACATAATGCCTTAGAAGGTGAAGAAGTGATAAGCGAAGAAAAAGTAATACCTGTTTTTGATGGCAAGACTCTCAGTCATATAACTTCTGTTTATATCCCCAACGGCAATAAAATTCAAAATGCTCAACTCATTGCTGAGATTGACGGCAAGGAGGTACGTTCCGAGAACCGCATCAGTAGCGACATAACCTTGCAGACTAACCATGCCTATGGCATCTTCGCTGTTTGGGATGGTGAAAAACTGACGTTGGGAGATGATGGAAATGACTGTGTGATAGAAATACCGACAGGTTCGGATTTGACAATTAATGATATCAAGATAATTGGAGATGGAGAGAATCTCAATGTTGGAACTGACGGCAGTTATAAAACAGAAAGTTGCAATCTGATGGCCATTGGAAAGAACAATCGTATCATGTATATGAACCATACTTCGGTATGTGGTAAACCAAAGAAAGACAACTCAAAATTGAATGCTCACGAAACGGCCATTTCGCTTTTGTTACCCATTTTCCCTAATATTTATTTACAAGAGAGTTCTGATGAAGGATTCCTTTCAATTAAGAATCTGATAGGTGCTTTACCAGAAACACAAACTTTAGCTTCTGCTATTGATAGGAGTATTGTCAAAAACGGCTATCTTGAAATGGATGATATTGATGTAGAATATGGCAAAGCATGTGACAAAATCTTCAATCTGACTGGACTACAAAAACATTTGGATAAGCTAATATCGACACGCAGTGTTCATCGTGCAGCTCCACAAAGCAATCCATCCTTCAATGGTTCGAATTCTGTATTTCATAAAGGTCTTGAAGTTCATCTGGATAAAAGTCGTTGGACACAAACTTTTGCCTCTTGGCTTACTCAGGCCCGTTATGTAAATGCATGGGAATGTACGATTAATGCATACAACTCCAATCGTTGGGCTTTTACTTCCATTTCTAACGCAATCAGACAAGACGATGGAGTGTTAGATTTTCGCACTTCAGAGAATTTATTTATTGAGCAAACCGCCCACATGCTCAAGCCTCAGAATGCTAGCCATTTCATGAGTTCCACAAAATCATGGGGTTTCTTGGAAGATACTTTCAACTTGTTTTTCAAGGATGATTTTGGTTTTGAAGATATGACATGGGATAAAACTAAGCTGGAGGGAGTCAAGTTGTACTTCACTATACCTCAGGATGTAATATATGTGGCAGCGCCTGGTGATAACGATAATTTGAAAATTTTCAATCTCGCCCACTTGCTATTGTCAGATGTTCTTTCTGTGGTAATGTCTGATTTCGCAACTGTCTATTCCGAGGACGAAGAACCATATACAGACTGCATGCTCGCTTTCTTACAGAAATGTATGCAAGACAAGAATTTTCTGATAAAAGTCCTTGAAATAGAAGCTATGACAATTCCTGATACAGAGAAAGTGAGACAATGGTTTAAATTATTCTTTGACAAATGGCTAATATATGTTAAAGATGATTTTGAGGATTGGGCGAAAAAATCAGCTGTTGAATGGTATAAAAATAATTTCAGAAAGCGTGCAATTTCGGATATTCAGAATCTTCTAAAGTCTAATGCTTTTTTATGGGAGAAACAGATTGAAAAGTGGTCAAAGCCCATTATGCTTTTTATCGGTACAGCCTACGAACAAAGCTATTATATCAATATCAACCTGGACTTCAACGTACCATCAACTGGTTTAGAGGATGTGCCAGGTAGCCATTATTAAAATTTGAAATAGTTGATTACGAAAAAATGAGCAAGTATTATTATATAGTGATAGTCTCTCTTCTGCTGTTGGTGAACGGATGCAGTCAAGAGACGGTTGATGGTGAAGTCAAACAAATAGATAAACTTATTTTGTTAACGCCAGATAGTTATATTGAAACAAGTACTCGTGTCAGCGTGATACCAGATAATACATCATTGGGTTTGATTTGTACATGGCAAAATAACGATCAAATTCATTTCTTTGGTTTTCAGAATCTTGATTATTACAGGACGATGGATTTGGGTTGTCTTTCTGTTGAGAACATATCAGACGATGGAAAAAGGTGTGAGTTCTCTGTGAAACGTCCTGACAACTTTGACCTTGCTGCGCCATATACCATCTATGGTGTATGCGGGAAAGAGGCTCAATTAGTCAATAACAAGGTTTATGTTTATGGAAATTTAATTCGCTCTACTTTAGCGAACTTTGAGGCTCCTGTCTGGTTCAAGGCTAATATAGGATTATCATGGTCTGCCAATGTTGTATGTCAACATATGGGTACATACGAATTGTTACATATTAAAAACTATTCAGGACAGGACATTGTTTTCAAATGGGTCGGTTTCGAAACTGAATATTCATGGTATTACGAGAATGTAGCATTCCTGCCAGAAACAAATGAACTGGTAGAAAATGGAGCTTCAGTAAATGACAAATCCCAAGCAGAAGCTGTTGTTAAGATTCCTGCAGGAGAGGAGAGAATTTTAATTTCATGGTTCATTCCCAATGGCAAGAAAATGAAGGATGCGGCACTCTTGGCTTCCATTGATGGAAAAGAGATTAAATCGAAAAACAAGAAGAGTTCGTCTATTATTATTGAAGTTGGCCATGCCTATCACTTCTACGTTAATTGGGATGGCAAAGATCTCTTTATTGATTCTTTCAGTGAACAAGGAATAAAGTTTGGAGATATACCTAATCATGATTTGTAAACATTCTAACAATGACACGATATGAAACGATATAATATCATTATAACTACTTTTTTGATAGTAACTTTGATGCAGAATGTTGCCTGTAGTAATGACATGACATCGGATTCTTCTTTGGTGCCAACGACTAGTGTTATCCTTAAGATACAGTCTCATTTCGCAACAAGGGCTTATCTTGAAAGAGATGAAGCTGGTCTTGTGACCATTGCCAGATGGAATGATGGCGAAAAGATCAAGTTATTTGTCTCACAGGACGGAAGTATCATCGACCTTGGAGAAGTGCCATTACAAGGAATCTCTGACGATGGACAGACGGCACAAATAGATATCCGTATGCCCGGACAGATTGATATAACAAGAGAATTCAATTTGTATGGGATGAGCCACTATTTTGATGCAAAGATTTCAAAGGATGCAACAGGGAAAAGCATCATAACAGGAACATTCTCTTATAAGGAACGCTATGAATGGACAGGCTCTGTCAAGAGAGACAAAGTTCCTTGGTGCTTCGAGACCACCGTTAAGCAGAATACAGCCACGATTGAGGTTCAACAGTTGGCTGCCTATGAGTTCATCCATCTTATCAACGCTACCGATACTCGTCCACAGGCTTATCTGAAAAAGATTGAGGCCGATGAGTGTTGGTTCTACAATACATTTAATCTGCAAATGCCAGGCTCAATAGTTACTGGTAGCGATGCCAGCTTCATAGAAGACGAATTCCGCTATCAAAACGACTGGCAGGAAACGATTTCTACCTTTACCTTCTATCTGCCCAACGGCAAGCGTCCTAAGAATGTGCGTTTCCACTTCACTATTAACAAGCAGGATTATGTAACACCAGCCCGAAGTGCCAATATTGATATTCTGCCTGGCCATGCCTATCACTATTGGTTGAAATGGGATGGTACAAACCTGACCTACGACCATGATGGAGAAACTGGTGAGCAACTCGTTAATGAATTGAGGTTTGACCCCACAGAACTGGAGTTAGTAGAAGATGGTGGATATGGTTATGAGACTACAGGCAGGGAACAATTCTACACCTTCGAGTCAAGTAACCCTGATGTTGCCACTGGAGTTATAGATAACAGTTGGGATGACCCATGCGTGGAAATCAGCGGTCACTCCATCGGAACTGCTGTTGTTACCATAACCGATACGGAAACAGGTAAGAAAAGCCAGATAAAGGTGACGGTCAACGAAAAAACAATCTATTCTGCCTTCCCTGAAGTTGGAAAAACTGACGAAGTGATAATGAAGAACGAAAATGGCGTCTATGAAGCCTATTCCGACGATACCAGCATCGCAACCTGTATGGTTAGCGGCAACAAGATTATTGTCACAGGCGTTAAGTTAGGAAACACCATTATTCATGTGACCGAAAAGACTTCTAGTAAACAATACTCCATTGAAGTTTATGTCATAGAACAGGGTGGAATGCCTAATCCCGACAGTGGCGATGATGGCGAATTAGATGATGTACCAGGTTATGAACTATAAAAGGACGAAAACATGAAACAGACAAGAATATGGATATTATTGTGCATGCTTGCAGTGCTAAGTAGTTGCAAAGATGATTCGTTCACAGAGAGCCCTAATACACGACATATCATCATTACGGCACAAATGCCAGATGATAGGGGTATGACTCGGGCTTCATTGATCCAGAAGGAAGGCTCGCTGGACATGCTGACACAATGGGATGATGGTGACTTAGTTCAATTGTATGCAGAACAAGATGGCCATTTCTGGCAATTACCTTCCAAAGATCTTTTTGGAAACCCCATCATGAATATATCTGAGAACAGGAAGTCTTGTACATTCGAATTTGACCTTCGGGAAGAAATCGATCCATCTCGTCCATTTACGATATATGGATTCACAGGAGGTCTGAATGGTGTGGTGGATGAAGACTTATATACGTATGGAGTTGGAATCTCCAGAAGGGAAATAAGTAGCGAACACGATATACCTTTGTATTGTGTGGTTGAAAGCAGTGCTTTGTCTTCCAATTCTGCAAAAACAGAATTCAAGCATTTCTTGACCTACGAAATACTGCACGTCAAGAATACTAGTAGTGAAACCATAACATTCACGCACAATGGCTATGAGGTAGAAGATCCATGGTACTGTGGCACCTATCTTTTCCGTCTTCCAAGCTGTGTATTCGAAGATACAGATGGGAAAATTATTGGAGGTTATGATGGTGGGGCCGAGATCCAAATCTTATCTGGGGAAAGCAAAAGCATTCTTGCTTACTATGCTCCAACAGGCAAAAAAGTTTCCAATGCAAGAATTAAGGCTGTTATTAATGGTGAAGAAGTTTTGTCTTCCAACACCAAGAGCTCTGATGTGCAAATAGAGACCGGTAAGGCATACCATCTGTTCGCTACATGGGACGGAAATGAGCTGAAGTTTAGCAATGAAGATATTCGTGAAACAATCATCTATCCTACGTCAAGTTATCAGTTGTCAGAAGATGGGAAAACACTTGTCAAGTGGTTGGGTGATGAAGACTATATTGACATGTCGGCCGACCCAGCTTTTGATCAAGTAATAAAGATAGGTGATGCTGCTTTTTATAATCGATATTATCTTCAGACGATAGTTCTCTCAAATAGAATTGAAACAATTGGCAATAGCGCATTTGATCACACAACTTTGAAGAATGTCACCATACCAAGTTCTGTCAAGGTCATGGAATTTGATGCGTTTGCCTGTCGACTGAAAAAAGTGTATGTCAAAGATTTGTCTGCTTGGTGTGGAATAGATTTCCAAAGTATGTTATGGGCAGGAGGAGCTAACCCCTTGGAATTTGGAGCAGATTTATATGTAAACGACCAACTGGTTAAGGACTTGGTAATTCCTGAAGGCGTAGAATATGTTGAGACATTCGCTTTTCGTGGTTGGTCGGGAAGGTCTGTCACATTCCCTAAGTCAATGAAAACAGTTGGCTATGGCTCATTTATGTGGAGCGACATTGAACAGATTGATTTCGGAACCTCGGATGATGGTATTGCTATCGGTGGTTATGCCTTTGATGGATGTGGTAAACTGCCAAGTACAATTGACTTGCGGAATGTAAGAGGTGTAGCATATGAGGCTTTTACGTCATGCGTGAATATTCATTACGTAAGTATTGGGGCAAAATTGACGTACCTTGATGCCAATGCGTTTAAGGGTTGTGAGATAAAGGCATATAATGTGATAGAGGACAATCCCTTAATATCGTCTGACAACGGAGTATTATATAACCATGATAAAACAATTCTTTACAAATATCCAAATGGCAAAGAAGATTCTCATTATGATGTTCCCGCTTCCGTAAAAGAAATTGAGGGATATGCGTTTCAAGGGAGTCTCTATTTGGATACTGTCACTCTTCTAGAAGGAATGGAGGAGTTGGCAAGTTATTCATTTTATTATAGTGACATTATAAAAGTGGAACTACCCCGTACCCTTAAAAACATCCGTTACAGTGCCTTTTATGGCTGTGAATTTCTATCTGCCATGACATTACCTGAAGAATTGGATTCTATAGGGAACTGGGCTTTTGAAAAATGCAAAAGTCTTGAAAGAATAGTTATTCCTCGTTCTGTGTCTTTTATTGGTACTGCGGCATTTTCTGAATGTGAGAAGCTCTCAGATATACAGTTCCCTGATAACAAATTGATTTATGCAGATGCTTACATTTTCAATAATACAGCATGGTATGAGAATCAACCTGATGGGGTCATTTACATTGGAAACATTGCATTGAACTTTAAGGGGATGATGTCTGAAAACACAAAGTTGTCAATAAAAGAAGGAACATTAGCGATTGCAGAACGAGCTTTTGATAATTATGAGATAACAAGGCTTAATCTTTCAGAAATAGCATTACCTAAAAGTTTGAAATCTATTGGGAATCAGGCTTTCTTTCAATGTGAGAAGTTGAAGAAAGTAGTATCTAAACCAGAAACACCTCCTCAAACCGCAAATCAAACATTTGCTTATATGCCTTTATCGGATGCAGTATTATATGTTCCAAAAGCAAGTATAGGCGCTTATAAAATGGCAGACGGTTGGAAAGACTTTGGCCGTATTTTTTCTATAGAAGACGATTTGGAGGGTGGTGCTGTTGGAGGTGATGAACAAGACAATCCTGTTGGTGCAGGAGATGGCGAAGGTATGTAATTGTGGAGCAGATGGCGGTAGTGCTTGGGATTGCTGACATTAGAACATATGGATGAACCAAACCAATCAAGGGGCGATGGAATGGATTCCGTAAAAAACGAACTTTGGGATTGTGTGGTATTACAGCAGACAAGAGAAGAAGAGTCTTTTAAATCATTAGTGGATTAACAATGAAATACAAAAAGTAATTCAACAAGAAACGTAATTGAAGACGAGAAATGAACATTGAACAATACAAGGGCATGAATGCTCTGGAATTGGAGGAGGCTTTAAAAGAGGCTGGATATAGGGTTAGTATGAGTGGCTATCCTGAAGGTACTGTTATATGTCGTGATGCAGGGTTGTTATTATTGGAAGGGAGGCTGATTCGTTTTGATGATTGTCAAAGTTTTTTATCGTGAGGATAATTCGTGGGATGATTATGACGGAGACATAACAGAAACGGCTGATATATACGGTCATTATGATAAGTGGGTGAATAACCCTATTGTTTATGAGTATGATGAACATACTCAGAGTACAACGATTAAGATAGACTACATTAGAGATGGCATTGAGGAGATGATTCGGGTGGATGTAGATGATGGTGTGCCATATTGGGTTAATTCCCTTGTTGACTTCGTGAAAAAGCGTGGAAAAGAATATAAGAACAATCAGAAAAAAACAATCGATATTGAGTGAAAATCAAGAGAATCTGGAAGAACTTTTGAAATCGGTGGTTGAGGTGAAGGACTATAAATATCCTCTGTCTGTGTGTTCTTTTGCCATGGATAGATTGCCCACTTTACTGAAAATCAATTCATTAACGCGAAAGTCTTTCCGACTACCCACGAAAGATGAATAGCGTTATATTTTAAGTGAGGTATCTGGTATCAGAGACCGCTTAGACTTTTCGCGCAATGTCTGATATGAAGTCTGCCAAATAATTGGAGACAATGTGTTAATGAACACGCATTCAGGGGAATTAAAGAATAAAGTCTATATTGCTCCAATGCGTGGAGAAAGTTATTGGCATGCTACTCCACGGTGCTATAGGATTAAGTGATGATGTGCGACTCAGCCTGCCCGTTTTTATACTCCTAAAAACACATGGCTTTTGTGTAACTGCGGCATGAAATTATACTTTTTTTAGAATTCATTGCTTTTTTTTTAGAAAAGATTTGGTGGTTTCAAATTTTAGTTGTAGATTTGCCGTGTTAAAAACTAAACAACTAATTACTAAAACTAAGGAATGTAGACTATTGATTAATATGGAGATACTAATAGGTACTGCTGGGAATGAATCACTTAATATCACTCAACCAGACGTTAGCCGTATTCATGCGCGTTTGACAGTGAAAGATGATATGGCTTTAGTTTTGGAAGACATGGAATCGACAAATGGAACGTATGTCCAAGGACATAAGGTTTTAAGAAAACGTGTGGACTTAAATACCGTTGTGAGATTAGGAAGTACGTTCAAGTTTAAAATCTCACAAGTTGTCCCTGCACATATTCAAGATGCAATAGCTCTGAAGGAACAGGAAGAGATAAAAAGTAAGTTTAAGGCGTTAGAAGCTATTTGGAATGAATATAGTGTAGAGAAACGGAGGATTCAAAAAGAAGGTGGGAAATCAAGCATATTATCTCGACTTCCATATTTGATTACCATTGCATCTGGTTTGGTCACTCGTCTGTGCAGTGATGATTTCCTTTTAATTGTTTGCATTTTAGTAGGTTCTTTTATCGTGTCCTCGATTGCAATTCGTTTTATTGATAAGAAAAGTGAGAAAAGGAAATTCCAAATGTCTCAGGAATTGGAAAGATTAGATGAAAAATTCAAGGAAAGTTATTTGTGCCCAAACTCCAAATGCAGGACTTTTTTAGGTTATCTTCCGTATGGAAGTCTAAAAACGACGGGGCATTGTAACCGTTGCCATTGTAATTTTGTGTGATAAAATCTATGAATTAAGAAAGGTTATTGATTATGTCAAAAATTGCTAAGATAGAATGCCCTAAATGTAAAAAGACAATTGTCGTGGATTATGTGGACGGCATCGAAACCAAATCCATTATCTGTCCGAATTGTCATATTAAATCCAAGATACAGAATTGCAACTATGAATTAGTGGACAAGGTTGAAGAAACGACTGTTTCTACCAGTTGGTACCGACCTACTGAATGTGTTGGTGATTTGGTGTATGACAATGGTAATAGTATTGAAGTATTCCATCTTACCGAAGGTATCAACATTATTGGCAGAAAATCCAATGCCAAAACAAATGCTTCTATTCTGGTTAACGATGATGAAAAGGTTATCAGTAGAGAACATTTTAAGATTGAAGTCGTGAAAACA
>Ga0310786_10012785_pt1 | contig 10370 bp, 17 predicted proteins | sample AusTroGonzalo_MG_FD_203881 | JGI IMG/M metagenome (GOLD analysis project Ga0310786, IMG submission 203881) | Bovine rumen microbial communities from tropical cattle in Woodstock, Queensland, Australia - Gonzalo_03 (v2) (version 2) | ecosystem: Host-associated > Mammals > Digestive system >... | reverse complement strand
ACCCTTTGCCGTGGCAGGAAGCTCTTCATGCCATGTCTCTACCTTGAACTGCCTGCCGTACTTACTCTGCGTCCAGTCACCATCGGCGACAATAGTCGTTCCCACCCCTACACCCTGGAATACACCGGTGACGGTCTGGTAGTCATAGAGGCTGTCCCCTACAACGACCTGAAACACCGAATAGCCGTTATCGGGGTTCTCAAATATCACATGCTCTATGGTGAATTTCAGTGTTTCCATAATTCTAAATACCGCGAAAGAACGGATACTCACAGCAACCACTCTGCTTTCACCGCCCTTTCTTAGTATAGCAATTTGAAAAATATGAGATACGTCTTATAGTGGTTGTCAACGCATTTGCAAAGGTAGTAAACATATTTTGTTTACGCAACTTTTCTCTGGTCTTTTTTGTCGCTTTTTGCATTAATTAACGACCTCGTCAAAATCAGCACCTTCTGCTAACTCTTCCGCTACGGCAACGATGATTTCTCCCATCTCCGGCGTATGCTGTGCTATAGCCATCAGGAAACCATAGAAGTCTTCCTGCGTGCATCCCATAGACACGAGGATATCATGTCCTATATCCGCCATCAACACATGGTTGATGTCTTTCTCCCTTAGATAGGCGGTTATCCTGTCAAGTTCATTTCTGTCTACCTTCATACTCCAGCTGTCTTATGCGCTCTTCGCAGATATGGATAATCTTTTTGTAGTCCAGCAGGCGGCTGTCGCCCTTCTTCGTCCTTAACACGCGCTTGATGATGTCCGCATCAAACGGATTAAGGTCATATGACAGCCATATAGACCACGGCTGTATGGTATGTCTGGCATAGTCGGAATTGCCTACATTGCCGCTACGCACCTCATTAGGTATGATACCCAGCCTGTCAAGCTCGTTATACAACTCGTCGGGAATCTTTTTCATAATCGAAAATATTTAGTGAATACTCGTCTTTCTTGTTTCTCTTATACTCCTTTGACGGATGCTTGATATGGTATATCCGCTGACACGACTTGCAATATGCCTGCAAGCCGTCGGCAGAGACCTTCGAGGTGTTGAACTCTCCAGACTCCTTATACTTCCTGCAACAAGCACACTGCTTGACGCCTGGAATCTTTCCGAACATATCCTGCTGTAATGCCATCAAAAACTTTTTTTAAGTTCTAGCACCAACGCGCCATAATACATATATAACTCTTTCAATTCCTCTACCGTCCATTTCTTCTCAACGTACTTCTGAGCCTCCAGCTCCTCCACGCGCTTCTCTCCCAGCTTCTTGATAAGTACTAGTCGCTTGTCATTGGGTAATGCAGCAGCTATGGCGCTGCCTTCTATGGCTTTCTGGCCGAGCTTGAGGATAAGGTTCTTTCTGTATGATAGCAAATGGTCTCCCTGCATACGGTTGCAATTATGCATAGCATAGCCGTTAGCTATAAACGTATGCGTATCTGTTTCCATTACAACAATTTCCTGCTTACCAATATATTTTATAGACTTTACTCTAGTTTCATATCTTGTCCTTATCTGACCAAGTTTCTCTATATTAACCTTGTCAATCTTATTGGGTCTTACTTTCTGCAAAAACATTACCTTTTCTATGTTCGTACCCGTAACCATATACTGATACAAGTTATAGTTTTGCTTTTTTCCCAACCCTAAAGACTTCCACTTATGCATATTTTGGCGGCAAAGTTTCCTATTATCTGTAAACTTCTCCAATAGTTTTCTAACATCCTTACAGATTTTAGGGTATTTGTCACATTGAGCAACCGAAATCCTGAATCCATATCTTAAAGTTCCATCCTTATCATGGATATTCTGTTGGCAGACACAACCATCTGCATCTATCATTCCTGCCAACCAACCAGCCTCTCTGGAAAAATCTTGATGAACAACATCGATAATTTTACAGACTACACTTGTTGCACTATTTTGGCATTTAGGACCGGTTTTGTTCTCGTTCTTCAAATTCTTTCCTTTTATCCATAAGTTCTGTGTTTCTATCCATTGATATCCATGAGGGTCACTACCTCGTCCACGAGCAAGCCATTTGTGTTTCGCTGTGGTTTTCACCTTGTCGCCATTCTCCAAAGCAACTTCATATACATCTTGTATCTCTCGGCGTATATGCGTAACAGTACCTACACGATATTCCCTCGCTCTACCTCTATCAGGATATTCCTCTATAGAAAATACCTTATCCATAATATGCACTTCTCCCAATGGCTTCCATGTAAGGTCTTCCATAAGGATAAGCGCATCTGGAGTTAAACAGCGCCTGCATTCGCCCGACACATTGTCCGCATTCCATCTGATAGCCATCGCGTTACGGCTTACGAAATGCCCTGCATCCATCTGGTCGAAGTCTTTTACGTCACCACAGGAGATACATCTGAACTTCATAAAATGCCACGGCCTGGAATCCCTCAGGCGGATATAAAGGCTGAACACTTTATCCACCTTGTCTATCCACGTCCTACGGTCATCAGCACCGCGCCTTCTCTTCTTTATCGGTCCGCCATTCTTCATTGCCTGCAAAGATAGTAAATATTCCTTGTTTATGCAAGTTATCTATTGTTTATTTTATCCGCTTTAAGAATAATAAACAAAACCGCCGCATATCCTCACGGACGGACGGCGGAGAACCACAATAACAATTAACCCATGAGAAATATTTATCCTTATTCAATATAGTCCTGAATAGCCGTCTCTGAAATCGACACCACCTTATAGTCTACCCTAGTGCCGCTCATCACCTCATCAACATTCTTCTGTGCAGACTCCACGGAAGCGCCTTGCACGAGATAGTCCGTCTTTGAGTGCTTCTCGCGTCCCGTATTCTCATCCAGTGAAATGAAGTCCAGCTTAACTCTGAAGAACAAATCCTCTCCTTCCTTGTCGCTGAAGAAAATCTCCTTGTACTTCGCCTTTGCTTCTGTCAACACCTCGAATTCCGCCTGGGTATACTGCTCCATATATCCAAGAACCTTGCTTTCGCACTCTGTGAAGGTCATCGCATTCACGACATACAGCTCGTTGATTTTCGCCTGCGTGCCGTCCTCCGTCATCTTCTCTGTTCTAATCTTACTCTCAAAGTAAAAACCTGTCAGTGTTCTCATAAATAAAATATTTTTTAGTGAATAATTAAAACCTTTCGTCCCATTTCCAGCAATACCCCATAGCATGCTTTCGCTGCCCGTCACATACCTTGCGAATGTTACGCCCAGCACAGCCCATCTTCCTTGCCGCCGCCTCGCTGGAGACATACCAATGCACCCTATTGCCGTATTCATCCATCTGTATCACCGGCCTGCAGCGCGTAGGCTTGTGGGAATATCCGTTCTTGTGGTTCGTCTCACGGAGTATCGCCAGCCTGCGCGACCTCTCCTCGCTGCTGATACCCATCTGCTGCCATGTAAGGCCTTTATTCCACGGCGTGCTGCCTTTTCTGAATCTGCCGTCGCCCTTTCTCTCAGGCTGCAGACGTAACACATATGCGCTATCTCTTAGTTCCATAGTCCACACCAGCTTTTGGTCTTTGTCTCCTTGCTGTTCTTCTTTCTTTTCATATGTTCAACGCATAGTTCTCTGCCATAATCATCTTCGCCCACCTTGGCGGATTGCCGATGCCATAGCGTTTCAGCTCTTCGCTGTATTTGACAAACAAGGCCTCAAACTCCTTGTCACCATCTCCCGTCTGATAGCGGAAATGTATCTCTGCAAGGTCATGCCTCAGCTTCTCACTCTTTCTGAAGGTGTTGTAGTCATAGACATATTTCACCGCCAAAACTTTCGCACATTCTTCTTTCGTCATATCCGTATTATATTATCGTGGATTAGGACGGACTGGAACCACCGACCTTCTGGATTTACTTACAAGCTTTACGCAGGAACATCTAGAATACCCGCAACTTCATTAACCAGACGCTCTACCATCCTGAGCTACTAACCCTTGTGACTCTGACAGGACTCAAACCTGCAACAGCCTTTCAGCTGACCTCTTTAGGAGAGAGGGGCGGTCATTCAGTTACGCTTTACAGAGCCGTATTACGCTATTCTCGCGAACCGCGTAATCAAAAGAAATGTTTAACTCTTCAAACCTGAAAAATACAATCTATACAATGAAACATTCTCTTTAATAAATGATGAAAAAATAATCATAGAAACTCCCTGTTCTCCTCTATCACCTTCTCTGCGTGCAGCATAAAGGCATAGTCCGTCGGGTCGGGAATATATATCTGATATTCGAAGGAACAGAAGTTTCGCCACCTGGTGATGGCAAGGGACAGCTCGCCCATGTCCAGCTCGTCCATATGCCTTACATACTGGATAGGCTCACCTTTCTTGTTCAGCTTCGTCTTATAGAAGATATCGTGGTTTACGCGGTTTTTGAAATACTCCCATTCCGCCTCATATTTCGACACACCATACTCACAGGCGAAATACCCTATGCATACAAAGGCAAAGCGAAGCTGCTGACCGCTCTGCGGAGGCTTGAGGGCTTTCAGTTCTGCACCGAAAGCCATCTTACCCTCGCGCTCGGCCTTCTCACCCCTCTCAATAAGCCTTTTGGCATCTTCAAGGAGCTTGGCTCTGTCGTGTATGGAGACAAGATTGTACTTCATAGCCTATTTCTTAGAACGGCAGAGCGTCATCCCCTTGGTACTGCGAGTAGTCCACCTGCTGCTGGCCGTCGTTCTGCTGTGCAGCGGGTGCGGGTGCTGATGCAGGTGCTGCCTGCTTGCCTGCCTGCTGACCTGCCTGCTGGCCGTCATTCTGGGTAGGACGTGTCAGCTCGATGTCATACGGACGGATGGAGGTGATAATCTGCATCTTGTTGTCGGCATTCGTCCACTTGTTGCCCTGAACGTCAAAGGAGATAGTGACAATGTCGCCCTTCTTCAGTCCCTTGCCGACAAGCTCTTCAAGCTTCTCAAGCCCTTTGTGCGTAAATTCCAGAAGAGGAGTATTCTCATAGCCCTTCTCACCTGTCAGCGGGTCGTAGCGCGTGCAGTCGATATACAACTGGCGCTTCTCTGTCTGCTTACCTGTCTGCTGGTTTGTGATAACCTGCTTGTCACTGACGGCAATAACCCTGCCGATAATCTGATTCTTTGCCATAATTCTATAATGTTTAATTGTTAATAACTAGTTTCTGATAGTAACCTTCAGCTGCTCCTTGACGGCTGATTCCTTCATGTACTTTTCATACATATCCGCATGCTCTGCCTTAAATTTCGTGCTGTCGAAGGAGCGCTTAGTAGATGCCTCTACCCTCGTGAAAAGGATAGGACCGGAATCTATGCTCTTGTCGGAACGCTTTTGCATCTCTTCAAGGATAGAGGCAACAATAGCATCCTTCTCTTCTGACAATGCCTTAATCTTCTCATTGAGGAATATCAGCCTATCCATATTGTCGGTAATGAATGACGGCAGCATGGTGCAGTTGAAATCCCTGTCCTCGATATCACATAGGATAAGCTCCTTGACGAGTTCCACGGGCTTGCGCTCTACGGGGATAATCTTTGCGATAGACCCTCTTTTCTTGTCCTCTCGCAGCCATATGCCGAACAGCCTGCCAACTCTCTTGTGCGGATTCAGCATCTCGAAGAAATACGCATAGATACTCAGCTGCCACGACACATACTCACGGTTGAAGGAGTATGTTGTCTTCACATCACCTAATGCCACCTCGTCATCCGGTGTTTCCTTGATATGGTACACCTTGTCTATGGCGGAGGCATAGTGCTCGTCATCGGACACCAGGTATTCTGATGTTATCCATTCCAGTCCGTACTCTGCCTTCAGGCGGGCATAGTTCGCCACTTCTGGCATGTCAGTACCTATCCCGGCGGTGTCATAAAGCTCCAGTCGGGAGTGTATCATAGACCCTCTCTTGGCAGCATTGTCAAGAACCTCTTGCGACACACCCTTGTATTCGTCCTTGAAAATCCTGCGCTTCAAAATACCGGTCACACCCTGTAACTCCACACCGTCGGCTGTGAAGTATCGGTGGCCGTCCGCTACGAACGACCCCGACCAAACATTTAAGTCATACTTCATGCTGCTACCCTCGCTAGACGTTCGTTAATAGCATCTATGAAACGCTGGTCCTTCTGCAGGGCAGGGAAGTCATTCCAGATGCGCTCACACTCATCACGCGACTGTGCCTGCTTGATAGACGGCAGGGCATAGCCGTTAAGCTGCTCGGAGAGCTCGTCAACACCACCCTGCGGTACTGCCTGCCGCGTAGCACCCATCTTGTAGCGCGTAGCACCGTTCTTATCGACAATGGTAAGGGCAATGATATTCTTGTTGTTATCATAGCCTATCTCAGCAACGGTAAACACACACTTTGGGGATACCTGCACCTTGCCGTTACGCTCTACGAGCTCACCATCTGACAGGTTGTTTATGACGATTGTCGGTGCGGTATACAGCTCGCGCCCTACACCCCAGTTGAAGCTGGCACGCTTGAAGGAGTCGCTGAACTGCCCCTTCACGGCCTCTGTATTGCTCTCAGTGCCTACGTCCTGCTTGTCCACCCACTCGCCAGTGCTTGGGTCTTTCACGGATACCGTACAACACAGCTGTCCGTTGATGGTCTCGTGCCTGCGCTTCCAGCCGAACATGCCGAACGTCTCATCAAGGATTCTCTGGTCACAACGAGCGTCCTTATATAATAATAGGATGCACCAGCCGGTATTCTTACCGGCATACTTGCCACACGACTGCACACGGCACTCGATTTCGTCGGCTCTCAAAAGTCTAATCTCATTCATTACATTAAAAATTTAAAGTGTTAAACAATTCTTGTATCTTATAGCACCTATGGTATCCATAATCTGCGTCAGGGAATACCATATAGGGCTGTTCTTCTCACCTTTGTTCTCTTGTACGAGTCCTTCACACACCCACCGTGACAGCATAGCCTTCTGAAAGCCGTTTCTCACCAGCAAGGCCTCGGCATCCTTCTTGCGTATCTTGTCGGAAGACGGCATCATAGCCACCTGCCCACGGATATATCCCGCTTCTACGCAAGCATGCATCAGCTCTTGCAAGGCACGAATGTCACTCATAGGCGTTATGCTTTATCGCCATAATATTCAGCTTGCTGTTCACCGTCACGGAGTATTTCTTATACCCGCCGGCTTTCTTGTTCTCTCTGCTGGCAACGGTACGCCACGACTGCACATTCACCTCTGATAAAGGAAACTGACGAAACTCGCCGGGCTTCAGCGTAGCCATCACATTTGTCATATAACCTACTTCTTGCATCTCGTTTTTTATATATGATTTAACTTTTTCTTGCTTTTTTATTTGGTCGTTTCAGATTTTATTCGTACATTTGCAAAAGTATAAACGATATTTCGCTGCAAAGATAAGCACAATTTCTTATATGTGCAAATTATATGATGATTATTTTATTGCTTTTTGCATTTATTAACTTATAAACGTTTTTGGATTATTAATTTAAGATTACACGCTTATGGAAAAACAGAGGAGTACGACCAAGGAGAGGATGCAGGAAGTCCTCGCGGTCTTAGGTGTCTCGGCATACGAGTTCGAGAATAAGTGTGGACTTGCTCACGGCTTCGTAGCCCGCGTGACAAGGGAGATAACAAAGAAGACACGTGCAAGGATAAAGAATGCATATCCCACACTTAACATCAGCTACATATCTTTGGGACAAGGGGAGATATTCGTGAAAGAACAGGAAGCACCGGAAACCATGCGCGACAGGATACGCCAGTTCTTCGAGTACATGAATCTCTCCAAGAAGGACTTCGTGCAGAAGACAGGCATAGCAGAGTCTTTCGTCGGCAGTATGTCCGAGAATATAAGGGCGTCGTCATTAGAGAAGATTTACAGGGCATTCCCGCTGCTCAACCCCGAATGGCTGGAATACGGAGAGGGCAAGATGATTCTTGAAGCACCGAGGAAGAAATCCTCAGACAGCGTGGAAGACAGAATCCGGCAGCTCATAGAATTCCTGGGCATCACCACCATGGCATTCTCCACGGAGACGAAGATAGTCACCAACAAGAAGAATGTCACCAAACGCACTATTGACAAGATAGTAAAACGCTATCCGTTCGTCAACCCGCTATGGCTTATGCACGGCACGGGAAAGATGATTGAGCAGCAGCCGAAATCCGTCAGGGCGAAGATACTCTATGCACCGCTGGTATCACAAAGGGCATATGCGGGATATCTTACTGGACTTACAGACGACGAATACATCGACTCACTGGATAAGATTCCTTATATCGAGGATGAAGAGACCAGGGGAAACGTCATTGCCATAGAGGTGTCCGGCGACTCCATGGACGACGGCAGCGCGGAAGGCTACCGAGACGGGGATATCGTTCTGGCGAAGGAGATATTCATGGACAGGTTCTGCGAACTGCCTATCAGAAGGTATGACTTCGTGATAGTACACAGGTCGGGAATACTCATCAAGCGCATCATCAAACAGACAAGAAAGGGCATCACCATACATTCGCTGAACCCCGACTACGGCGACGTGGAAATCAACGGAGAGGACATCCTGAAACTCTTCATTGTCACCATGCGTATGTCGAAGCAGAAACGCTAGTTCTTGCAATTATTCCCGAAAAATCACCGAAATCATGCTATCGAGTGACAAAAATATCGAGTGTCTTGCCCAGTTAATAGAGGCGTTGCGGAATTTCGTGACGCTTCAGGGCGAGTATCTGAAGTCCTTCTTTTTTGCCTTCTATGCGAAAACACCCGCATTCCCAAATGGCAGAAAGGATTCGAAGAAATGCTATGCAAATAAAAGTAAGGTTATTTTGTCTACTTGTAGGATGCATTATTCCCGAAAAAGTGCAGAAATTCCCGAAAAATTCCCGAAAAAATGACAGTACACTACGAAATCGGCAAGCCACGGCAAGACAAAAGGATGCGTATCTCCGTAATCCTATCCATAGGACATACGAGGAAACGCATACATACCGACCTTCTGGCAACGCATAGCGACCTCTCCAGGGACGGCAAACTGCTGAAGAACTCTCCCATATATATTAAGGTACGCGAGATAATACGCAATACAGAGAAAGCCTATGAAGCCCTTGACACTCATCTGACAGGTGAGAGGATTGATGCCTGCGAAGCCGTAGGAAGGATGAAACGCTCACAGGTGCCGACATTCTTCGAATATGCCGAAAAATGGCTTGACCGCTGCGAGCTGAAAGGCAAGAAGAACTACAAGAGTGTCGTCAAGCATTTCAGAACCTTCCTCGGCTCTGACATCCATTTCTCCGCATTCTCCTACAAGCTGCTCAGCGACTACTGCTACTCGTTGAAAGACACGTCAAAAGCCAAGGCTTCTTACCCAGGGTGTATAAAAGTCATCTATGACGCTGCAGAAAAGGAGTATAACCTTCCCCCATGGTCGTCCCTGCGCTTCGACATACCGAAAGCCACGCGGCCACAGCATAGGGCATTGGATAAAGACGTGCTAAGGAAGATTTTCTCCTATGACGGCAAAGAGGTGCGGGCAGTACTTGCGAGAGACTGCTGCATACTGTCGTTCTGCCTATGCGTGACGAATTCAGCCGACCTGTATAATGCTCCACCTATAAAGAATAACATCCTTGCATACGACAGGACAAAGACAAAGGACTTAAGATATGACAACGCACATATAGAGATTAGCATCCCCAGACAAGTACTTCCTTTGGTAAGGAAATACAAGGGACGTGTCCGTGCCTTCAGATTCCACCAGATGTATTCTTCCGAATCAGCGTTCAACAAAGCCATCAACAAAGGACTGAAATTCATACAGAGGAAGGTAGAGAAAGACTTAGGAACGGCTTTCGCAAAGCCGCTGACGTTCTATGACATCAGGCACTCCTATGCCACCATAGCGCGTAACGAGCTAGGGATAGAGAAAAGTACCATACATTCCATCCTCAACCACATAGAGAAAGACTATGCCATTGACGACATATATATCAAGAAAGACTACACGCTTATCAACAAGGCGAACAAGAAAGTGGTAGACTACGTTTTCTCATGCGCTGCCGATATTATCCACGTCTAGCTCTTTCGTGCTATACCTGACATCAAAGCTAATCCTCTTCTTGTTGAAATACTGCGCAAGGGCTTCAAGGCATTCGTTCTTGACATTCCTATCCTTCGTGTCTGCGCTGACATAAATCGTAAACTTCATTTATTCAAACTCTAAAGCCATAATTCCTTTGTTCTTCTTCTCCGCCATGGTCTTTTTCCTATGCTCTGCACGCATCTTCGCATCAATGCCGTTATGGCAGAAGCAGCATAGCGCCTTGAGGTTGTCGGGGCCACACGCTTCCGGGCGGTCATCATAGATATGTGCTATGGT
>Ga0310786_10012784_pt1 | contig 10370 bp, 9 predicted proteins | sample AusTroGonzalo_MG_FD_203881 | JGI IMG/M metagenome (GOLD analysis project Ga0310786, IMG submission 203881) | Bovine rumen microbial communities from tropical cattle in Woodstock, Queensland, Australia - Gonzalo_03 (v2) (version 2) | ecosystem: Host-associated > Mammals > Digestive system >... | reverse complement strand
CTGCATATCGGTCTTGAATACAACCTTTCTCTGAAGAGTTGAGGTTGAATTATAGAAATGCACGATTACATTCTTTGCGCCGTGAATTGCCTCAAAGGTTTTTTTGATGAGGTGAGGTCTTGCCTGAACAAGCACCTGAATTGTAACATCGTCGGGGATATAGTTTCCGTCAATAAGCGTTCTTAAAATCTCGTATTCGGTTTCGCTTGCTGACGGGAAGCCGACCTCAATCTCTTTAAAACCGACGTCAACAAGAGTGCGGAAAAACTCAAGCTTTTCCTGAAGATTCATCGGATCAACAAGCGCCTGATTGCCGTCGCGAAGGTCAACGGAACACCAGACGGGCGCCTTTGTTATAACATTATTGGGCCACTGTCTGTCGGGAATGTTAATCGGTTTAAACGGTGTGTACTTTTCAAATCCTTTTTTCATAATGTTTCTCCCTTCCGTGTGGGGTATAATAAAAAGCCCCTACACCAACGTATAGGGGCGTTATTAACGCGGTACCACCCTATTTCAGCGGCAAAAGGAAGCCGCCCTTTAGCATCAAACAATGCCTCAACCGTTAACGCGGTTAAGCGGGAGCGCCTATTGATTTCTGTTCAGCGCACCAACTCCGCAGAGAGCTATGCATTAAACACTTTGTATCGGCTTTCACCAACCGCCGACTCTCTGAAACTAAAGTGAAAAATCTTTTTCTGCTTCAAAGTCTTTAAATAGGTTTTATAAAATTTTAAATAGTATATGTATTATAACAAATAAAAAGTATTTGTCAAGAATGAATTATAAAATCGCCGGCTGCAAGCCCCGAAAACGCGCAACGCATAGCGCGAGGCGCGCAATTATAAAACAGAATATCCAAAATGATTTGCAATCGCCATAACGGGCATTCCCTGACGGCACATTGGGCAGTCGTGCGCCTGATATGCTGCATATCCGGGTATATCGCTTGCTGAAAAGATTGTATTTACATGAACATTATTAATACTTTCAACCGCACTGAAAACGCTTGAAATTCCTGCAATTCTTCCGCCGTAGTATTCAACGCTTTCCATTGCGCGGGCAACGGTTTTTCCGCTTGTTATAGCCGAAATCAGAATAACAACATTTTTGTTTTTTATCATACGGACAAGATTGTCGCGGAAAATGATATTGCCGTTTGTGTCATATTCGCTTCCGACAACAAAAACCTCCTGCTTCTGGTCGAGCTTCATAATGTTCGGACGCGCAAGCTCATGGGCAAGGTATGCGCCGAGTGCCTGTGTTTCATATAAACACAAAACCGTATCAACGCTGATAAGGTTTGAATTATAGTACTCGGAAAGCATCATTGCCGTATCAACCGAAACATCGTGGTTATGCTTAACGTCGCTGGTTCCGATATAATAATTAATATGATTGTTAGCCGAAATAAAATGTCCCGGGCAAACATGGATAAAAACCTTTTCGTTTCTCGGGCTTGTCAGCTTATAAACACTGCTCATAAAGTCAGCTCCTTTAATAACATATATTAATATTACAATATATGTTCTGCCTTTGCAACATTTCGCGTTATAGAAATATTAACTTTGTTTTTTGTGAATAATTAACAAAGGTGTTTGATTTATGCTTTATTATATGATATATTAACTCCGAGGTAAAAATATGAGAATAAATAACGTTGAATTTGACAATATAGCTTTTCTCGCGCCAATGGCGGGAATTGCGGACAGAGCATTTCGAGAGCTCTGCCGCCGCTTCGGTGCGGCGTATACCGTTACCGAAATGGTATCCTCAAAAGGACTGACTCTCGGCGATAAGAAAAGCGGCGAGCTTCTGACTCTCGGAAATGAGCATCCCTGCGGTGCGCAGATTTTCGGCGACGAGCCCGAAATTATGGCGCAGGCTGCCGTTAAATGCCTTGAGTATAATCCCGAAATAATTGATATAAATATGGGCTGCCCTGCTCCGAAGGTTGCAATGAACGGGGGCGGCGCAAGCCTTATGAAGAACCCCGAGCTTGCATATGAGATAACAAAGGCAGTAGTGGATGCGGTTGATATTCCCGTAACCTGCAAAATCCGCTCGGGCTGGGATGAAAACAGCATTAACGCCGTTCATATGGCACAGCTTCTTGAAAAAGCGGGCGCGTCTGCAATAGCCGTTCACGGCAGAACAAGAAAGCAGATGTACAGCGGAAAGGTTGACCTTGATTTAATTTATGAGGTCAAAAAGGCAGTCGGTATTCCTGTTATCGGCAACGGCGATATAACGGATGAGCAAAGCGCTGCGATTATGCTTGAAAAAACAAACTGCGATGCAATTATGATTGGCAGAGGCGCGCTCGGCAATCCCTGGATTTTTCAGAGAATAAACGCATATTTAAGGGAATGCAGAGTTATTCCCGAGCCGACCGTAACAGAAAAAATGGCGGTTATGCTCCGCCATATTCAGACAATAATTGACTATAAGGGCGAGTATACCGCAATGCGCGAGGCGCGCCACCACGCCGCATACTACACAAAGGGAATGCGCGGCAGTGCGGCACTGCGCAAGGAAATCTGCTCCTATGAGCATTTTGAACAGCTTGAGGAACTCGCCTTCAGAATAGTAAAGGAAAACGAATAATGACACTCAATATTGTTTTAATCGAGCCCGAAATTCCGCAGAACACGGGCAATATTGCGCGTACCTGCGCCGCAACGGGCGCAAGGCTGCACCTTGTTGGTCCGATGGGCTTTCATATAACGGATAAGCAGGTTAAGCGCGCGGGGCTTGATTACTGGGATAAGCTCGATATTACCTACTACGACTCAACGCCCGAGTTTTTTGAAAAGAATCGGGGCGGAAATTTCTATTATTTCACAACCAAAGCCGAGCAGGCACATTCGGATATTGAATATCCCGATAACTGCTACCTCGTTTTCGGCAAGGAAACAAAGGGACTGCCCGAGCCACTGCTCAAAGAAAACCACGATTTCTGCGTCCGCCTGCCGATGAGGGGAATAATCCGCAGCCTCAATCTTTCAAACGCCGTTGCAATCGGCACCTATGAGGTTCTTCGCCAGTGGAACTATCCCGAACTTTCATCAAAAGGCAAGCTTCACACTATGGATTGGTAATCCAATCGGAGCGAAGCGACCCAAAATTCGTAATTCGTCATTCGTAATTCGTAATTATAATAACAAAACCGAGGCATCGCCTCGGTTTTTGTTATTCTGATAAAAGCATTCTGTCATTATCAAGCTCTTCGCCCGCGTTGGTCTTGAATTTTTCAAGAAGCTCGGATTTGTGAAGGGCTTTCTTTTCTTCGCCCGCAACATCATAGATGATTTTTCCGTCATTCATCATAATGAGGCGGTTGCCGATATTGATAGCGTCCCTCATATTATGGGTAATCATAATTGTTGTGAGGTTGTTTTCGCTTACAATCTGCTGGGTTATATCAAGAACCTTTTTAGCGGTTTTCGGATCAAGAGCTGCTGTGTGCTCGTCAAGAAGCAGGAGCTTCGGCTTTTTAAGGGTTGCCATAAGAAGCGTTATTGCCTGGCGCTGACCGCCCGAAAGAAGACCGACCTTTGAGGTAAGTCTGTCCTCAAGACCGAGGTCAAGGTGAGCAAGCATTTCGCGAAGCTCTTCCTTTTCCTTGTGGCGTACACCGGGGCCGAGCCCTCTTCTTTCGCCCCTTCTTGCTGCAAGTGCAAGGTTCTCAATAATCTGCATATCTGCGGCAGTTCCCGTCATCGGGTCCTGGAAAACTCTGCCGATATATTTTGCTCTTCTGTGCTCGGAAAGCTTTGTAACATCATCGCCGTCGATAATGATATTTCCGCAGTCAACGGGATAAACGCCCGCAATCATATTGAGCATTGTTGATTTGCCTGCGCCGTTACCGCCGATAACGGTTACGAAATCGCCCTCGTTAAGAACAAGGTCAACGCCGTTTAACGCCTTTTTCTCGTTTATTGTTCCGGGATTAAAGGTTTTATGAACATTTTTGATCTCAAGCATCTGCGTTTACCTCCTTCTTGTTTTTAACTGTTTTGGAGGCGAGCTTGCCCTTCCAGAACTGAACGCCGAGGAAGAGAGCAACAACAAGTGCAATAAACAGCTTAAGGTCGTTCGGGTTAACGCCGAGGCGGAGAACAAGTGTTATAACAACATAGTAGATAACACCGCCGATTGCAACCGCAAGGAGCTTGAGTGCAAAATTCTTGAAGATTTTGCCGAAGATAACCTCGCCGATGATAACTGCTGCAAGACCGATAACGATTGCACCGCGTCCCATATTAACATCCGCATAGCCCTGGAACTGGCTGAGCATTGCGCCCGAAAGAGCAACAATACCGTTTGAAAGAATAAGACCGATAACCTTGTTTTTGTTTGTGTTAATACCGTTTGCTCTTGACATAGCCTCATTATTACCCGTTGCGCGGATACCGAAGCCGATTTCGGTTCCGAAGAACCAATACAAAACGGCAATAATTGCAACAACGAATATTCCGCCTAAAATAAGGGTTTTCGGAACATTGCCGAGCGAGAACCAAATGTTATAGTTTCTTGCGCTGATTGGCTGATTTGCCTTTCCGCCAAGTATTCTTAAGTTGACCGAATAAAGGGAAAGCTGGGTTAAAATACCTGCGAGAATTGCGGGAATACCGAACCTCGTATGGAAAACTCCCGTTGCCCAGCCCGCAACGCAGCCTGCAAGAAAAGCAAGTATCATACTGAAATAAACGGGTACTCCGTGAGTCATGCAAAGCACGAGCATTGCGCCGCCCGTTCCCATTGAGCCGTCAACCGTAAGGTCGGCAACATCGAGCACCCTGAAGGTAATATACACGCCGATTGCCATAATGCCGTAGATAATTCCCTGGGCAACAGCTCCCGGCAATGCGCCTATAAATCCGCTCATAAATATTCTCCTTAAATAGTAGTCTGCTAAAATAACAATATATAGAATATCAAAAATATAACTTAAGGTCAAGGATTATTTATTAAAATTGTGATTTGTCGGGGTGCTTAAAACCTCATACCTTCCCCTTGAGGGGAAGGTGGCGGCGAATACTTGGAGCCGACGGATGAGGTGTCTATCGCCTTTGATTGCTTTCGGTAACTGATTTTAGAGGCTACACACCTCATCCACCGCAAGCGGTCCCCCTTCCCCTCAAGGGGAAGGTGTGAGAAAGCGACAAATCACAATTTGAAAGAAAAAACTCCGCACATTCCGTGCGGAGTTTAAAGAGCACTAATTAAGCGTTAATATCCATTGCCTCGTAGTTATCGGGAATTGTAAGACCGAGTGCTGTAGCTCTTTCGGGAACATACTTGAATACAACGTCGTCCTTTGTCGGAACCTTGATATCCATTGTTGCCGGATCTGCGCCGTTCACAAGGATTTCGTAAGCCATAAGACCTGCGTTGTAGCCGATTGAATGGTAGCTGATTGAAAGAGTTGCAACTGCGCAGCCCTTGCAGATACCCTCTTCACCTGCGATTACGGGAATGTTAGCCTTTGTTACGATGGGTTCGATTGTTCCTGTTGCGGAAGCCATTGTGTTATCAGTGGGGATGTAAAGAGCATCGCAAGCGTCGCAAGCTGCCTGAACAACCTGAGCGATATCGTTTGTTTCGGATGCTGTGAAATCCTTTGTTTCAAAGCCGAGAGCCTTGAGCTCTTCAGCAATAACTTCTGCCTGGTAAACTGAGTTAGCCTCTGCTGAGCAATAAACAATACCGATTGTCTTTGCGTTGGGGGTTAACTCTTTGAACATTGCTGCCTGCTCTGCAAGAGGAGCAAGGTCGGATGTACCTGTTACGTTGATGCCTGTTGCGCCTGTCCAATCCTCGTCAGCGATATCAAGAGCTGCTGCGAAGGAGGTAACTGCTGTTGCAACAATCGGAATTGTTGTTGTTGACTGAGCTGCTGCCTGAAGAACGGGTGTCGGGTTAGCAAGGATAAGGTCAACGCCGTCTGCTACAAAGCCGTTTGTGATGGTAGCGCAGGTCGGGATATCGCCTGCAGCGTCCTTCTCAACGAACTTAACCTTGTCGCCGAGCTTTTCTGTTAATGCTTCTTTGAAGCCCTCAGTTGCCGCATCAAGTGCTTCGTGCTGTACAAGCTGTGCAATACCTACTGTGTAGGTCTTTTCCTCTGCATTGTTGTTAGTGTTAGCGGAGCATCCTGCGAATACTGAGCCAACCATTGCAACTGCAAGTGAGGTTGTAAGAATTTTCTTTACTAATTTGTTCATTGCAAATCTCCTTTTATTTGTTATTTTTTGATTGCAAAACACAGTTTAGCACATAAAAGCGCTAAAGTCAATAAAAATATTTGAACAATTTGTTTTTGCTATACGATAGGTTTTAACAAAGCGCGTTTTTTGCTTGACAAATACAAGATATAGGTGTAATATATAACCGAATTTCTAAATAAAGAGTTAGAAATTTTGTTAAAATTTGCATTAAACTGTACCTTTTCTGATGATATTGAATCCGAAAAACACTTGAATTTATGGAAAAATCTAAACAGAAGGAGGTGCTATTGATATGACAGGTTATTTTATAGTCGGCATTGTATGTGCAGTTGTTTTCGGCTTTCTCGGAGCAGTTATTTCAGCCATTATTAAGGATAAAAAGGCTTTAAACGATAAAAATTCCGCAGCCCAGGAAGCAACAAGAATCATAAACAATGCTTTATCCGAAGCAGAGGCTACAAAAAAAGCCCAGCTTATAGAAGCCAAGGATGAAATCCACAAACTTCGTACCGAAGCCGATAAGGATATCCGCGAAAGAAGAAACGAAGTTCAGAGGCAGGAAAAAAGGCTCAATCAGCGCGAGGAATACCTCGATAAAAGAGCCGATACGCTTGAAGCAAAAAGTGAACATTTAAGCGAAAGACTTAAAGAAGTTGACGATAAATTACTTGAAATCGATAGCATCAAGAAAAGCCAGTTTGACATTCTTGAAAGAATCTCCGGACTCTCTCAGGAAGATGCCAAAAAGCAGCTTATGCAGAGCCTTGAATCCGAGCTCGACGTTGAAAAGAGCAAAAGAATTCTTGAATATGAGCAGATGGTCAGAGACCAGAGCGACCTTTTGGCAAGAGAAATTATCAGCACGGCTATTCAGCGCTGCGCTGCAGACCACACGGCAGAAACAACTGTTTCCGTTGTTCCCCTTCCCAGCGATGATATGAAGGGAAGAATTATCGGCAGAGAAGGAAGAAATATCCGCTCTATCGAACAAATTACGGGCGTTGAGCTTATTATTGACGATACCCCCGAGGCTATTACAGTAAGCTCTTTTGACCCCGTCAGAAGAGAAATTGCAAGACTCACCCTTGAAAAACTTATTCAGGACGGAAGAATTCATCCGACCAGAATCGAAGAGATGTTTGATAAATCAAGGCGCGAGGTTGAAGCAATTATTAAATCAGAGGGTGAAAAGGCTGTTATCAGCGCAAACTGCGGCTCTATTCATCCCGAACTTGTTAAGCTGCTCGGTAAGCTTAAGTACAGAACCTCCTACGGTCAGAGTGTTCTTAAGCATTCGCTTGAGGTTTCCTATATTGCAGGTCTTATGGCTGCAGAGCTCGGCGCAGACGAAAAGCAGGCTCGCCGCGCAGGCTTACTTCACGATATCGGTAAGGCTCTTGACCACGAGATGGAAGGCAGCCATATCGCTCTCGGCGTTGAATACGCAAGAAAGTACAAGGAAAGCGAAGCAATTGTTCACGCAATTCAGGCTCACCACGGCGATGTTGAATGCAAAACAATTGTTGCCGCACTTGTTCAGGCTGCGGACGCTGTTTCGGCATCCCGTCCCGGTGCAAGAAGAGAAAATGTTGAGAATTATATCAAGCGCCTTCGTCAGCTTGAAGAGATTTCAGCAGGCTTCAACGGCGTTGAAAAGGCTTATGCAATCCAGGCAGGCCGCGAGGTTCGCGTTATGGTTAAGCCCGAGATTATCAACGATGAAAAAATGCCTCTTATTGCAAGAGAAATCGTTAAAAAGATTGAAGAGGAAATGGAATATCCCGGTCAGATTATGGTCAACATTATCAGGGAAAGCAGAACCTCCGACATCGCAAAATAAAACCGAAAAACAGGCTGTTCCGATTGGAAAATTTTCCTTTCGGAACAGTTTTTTTATTCCTGTTTTACCATTTAATTTATAAAATATTAATTTATTAAGTAATTGACATTATTATTACCGCTTGTTATAATGTACTTTGTATAATTATATAAAAACGGAGGTCAACAATGGAAGAAAACAGAGAAATAGACATTGACTTAAGAAAAATAGTTTATATGCTGAGAACAAAGATTGTTTTCATCCTTCTTGTAACTATTTTCGGGGGCGTTGCCGCAGGCGCGTTCACCCACTTTTTTATAGACCCAACATATACCGCAACGGTTAAGTTCTATGTTCAGAACTCCGCCGACACGGTTTCAACAAGCGCTTCAATCACTCCGACGGAGCTTGACGCTGCGGAAAAGCTTGTTAATTTCTGCATCTATGTTATCAAAACCGATACGGTTCTTGACAAGGTTGCGGAGGACGCTCAGATTGCTTCCGAGGAAAAGCTTTCAAAGATGATAACAGCAACCGCGATTGAGGACACAATGGCGTTTCAGGTAACGGTCAAGAGCAAGGATGCAACGCTATCCGCAAAGATTGCAAATTCAATTGCAAAAATTGCGCCCGAGGAAATAGTCAGAATTGTTAAGGGCGGCGGCGTTTCGGTAATCGACTATGCAAAGAAGCCCTCAAAGCCCTCTTCACCGAATATCAAGAAAAACATTCTCATCGGTGCGCTTGCAGGCTTTGTGCTTTCATTTGCGGCATTCTTCATCTATGAAGTATTTGACACAACCATTACCGAAACCAAAGACCTTGAAAGGGTATTTGATATCCCTGTTCTCGGAACTATCCCGAGACTTGAGAGCATTGAATCCACTTCAGGCAGTTCGGATGACCAGTCCGCTTCGCTGATTGATTTACCCGAGCCGACAGCAAAGCCGAGCAATACGGTGCTTGAAAATATCCAGTCTATGAAGGGAGGAGCAAAGAAATGAGTTTACTCAACAAAAGAAAAGCCCAGGAAAACAACGGCTTTAAAAAGAACGACCCGAAGAAGATTCTTTGCGCAGATTCTTCCTTCAATGTAAAAGAGGCGTATAACTCAATAAGAACAAATCTGCTTTTTATTCAGCAGGGTGAAAAATGCCCCGTTTTCGTTGTAACCAGCCCGACTGCAAATAACGGCAAAACAATAAACGCTATAAACCTTGCAGTAAGCTTTGCACAGATGGGCAAGAAAACTCTTATTATCGACTCCGATATGAGAAACCCCACCATGCACAGAATGTTCTCCATCCCCGTTAAAAACGGACTTTCGGAAATTCTTGCAGGGCTCACGGATAATATTTCCGTTTCAAAAACGGGAATCGAAAACCTTTCCGTATTAACTGCGGGCAAAATTCCTCCGAATCCCGCAGAGCTTCTTTCTTCAAGCAGAATGGACAAGCTCCTTGATTTTGTAAGAGAGCACTACGACTGCGTTTTCATCGACACTCCGCCTATTAATATTGTAACGGATTCAACTCTCTTTGCTCAGAAGGTTACGGGTTATGTTCTTATCATCAAAACCGATACAACAAATATCAACGATGTTAAGACCACCGTTTCAAATCTTGAGCAGATTGAGGCTAACATTTTAGGCTTTATTCTCAACGATGTTAATTCGGACAGAAAGAAGTACTATTCATACTACAAGCGTTACAGCTATAACTACAACTATAATTACAATTATAACTACAACTACAGATAAACTAAGGTGATTAAATGAACAAGCGGGCAAGGGTGCAGTTCTGGCTTGAGTTTTCAGCCGATTTTGTGTGCCTTGTTTTAGCAAACTTAATATCCTTCCTGTTTTTCAGCAATGTTTTTATCAAGGTTATTGATTATCCGTTTTCGGAATGGGTGAGATTTTATTCCTGCCTTTTCCTTGCGTTTGTAATAACTGCAGGCGGATTTTATTCAAACATTGATATCCACGACAGAAACAGATGGCTGGAGCTTGTTTCCGTTTTTAAAAACGGAACGATTACATATCTCATCTTTTTCGCACTTGTTGTTTTCATAAAAACACCGATAAGCGCGTCAAGATATATGATGTTTTCATCGCTTGCGCTGTTTATTGTTCTTTCATCGGTTTCAAGATATTTCCTCAAAAGATATATCACAAGGCAGTTTACGGGAAGCCGTATTGCCTCAATTGCAGGCGTTATAACCACAAGCGATATTGCTCAGGATTTTGTAAAAGGACTCAAGGAAGACTGGTCGATGAGAATATCGGGTATCGTTCTTCTTGATAAATTCTGCGA
>Ga0310786_10012781_pt1 | contig 10371 bp, 13 predicted proteins | sample AusTroGonzalo_MG_FD_203881 | JGI IMG/M metagenome (GOLD analysis project Ga0310786, IMG submission 203881) | Bovine rumen microbial communities from tropical cattle in Woodstock, Queensland, Australia - Gonzalo_03 (v2) (version 2) | ecosystem: Host-associated > Mammals > Digestive system >... | reverse complement strand
GTCGAGTCCGTCTGAAGGACTATCGTTTTGCCGGATTCAGCAACATGTTCGTCCACGGACGGTTGCTCCGGCTCGTCCTTCTTAGAACACGCTGCCAGAAGTGTCATCCCAAGTAGGCTTGACAGTAATAGTAAACGTGACAGATGTCGTGTTACTGGCGCAGAGGATATGTGTCTCCAGCGGTTCGACATGGGTCTGGCTTACCACGTACCGACGATGTTTGTGTTCCATGTGTGGTTGACCGATACGCTGGCCGACGGGGTGGTGAACAGGTTACCGGAGAGCAGCGTCTTCGTGTTAGCTGCGAAACGTACGTCCTCGATGGTCACGCTATAGATGACCGCGTTCTGGGCGTTGTAGATGTTGATGGTGAGGTCTGATGTGTATTCCTCGGTCAGGCTCGGGCAGATGGTGTTGAAGTTATACTGCACGCCGGACTGACCGACTTTGGCGGTGCAGGACACTTTCTGCGACCACTCCTCGCCGTTCACACCCAGCAGGCTGGCGACGTTGATTTGGCTGTACTTATTCTCCATAACGAATTCAATCTGATTAGCAGATGCAGGGAATTCATCGTTGATAGTGATGGATAACTGCCCTGTGATACGGTCGAGTTCCAGGTTCTGCGCAGGAGTGCTGCTCGATACATTCAAGGCAAGCAGCTTGCCGAAGGTCGGACGGATGCCGGAGAAGGTCATTACACCGTTCTCCACGCTGATGCCGGTCGAACGGGTGCAGATGAAGGACAGGTTGTGGTTGCCATGGGTTAGAACCAGCGTGACCGTGCCGAAGTTCTCGTCATTGTTGGTCTGATGAGCGAGTTGGGTCGTACCGTCGAACACGAACAGGTCGGTCAATGCCGTACCGCCCTCGTCATCGAGGATAGTCGCCTGCGGAGCCTTACGAGGGCTGCCCATCGGTTCGGTACTCTGCTCGAATGCAGTCACCTTGAATGTTACCTGTTGTTTCTGGAGATTTTCCGGCTCGTCTTTGGACTTACAAGCCAGCATACATACGGCAATCGCCGCGCATAGAAATAATTTTTTCATGAGCGTAAAGGATTAAACGTTTTCGGGTGCAAAGGTACTGCTTTTTGGGCAAATAAGCAAATTTTTGGTTGATAAAGTGAATAAAATGTTAATTTTGTAGTATAATGGATGTAGTTTATGTCATTGGTACCGGTTCAAAATGGGATAATAACGAACTGCGTTACTCCCTGCGGAGTATAGATAAGTGCGGCATCGGTCTGCACAATGTGATTATCGTCGGCGACGAGCTGCCGGACTTCGTGGATCCGGATAAGGTAATCTTCTTTCAGGTTCCCGATAAGCCGGGCGACTCTCCGGCTCGGAATGTGTACCGGAAGATCAATCATGTCTTCAGTACCGGAGCTTTCGAGCAGTTCCTTCTGTCGTCCGATGATCATTTCTTCATTAAGCCGACGGACTTCGACAATTACCCCATCTTGTATAAGGGTGAGCGTATGCCTTCTGCAGGGGAAAAGGGAATAGGTGATAAGCGGTACACGAAGACCATGGCGGATACCGGGTTCTGGATGGAGTTGCATCACCTCGATATGCGGTACTTTGAGGGACACACTAATAAACTCTATTCAGTTCACGCCTGGTGCTATCTCAAGTCAATTGGCTTGGAGCGGTGGATGTACGAGACAACGTACGGCATCAGTACCAATGCTCCCATGGCTGCAGCATTCCTGAAGCTGAACCGGCTGGGATATGACTATCCGTGTCAGTACCGCAAGGACATCAAGCTTCGTCACCTTAATACTCCGGAGGACTGGAAGCTGCTGGAGGATGCCAACTCGTTCTCAATATACGACAGTGCTATCAAGACCGGCGTGGCTGAGTTCCTGCAGCATCTTTTCCCGGATCCGTGCCGGTTCGAACGCTGATTCCATTTTTCCTTCATATTTCTTCACAAACTCAACCCACTCCGTGTAATCATACACTACACGTGGAAAAGCCTCCGAACGGGGGCTTTTTTCGTTTGCGATTGTGAAAGGTCGGAAAAATGCTGCGTACATGCAGCGTACGCGCAGACTTTATGCACATGTATATGCGTACCTTTTATTATTGCGCGTATTTGGGAAGCGTACGACAGAGACCGTACCTTTGCAGCCAAATTCATAAATCGTTTGAATTATGGCTAAGAAATATGATCTGAAATTGAAAGGTACGGTCGGTTACTGGAACTACAGTAAGGACTCCGTTGATTATATCCTGGACAAAATGCAAGACCAGGAAGTGCATGTGCTCATCGACTCGCTCGGCGGTCGTGTAGATCATGCGTTGTCGATATCATCTGCTTTCGCTGCCCATGGTAACGTGCATGTGCACTATCGCGGCATGAATGCGTCTGCAGCTACGATATCTTCGATGGGTGCCAAACACATCTCCATCGATTCCTCGGCTCTCTATCTCGTACACAAGTGCTCGTTCGTCATCTTCGAGTGGGATGCTCTCAATGCCGACGAGCTGCTGGCCAAGGCAGAGGAGTACAAGAAGAAAGCAGCTGATGCGGAGAAGATAGATATCACTATCGCCACCATGTACGCAAAACGCTGCAAGAAGCCGATGAATGAGCTGAAGGATCTCATGGCCGAGAATAAATGGCTGACCGCCAAAGAGGCTCTGGAGTGGGGTTTCGTGGATGAGATCATCGACGAGTGCGACCAGTTGCATCTTACCGCTTCTGTAGCTACGGCTATGGCATCGGAGGGAATGCCGGTACCGGACATGGAGGTCGAAGCTGACGGGTACATTGCCCGGATCATCGAGACGCTTTCCAAGGTATTCGGAAAAAAAGACGGGGCAAGCAGCGTGACGGAGGATACTCCGGTGAATGCTGCCGAACCTCCGGTAAACGAAAATATCAAATCAAATCAAAGTCTTATGAAGAAAACCTTTGTTTTAGTGGCAGCTGTATTGGCCGCCATTCAGTCCGCTTTGCCGGAGGCAGACGCGGAGGGTAAGTATCCTTTGGACGAGCCGGCGTTGGATGCGCTGGAGAATGCTCTGAAGGAAGCCGACCAAGCTAAGGCTGACAAAGACGCGGAGATCAAGACGTTGAAGGACCAACTTGCTGCTAAGCAGACCGAGTTGGATCAAGCCAACGACCGCATCGCCGAGTTGGAGGCAGAGCCGGCCGACAAAGTTCATCGGGTTACGGACACAGGTGACCACAAGCCCGCAGCGGATGAGAATCCGATGCAGCAGCTGTACAACACCTTCGAGCGTGCCCAGCAGATGAAGGAAGGCAAGTTGTAATCATTGTTTAACTAAAAATCTTTTCAACAATGTCAGTAGGTAAAATTACCGGTGCGCAGCTGAAAGAGTACCAAGACGCTGCCATCAAGTATCGTAAGGAGTTCCTTGCGATGATCGTTATCGGCATCGAAGAGATCAAGCCGTATGTCACGATACGTGCGAACATTCGCGGTAAGGAGCGCGTCGGCACAACCAACGTTGATGCACAGTTTGCTCCGTACAAGCGTGACATGAAGACCGGAAAGGATCTGGAGATTGCTTTCCGCGAGCTGGAGACCTTCATGGGTGCAATCGATCACGAGTTCGAACCGAACAGTGCAGTTCTGCTGCCTATCGGTCAGGATGCCGCCACCAAGGGCGACGCTCAAAAGAACGCAAGTGTCGTTAAGCAGATGCTTATCGATATCTGTAGCTCTCTGTCCGAAAACCTCAACATGGCTTTGTGGAGCGCAGTTCGCAACGCGGACGGTCACACCACCAAAGACCTGTTCAACGGTTGGGACACCATCACCACCACGGAAATCTCGAAGGGCAACATTGCTGCCGGCAAGGGCAACTATGTGAAGTTGGCGAAAGCCATCACCGCCGAGAACGCCGTTGACGTGCTCAAGAACGCTTACCGCAAGGCAAGTGATGTGCTGAAAGGTCGCAAGACCCTCATGTATGTTCCGCGCTCCATCCTGGAGATGTACGAGGATGCTTACAGCCTCATCCACAACGCAACGCCGTGGGTTAAGGGCTTCGAGCAGAAGATCCTCGAAGGTTCGGATGGCTTGTGCCAAATCGTTCCTCTGACCTCCAAGGCAGGGTCGAAGTACATCCATGTCTCCACCAAGGAGAACATGCTCATTGGTGTTGACCAGTTGTCCGACCAAGAGGATATCGAGGTTGCACGCTTCACCGCCTTCACGCTGGAGTTCATCGCCACGATGTTCTTCGGTGTCGAGTTCGAGTCCATCGACAAACGTCGCCTGCTCGTCATCGAGTTGGCTGACGAGTCTGAAGGCTCAGGTTCCGGTGAAGGTTCCGGAGAAGGCAGCGGATCTGCAGCCGGTAGTGGTTCGGGTTCCGGTTCGGGCAGCGGCTCGGGCTCGCAGGGCTAAAGTTAACGTATCCCTCCGGTGATGAGCCGGAGGGGTGCAAGTCGTCTAATCATTAAAATCTGAAGAATATGAGTGCAAATAATTCTTGCAGTCCTTTAGAGGCTTCTGTTGAATGGTGCGAGGGCAAACCGGTGCTTCCCGGTATTCGTCGCCGTACGTTCTTCACCCACAAGTCGAACATCACCAAGTGGCCGACTCTCGAAAAAGACCCGGTAGGTCGTATGAAGACTCCGAAGTACCAAGGCTCGTTCGAGCTGAAGAGTGGTATCTACTGGAAGGTATTCGACGTGGACGTAAACAAGTCCGGCATCACGTCCGAGCCGCAAGGTGAGGCTCCGAGCCAGACCCAGTTGAACAAAGCTACGCTCGTTCACCCGGATGTAGATGAGGATGCTTCGATGCTTCCTTCCTACCTGAACAACTCGGATGTGGTTTACCTCGTTCCGACTGCAGCAGGTAAGTACCGCGTCATCGGTAACGAGATGTATCAGTCCAAGTCCACCGTTAACCAAGACCTCGGTCAAGGTCCTACCGGCACGGCAGGCACCACGGTTAACGTCGAGGTAACGGATTCGATTGCTCCTCCGTTCTACGAAGGTGAGATCGTTATCAGCGAGAACGAGACTATCAATCCGGAAGGAAGTGGTTCGGGTTCTGGTAGCGAATCTGGAAGCGGCAGCGCAGCCGGTAGCGGCTCTGCAGCTGGAAGCGGTTCAGGTTCCGGAAGTGGAAACGCTGAGTAATGCTCATTGATCCGTCCATAGAGGATGTACCGTCGATGTCGGAGAGTCTGGAGTCCATACAGCAGGCTCCGCTCTCCGACATTTTGCATTCCATCGGGCAACCGGTGAATGTCAAAGACCTGTTCGCCGACGGTGGTCCGCGCAAGGCATGGCACGCAGAACACGCCGACCTTGCCCGCTGTGACCTGTCTGAAGAGCACGTCCACATGTTTCCCAAGGTGGGTGTCCGTGTGGTAGCCGTCTGGAAGCGCAGCGTCAAAGGACCTACGCTCGCCGAAATCAAGGCGAACGATGACATGGTGCCCCTCTTTGCCAACCGCATCGCCAGCGTCATCCGGAGTGTGCTGGGTACAAACCTCCCTGAAGGAGGATTTGCACTCGTCACAACTCCGCGCCGCCGGCATAAGCAACGCAACTTCGCTTGCATGGTCACGGCTTCGATAGCGGGAAACCTCGGTCTTCCCTACTACGAAGACGTAGCCATCGCAAGAACCAAACAGAGGGTAGGAGTGGATTTCGAACTCGGCTACCTTCCTCCGGAGAATAACCTGGTCATCATCGACGACTTCGTTACCACCGGTTCCACTCTCGGCGCGATGAACCGCCTACTGTCGCCGCTGGGAAAGAATTGTATCTATTTCGTAGGCGTGGATAATCAGTAATATGGAAGCTAAATTAGCAAAAGAGTTGCAGGCGTGGCTCGATACCCCTGCAGACAAACGAGACGTAAAGACCGGCGCAAGGTTGTGCCGTCAGATCACGCATAACATCATCCTTGGCAACAACTACGAGCGTATGCCGCAACGCTTCGGCAAGATGGTCGAGTACCAGCTGTCGAAGTTCGCCACCGTGCGCGTCAAGGACAATGCCGACCATGAGTTGGTGGAGCGTATGGCTGCTGAAGCTGAAGATATCGCCAAGGCGCATCAGTTGGATAAGCGTCTGCCCGGCTTCGACAACTGGAAGGAGCAGACCCGCGTCGCCAAGCTGCCGCAATTCGTCAAGGGTAAGCGTCCGGATCACGACGAGTTGCCTGAAGAGATCCAGGCACTCTATGTCGAGAACATGTCCCTCATGCAGCAGATGCGTCACAACCGCGCCCAGCTGCTGGTGATCATCAACACGCACGATAAGTCCGTGTGTCCGGATGGCGACCGTTATCCGTTTGTCAAGGAGTTGATCAAACTCGATGCGCAGTACCGCGCTAACTGGCAGCGTTACGATACCTATACTCCGGATGGAGATAAGTAGGACAGTTGACCGCGTTCTACGTCCCCTGAAGGAGTGCAATACACAAGCATACCTGAGCAATCAGCTGCAGGTGGCCGACGTAGTGGAATGGTGCCTCGCTCAGATGTCGGGTGAGGCCACCATTCGACAGACCTCCTTCTCTATCTCCGAGGAGTTCATCCGGAGGCTGTACCACATGCGGCGCAGCGGCAAGGTGAAGGATATCCAGCTGCTGCTCGATTACAAGGCGACCAATAAGACGCTGCGTCTGTGGCCCTTTATCGTGCAGACTATCGATAACTGTTTCCTTGCCGACAACCATTCCAAACTCATCCTCATCGACGCGCCGGATCTGCAGGTGGCTATCATCACCTCGCAGAACCTGACACGAGGCAACCGGCACGAGTGCGCCGTAGTCACTACCAATCCGGAGGTCTATGCCACGCTGGAGCATGAGTTTCAGGACTTGCTGCAGTACCATTCCGTTCCACTCTCCGAATTATTCAAGTCTAAGTTATGAAGTACGTTCACGTAAGCACCATGGCCGACATGCTCATGAAGCCCGAACCGGTGGATCTGGTGGTACTCACCAAGGACGGTCGGCTGCTGGAGATGAATAACTGCATCGGTCTCAAGTTCGATAAGTACACCGGCATTCGTCGCGTGAAGCTGCTCACGAGCGGCGAGATACGTGCTATCCGGGACATTCTCATCATGAAGATCAACGGCTGCGAGGTGATGTGGTAGCCGCTGTATTTTTTGCGCCCGTGCGCAGCCGCGTATCTTTGCGCAAAAATTGAGAGACACGATGAATAAAGCATGCACATTTTCCGTTGAAAAAATAACCAATAGCCGGCACGATAGAGTGCTGGTCATGTTCACTGCGTCCGCCGAGAAGATCTGGAAGGAAGACAGCACTTCCGAGGGTATCCGTCCGCAGAAGGTTAAGGTCGGAAGCTCTGATATGAAGTATATGCCGTGGGGTATTGACAACCACATGCCATACGATATCCTGGACCAGATTGAAGAGGACGAGACCATCAATACCTGCCAGCAGCACAACATCAAGAACTGTTACGCTGCCGGTCTGGAGTACACCCTGCCGCAGACGGCATCGAAGGCTGTGCGCGACGGTGTGGATCTGTTCCTGATGCGGAATGACCTGTGCTCATATCATCTCGGCGTATGCACCGATATCAAGTTCTGGCAGTTCGCCGTGACTGTCCTCACGCTCAATAAGAAGGGCAATGCCATCGCGTCTATCTGCCGCAAGGAAGCGATGTACTGCCGGTTTACTCCGGATGACGGTACCCGCCGCTATGTGCTGTATGCTAACTGGCGCGATAACAAGCAGCCGGCAGAGGTGCAGAAGTTCATCATGCTCGATCCGGAGGATCCTATCGGCGACCTCAAGGAGTATATGTCTGGCAAGAAGAATGTAGGTGATAAGCAGTTTGCGCTCGTTACCCGTATTCCGACTCCGGATAACACGTACTACCCGATACCGTACTACGGCAGCCTGTTCAAGGGCAAGTGGTACGACATCAAGAAGCTCATCGCCCTCGCCAAGTACTCCAAGCTCAAGAACGCCGCGCCTCTCAAGTACCTCATCACCATCGCCGATGAGTTCTGGGAGTCGCTGTTTGAGCAAGCCGGTGCAACCTCTGATGATGAGCGCAACAAGCTCGTGAAGGATAAGAAGAAGGAGTTGATTGACTTCCTCACCGGTGTCGAGAACTCCGGAAGGGTTATCTTCTCCGGAAGCTATGTCGATCCCGGTACCGGAAAGGAGATACCGCACATCCAGATCACGAACCTCGAAGAGGGTAAGGAAGGCGGCGACTGGGAGACCGACATACAGGAAGCAATCAACATGGTTTGCTTCGTCATGGGCGTTCACTCCAACCTCGTCGGCTCGGTACCCGGCAAGTCGCAGAGTAACAACTCCGGCTCTGATAAGCGCGAGTTGTACATGATTGCCCAACTCCTCAATAAGCCGACCCACGACCTGCTGCTGCGTGTGCACCAGGTTGTCTGCTATATCAACGGCTGGAAGGGCGTGAAGCCGGAGTGCAAGATCATGCAGCTCACGACCTTGGACCAACACAAAGATATCAAGCAAACCGACAATACAGGAAAGGAGACCGACGAATGAGTATCATCCAAGACAACGCCACGCTGATGGCGTATATTCCCAATGTAGTGACCGCCGTCGAAGGCGAGAAAGACCTCTATACGAAGATCACTCCGCACCTGACTGCAGCGGAAGCATGGTTCTTCCGGAATGTGGTATCAGAGGGCGCTGTCACCACCGACGCTGCTATGCTGTTTGCACGGAGCATCGTCGCTTGTGAAGCGTTCAAGAATGCCGTACCGTCGCTCAATGTCATCCTCACGCAGAATGGCTTCGGCATCGTTAGCAATCAGACGACCGCACCCGCCTCGAAGGAGCGTACGGAGAGTCTGATTGAGGCACTGACCGAGCAGCGTGACAATGCCATCGAGCAGCTGGTGTTCATGCTCAACGGTGAGCACACACGCTTTGCCGGCACGGTCTTCCAAGTCTATGAGGCGCAGCGGATGCAGGGAGAGACCAAGCACCTCTTCGATAAGTTCGTTGAGCAGCGGTCTGCCATCATCCGTCTGCAGACCGCGCTCTGTAACGATGTGCTGTCCGCCGAGGTGCTGCAGCAGATGGTAAACAATACCTATACGGACGAGGCAAGCAGGTCCGTAGCTATTGAGTACCTCTTCACCCTGGTACCCGATATCATCGTCCGTCAGCTGAAGGGCGAAGACTGCAAGGAGGACATCCGCCGCGTGGTGGATTACATCCGGAATCATCCTACCGCCTTCCCGAACTGGGCGACCTCACAGGCTGCCAAGCATTGGGAGGATCACACGTTCAAGAACGATAAGAAGTACGGAGGCTATTGGCTATGACCATCAACATCACTGTCCCCACATCCTGGCAGGAGCTCGACCAGAAACAACTGCGGTACGCATTCTTCCTGCTCTCGTCCGGACAATATGAGCCGGATCAGATCAAAGCCTTGTGCCTCATCCGGTGGGGTAAGTTGACCGATGCACAGTTAGAGGTGCTGAAGCCGGAACAGGTGGCAGCCTTCCTGCCGGTGATGGATTTCCTTGTGACGATACCGGCGACACCGGTACGGCTGGAGAAGATCCAAGGGCACGAGGCGAAGTACAATGCCCAGATGCACGGTCTCGAGTTCCAGAACTGGCTCGTCATCGAGAACCAGTACCAAGGCTATCTGCACACCAAGCGCAACGATTGCCTGAATACTATCGCCTCTATCCTGTACGGGGCACAGATGATACTCCGTCCGGATGAAGCCTATAGCATCTTCCTGTGGGTGGCAGCGGTCAAGCAGCTGTTCGCCTCACGCTTCGGCAACTTCTTCGTTTCCGCTCCGGCGAACCCGCAGGACACCGGTGAGAGCATCCACCAGAAGCTCATCAAGTCGATGAACACCCAGATCCGGGCACTCACCAAGGGCGACATCACCAAGGAGAAGGAGATCCTGGCCATGGACGTGTGGCGGGCATTGACGGAGCTCGATGCGCAAGCCGAGGAGTATAACGAACTTAAGAAAATGCAGCAGAGTCATGGAAAGTAGAATCATCAAGCCGTGGAACCCCCTTGCTTTCTTCAAGGGATTGGTCGAGACGAATAAGTTATGCCAGGAGAAGGGCTTCAAGTGCGTCGCTGTGTCCGGATTGGAGGGCATGGAGGAAGCGATAGCGCGGATGCAGTCCACGCCGAACCTGGTCATGGTGGCGGAGAATGCCGCCGGTTATACGCTGTTCGATGCCACGCCCCACACCCGCAAAGTCCGCACCGTCTTCATCGCCATGCGCCACAAGCACGATGACATGACCGCCCGGCAGACCTGCATGGATACCATCTTCGAGATCCACCGCCAGTTCTGCTCGGTACTCATCAAGGAGAAGACGCGTCTTCAGGAGAATATGCAGTACCTCAAC
>Ga0310786_10012780_pt1 | contig 10371 bp, 13 predicted proteins | sample AusTroGonzalo_MG_FD_203881 | JGI IMG/M metagenome (GOLD analysis project Ga0310786, IMG submission 203881) | Bovine rumen microbial communities from tropical cattle in Woodstock, Queensland, Australia - Gonzalo_03 (v2) (version 2) | ecosystem: Host-associated > Mammals > Digestive system >... | reverse complement strand
GGTTATTAAAAATGTACTTGAGATACAGAATAGCCGGTTTTTACATTGGACATGCGCGGACAATCCAATATTAACGCCGAAGCGCTTAGAAGAAATCAAGGAAGCGTGTTCAAAATCGCCTTTTCTGTATAAACGCGATTGGCTAGGTGAGCGTGTTATTCCCGAGGGCGTTATTTATTGGATGTTCGACCCGGAAAAGCACATTCTTGAGCGCTTGCCGCTTGGCATTGTCCCGGTCGAGGCATTTGTTGCCGGTGACGGCGGCACGACTGACGCGACAAGCATCGGTTTCTATATTGTCGGCTTTGACGGTTCCGGTTTAACGCCGGGGCCGCGCTTTTATCGTTTGTATTGCGTCGGCAATTGGTACTATGACGGCGGTCAAATGGCTATGAGTGATCAGGCCAAAAAGATCGTGGGTGAATTTCTTCCGTACATGCGGCACAAATACGGGATTAGGGAAAGCGGAATTTACATTGACCCGGCTTGTAAGGCGCTGCGGCTTGAAATTGAAAAGCTGGGGCTGAGTACCAACGGCGCGGACAACAACGCTCACGATATAAAGGGGACGTCAAAAGGGCTAATGTGCGGCATAGAGATGTTGCAAAGCGCTATTACAAACGGGCGCTTTTTTCTAGTTGAAGATGAACGATATGGCACAGAGCCGTTTATCAAAGAGGCAGGGCTTTATTGCATCGGGACGAACGGCCAGCCGGTGGATGCTTACAATCACGTCCTCGACCAATCACGCTATGCTTGCAATCATTTCTTGAAGAATTACAGTCTATGGGGGAATTGACCCATGTTCGACAGATTCAGAAAACGATTTACAAAGGCGGTGAAAAATTTCTTTATGAGAGCCGGAGCGGAAACGGGGCTTTCCCGTGAGTTTAAGAGCATTTTTGAACTGGACGGCGTTCCCGCCTTTCAGCAGTTTTACAATTTTGGTATTTTCCCGTGGAAGTACCTTTATAAAGGCTATTATGAAGCGTGGCACTTGATCGCCGCGCCGACGGTCAAGGACCCGAGAGCCATGCGCAAAATGGCGTATCTCAATCTGTCAAAAGCTGTCTGCTCAGAACTTGCCGGGATGGTGTGGACAGATCAGACGGAGGTCAACGTCAGCACAAACGGATGGAACGCGGAAAACGGCATTGACCCGCTGCAAGAGTTCATCAACGAAGTTTTCCATAGAAACGCTTTCGGAACAAACATGCTTTCAGCGGTTGAAAAGGCGGCGGCGTTAGGCGGCGAGGCTATGAAAGTATGGCGCGAGGCGCGGCGCGATTCAGACGGGAATGAGATTCCCGATACAGAGCGAATTAGAATAGGGTGGAGCGCGGCGGATCAGTTCATCCCTACCGCATGGGATGAGGCGCAGATTTCCGACGCGCTTTTTATTTCCCGTTCTGCCCGTGGCGGCTATTATTACACCCGCCTTGAATGGCATAGATGGGACGGGCTTACCTACACTATTACAAATGAGCTTTACAGATCAGAGCGCTACCGCAACGGGAACCAGCAGGAGCCACAAGATATTTTAGGTATGCGCGTTCCGCTTGCGGAAATTTACCCGCTTTTGGATGAGGAAACACCGGTGGAAGGGATTGAGGCATCGCTGTTTTCCTATTTCAAAACGCCGACGGCGAATAACATTGACGATAATTCACCGCTCGGCGTGAGCATCTACGGGAACGCAATGGAGACGCTACATGCGCTTGATATTTGCTTTGATTCCTTTGTGCGCGAGTTCCGGCTTGGCAAGAAAAGAATCATAGTCCCGGCGCGTATGATAAAGACCATTGTTGACCCGGAAAGCGGCGAAATGCGGCGCTATTTTGATGCGACGGATGAAACCTATGAAGCGCTATCAACGGATGACCCGGACAGCCTCAAGATTCAGGATAATAGCGTTGAATTGCGTGTAGATGAACACATCGCGGCAATCAACGCTTTCCTTAATATTTTCTGCTTGCAGGTCGGGCTTTCGTCCGGTACTTTTTCATTTGACGCGAAAAACAACGGTATCAAGACGGCCACCGAGGTTGTCAGCGAAAATAGCAAGACTTACAAGACCGTCAAGAACTTCCAGAATCAGATTGTCCCCGCCGTTGTGCGGCTGGTGGAAAATATCATTGCCGTTGCTGCGCTCTACGATATGAAAACGCCGTCAGGCCAGAGCGTGGCGCAGTTGCAGAAAAACGGCTTTGAAGTCAATGTTGCAATGGATGACGGTATCACGCAAGACCGGCAGACAAACATCAATGAGGGCGTGACGCTTGTCGGTGCTGGCCTGTTGAGCAAAAAGCGCTTTTTGACAGATGCAAAATACGGGCAATGCCTCACCGAAGAAGACGCGGAAGCAGAGTTACAAAGAATCGCGGAAGAGCAGCGGATCGGCGGCGATATGCTCGACCGAATCAACCTTGAAACCGCCGAATGATAACGCCGGAAAAACTGCAATCGCTTTCTGACCCGATAGAAAGTATATATGAGCAGTGCGTTAATGAACTATTAATCAACATCGGGAAACATATATCAAGCCCGACATGGACGCATACAGCCGCATGGGAAATCCAAAAACTGGCGGAACTTGGACAGCTCACGAAAGAGAACGCCTCAATTATAAACAAGTGGGCGCAAAAGCTCACGCCCGCCATGCGTGAGACGATGGAAGCGACGCGCCGCGCCGCGCTTGATAAGATCGAGGCACAGCTTGCAGCGGCGGCGGAAGCCGGTTACATCACGCCCGCAATGACGGATAACACGGCGGCGGTATTTGCTGAATATTTTGGACAGGCGGCAGAGAAATACAACCTTGTCAACCAGACCATGCTTGATAGCAGCATCGGGCAATACGCTAAATTCGTTGGGATTATCGGTAATGAGATCACGCAAGAACAGGCGGAAGCCGCGCAAGGTATTTTGAATGAGGCGGCGGCTACCGCTGCATCCGGCGTTGAGACGCGCAGGAAAGCGGTGCAACGTGCTATTACGCGGCTATCTGACGAAGGCTTGACCGGCTTTGTAGATCGCGCAGGGCGTACATGGTCGCCGGAAGCTTACGTTAATATGGTAACGCGCTCAACGATTCACAACACGGCAATACAAGCGACAAAAAACCGGATGCAAGAATATGGGACAGAAGTCTTTCAGTATTCATCACATGCGGCAGCGCGTCCGCTTTGTTATCCGTGCCAGGGCAAGTATTTTTCATGGGACGGCAGCGAGGGCGACATAGAACTCGGCAATGGGAAGAAGGTCCATTACAAGCCGTTTTCAAGCGTTGAGGGCTATAACACGCCCGCAGGGCCGTTCGGGATCAACTGTAAGCATGAGCCGATTGTCGTTATTCCCGGCGTATCAATTCCAAGCGGCGCGGAAAACATCCAGCCGAAAGAGGAAAACGATAAAGCATACGCAGAAAGCCAACAGCAGCGGGCGCTTGAGCGGAAGATCCGCAATGCAAAGCGCGTTGTCGAGATGGGAAATGACAGCGACGAAGCCAAGCAGAAAGTTAAGGACGCACAAGCCGAGATGCGGCAATTTATAGCGGAAACCGGAAGAACGCGGCGATATGACCGCGAACAAATAGGAGGTTGAAATGTGTAAGCACGATTTATACATGCTTGTAGGCGAAAAGGACGGGATTCTTTGCCGTGCATGCGGTAGGAAATTTGAAAGCTTTAAGGCGCTTGAATCTGATAGGCAGCAGCAGGAAGCGCCCGAAGAAACGGCGGAAGAAAAGCCGAAACGCGGACGGCCTAAAAAGGCAAGGGAGGAATAAACATGAATCTTGATACCATTCAGAACGCGTTGAAAGACCTTTATGTAGGTTTCGGCGGCGATATTCAGGATGTGCGCTACCTTGACGAAATCAATGAAATCATTGAAGCAATCGCGGCGCTGAATATCAACAGTGACATTTCCGGTATTAAGGCACAGATAGCCGTTATCAATGAAGCAATTCAGTCTATTACCAATGCGCAGATCGATGCGCTGTTTGCAAACGAAGATTAAACAATCTATATCATAATGATTTTGGCAGTTGTTCGGTAATTCCCGGATAGCTGCCTTTTTCATACAAAATTCGCCGCGTCCGGGCGAAAAGCGGACAGCGGTCTATCGTTCTATGACCGGAAAAAGGAGCGTTATGGCAAGCATTTTCACAAGAAAGAAAGTTGATGAAATCCTGACGGATGAAAACCTGACGGCAGAAGAAAAGAGAGAGCGCATTTTTTCGATTTATGGCCAGTCGCTTGATGAGTGCTATATTTCCAAAAGCGCCGCGACTGCCGCGCAGAATGCCGCCGTTGAGGCCGCGAAGGCTGAGGCGCTGAAAGGGATTCAGGCCCCGGATATTAAGGGTAGCGACGAATACAAAGAACTGCAAAGCCGCTATGATAGCGACAAGGCGATGTGGGCGGCGCGGACTTCCGAAGAATACTCGGCAGTAAAGCCGAAATTCTTTGAAACCGTCTACCGCATGGTAGACCACGCCGACGGCGCAAAGCCTGTCAAGGATCAGCTTTCCGAAATTGCCGGGAAATATGAGGAATATTTTACGGCGCAGAATCAGCAGGAGCAGCCGCAAAAACCGAACTTTGGAGCGCCCACACTGGGAAGCGTCCCGAGCGGCAAAAGCGGCCCGAGTTTTATGGATACTTGGGGATTTGTCCCCAAGAAATGAAAGGAGTAAACTATGCCTTTTTCTCAGCAGCCCATGAATTACGCGGCGCAGTATAGCCGCGAACTGGCCAACGCCTATCCCTATCTGTCCTATTTTGGCGATCTCTGGAATCAGGGTGAAGCCCAGCGCTTCCGCCCGCTGCGCGGCAAGACCGTCATGATTCCCAGTATGGAGACTTCCGGCGCGAAAGCGGTTAACCGTGACCAGATCACGGGCATTTTCAACCGCAATTTTAATGTCGAGTGGCAGGCTTGCCAGCTTGAGATGGATCGCGAGTGGGATACCCTCATTGACCCGATGGACATGGTCGAGACTGACGAAGTCGCCACCATCGCCAATGTCACTCGCACGTTCAATGAGCAAAAGAAGATCCCTGAGCAGGACGCTTATGCGGCCCAGAAGCTTGCTGCTTTCGCTTCCGCTTTCGGCGGCACTGACAGCTCGTCCCTCGATTCCAGCGGCATCCTTGCCGCTTGGGACAATTACCTCGCGTATATGGCGGATCAGCGCATTGACCGCCGTCTGCTGCGCTGCAAAATGACCCCGTCCGTTTATAAGCTTCTCAAGGAAGCCGCCGGCCTGACCCGCTTTGTGGACACTAATAACGGCATTCAGGGCGTTGACCGCAATATCGCCCGCCTTGACGGCGTTGCAATTCAGGAGGTCCCGTCTGAGCTGATGAAGTCCGCCTATACCTTTGAGGAGGGCTGGGCCGTAGACGCCAGCAACGCGAAACAGATCAATATGCTGTTTTACGATATGTCCGCTATCGCCGCGCCCATCGTTTACGACGTGAGCATGATCTCCCCGCCCACCGCGCAGAGCAAGGGTAAATGGCTCTATTACGAGCGCTATTACTATGATATGTTCTGTCTCCGTCAGCGTCAGGCCGGTGTTTTCGTCAACATTGCATCCGCGCCCACTATCGCGGCTCTTGTTGTTACTTCCGTCGCCGGTACTACTTCCGGCGCTACCGTCATTAACGCCACCGGCGCACAGCTCGGCCAGCTCGGCACCCCCGCCGCAGGGCTTGAGATGTACTACACTGCCGGGAACAACAGTGCTCCGTCTGTCACTTATGGTAATGCTCTGCCGGACGGCGTGACCTGGACGAAGATCGGCGCTGTGCCGTTCAAGCTGACCAGCCAGACCGCGAACAAGTATGTAACCGTCGCGCTTGTCAATGCGCAGACCGGAAAGGCCGTAGCCGTCGGCTCCGCGCAGGAAGTCGTTGGGGCCTGATAAGGAGGGCGTAAAATGGCAATCGTGTGTTTGGACTATTACAACGACACGTATTTAGGCGAGCCGATTGCCACTTGCGAATTCCAACGCGCAAGCGCGAAGGCCGAGCGCGTTATAACGCAAATCACGCACGGGAGGGCGGCGAACTATGCCGCTCTCCCGGAATTTCAGCAAGCGGCGATCCGTGACGCTATATGCGCTCAGATCGAATATTACGCGCTGGAAGGTATGGATGTATCCATCAACGGCGACACCGGCGGCAATGGCTGGACGGTCGGAAAGGTCCATGTAAACGGCTCTGCTGGAAATGTTGTAAAGCGTTCACAAGGCGTGTCTATGGTTTGTGCCGCCGCAATTGCTGCACTTGAGCAAAGCGGGCTGATGAATCCGCAAGTTGAGACGATAGGTGAGCCGCCGCGCGTTCCTTATCCGTGGGGGTGGGCCTGATGCTGTCAACGATTCCGGCGCGGATTTTGCGTGATACGGCGATTTTCTCCATCCCGAAGGGTATGGACGAATACCAGCAGACCGCGAATGATACTGTTATCGTTCGGCGCGTCCATTTGCAGAGCGACAACAACACGCGCAAGACAGGGACCAATACGGAGGTAGTCTTGCGCGGCGTTTTGTTTATTGATGCGCGGTTGTCTTTCCCTTTACTTGATTATTGGGCATTACAGGAGTCCGCGCAAGAGGCGGGCGCTGTCATGACCGTTACAGTAAAGGACAGGCACGGACGAACATCCGGCCCTTATACGGTGCTGACGGTTGACGGCTTGCCAGATGATGAGGGAAACACCCATCACTGGGAGCTTTCTTTATGCTGATATGAGCGAGGTAAAAGTACAGCTTGACCGCGCTCATTTGCAAGCGCGGCTTGACCGGGGGAAAGAACATTGCGGCCCCGCTCTCGCGGAACAGATAAAAGGTGATTGCATTCCGTTTACGCCGCATGCGGAAGGGTATTTACAAGATTCCGCCCGCGTTGAGAAGTACGGAGAAGATCACGCCGTTACATGGAAAACTGTTTATGCAGCATATCAGTATTACGGTTGCTGGCCAGACGGTTCACATGTCATCAAGAACCATAACCGGGATATAAATCCAAAGGCTACCACAATGTGGTGTGAGGCGGCGCGGCAGGAAAAGAAATCCGTATGGGATGAAGTAGCGCAGCGCGAATTTGTAAAGGGGGCTGGCGGTTGATGTACGATGAAATATTGCAAGCGGTCATTGCGATGGCAAGCGCCGCCGTCAATGTTCAGATTGTGACCGGCTCTATGCCGCCGCATAACGGCATTGCGATGACCGGAACAAGCGGGCCTGAGTCAATATTCCTCGATATAGGCAACAATGAACGAATGGCCATTATCTGCAACGGCAAAAACGTCAATCATCGGACAATCATCCGGCAGCTTGACGCGATTCACGCGGCACTTACCCGGCGCAAAGATTTTCCGTGCGGCGCACTGTGGCAAATCTACAGCATCGAAACAATCGCCTCACCCCGTTTAATTGGCAGGGAAGAAAACAGCCAATGGCTCTATGCTTCTTCCTTGCTTGTGAAATTTAACACGAAAGGAATTTAAGCTATGAGTTATTTGCTTGCCAACTACGGCGTAGAGTTTGAAATTGACAAAACGCCGTTTGCGACTACTCCGACGTGGGTGCCGGTTTGCGATGGCTTTGATAACGTCGCCGAGGCGCTCAATGAGCAAGTGCAGGAGTTTTTCAGCCTTTGCGCGAAGGGCTACGGCTTCGATGAGGTTGTCGCCATTCATCCGGGCTATACGCTCACTGGCTACCGCAAGATCGGAGACGCAGCGCAGGATTTCATTTTTGCGCAGCGTTTCAATTTGATGGCCGGACGGCACACCAAAATCCGGTATAGCGAAGCAAAAGCCGATGGAACGGTTACGCGCTACACTTGCGATGTGACCATGAAAGGCATTTCTGCTGTCGGCGGTTCTGCCACGCAGGGCGCGGCGGTTGCCGTGACGTTCTCTTTTAACGGTCGCCCCGTTGTTGAGACTGTCGCCGCGTCTTCTTCGCTGACCGTTTCCAGCGTCGCGGGCGCTGCATCCGGCTTTACCGTCCTGACGGTTGTCCCGACGTTCCCGGACGCGGGGTGCAAATTCGTTTATTCTTACGGCAACACGGCACCGGCTGCGAATCCCGGAAGTGTTCTCACCGATTGGAATGATTTTGTCAACGGCGCAAGCTATCAGATTGCCACCGGTAAAATTGTTACCGTCGCAATGGTCAACGTGTCCACTTTCGTTGTCATGGGCAACGGCAACGCCACCGTTGTATCCGCCTCTTAAAGCGGCTACAGTAAGAGATAAAACAGGGAGGGTATAAATACAATGGCGTACCAGATCACGCGCAAGAAGCGCGTTACAGAGGCTTTAGAGCTGTGCAATGAAGACGGGGCCGTCGCCCTGCACCTTGACGTAGATATTGACGTTGACGCAATGGGTGGCAGGATCGCAGACGCGCAGGACACGCTCAGAATGGCGCAGGAGCTTATTCAGCGGGAGCCGCAGAGCGAGAAAGCGCAGGAAGCTTTCGGCGCGTCTGTAATCGCGCTTTTTGCTGTCATCTTCGGCAAGAATGGAGCCGACAACATCCTTGCTTTTTATGATGGGTATTATAGCGAGATGCTTGTTGATGTTTTCCCCTTCATCAACGATGTTGTAATGCCCGCCGTCAACGAGGCAAGCGCCGAGAGAAAGCAGCAGCTTCTTAACATGGCAAACGCCATGCGCAAAAAATGATACGCCTATATGAGCCTTACCCGAACGAGATCGAGCTTGACGGTCATACCGTCAGGCTCGATTTGTCATATGACCGGGTACTCCGGGCGCTGGATTTGCAGGATGAAACAGCGCTGACCCCGGCTGACAAGCTTGAGTTGCAATGCGCTTTGATGCTTGCAGACGGCGAAGAAGTCCCGCAAAACGCGGAAAAGCAAGCGGAGCTTTTGCTGGCTGTTTTTGGGCTGTTCCCGAAAAGCGAGAACAGGAACAAAGAGAGATATATAGACTTCAAACAAGATGCGGGTATGATCCGCTCGGCGTTTTACAGGATTGGTATTGACCTTGTGCGGGACAGGCTGCACTTTTTACAGTTTCTTGAGTTGCTTGCCGATTTACCGCCAGATACGGCCCTGATGCGGACTATAAGCATTCGGCAACAGCCTATCCCGGAAATCAACGAACACAACAAGGCGCAAGTGGCGCGGCTTTTGGAAGCAAAACAGCGCTGCGCTATTCAACTGAGTGAAGAAGAACGGCGGGAGAAATTCGCCCGCCGCTTGAAAAATACAAGCCTCATAAAGGGGTGATTTTATGGCAGAAGACGGAAAAATAATCTATAAAGTCGTAGTAGACAACAGTGGAGCAGCGGAAAAAGCGGAGCAAAGCGGGCGCGAGGTCGGAGAAAAATTAAAGTCCGGTTCTGACTCCGGTTTCAACGGCTTCAAAGAGATAGCAACCGGCGCGGCGCGTCAGATCGGCGCGTCATTCGTCAATATGGCGGCGGATGCTGGCCGCGCTGTTTCCGACACGGTAAAGGCCGCTGTTGATTCTGTCGCAAGCCTTGAGCAGAACGTAGGCGGTATTGAAACGCTTTTCGGAGAGAGCGCGGATATAGTAATAGCTAATTCCAAAAAAGCTTATGAAACCGCTGGGCTTTCCGCTAACGCCTACATGGAGACTGTTACAGGCTTCTCCGCGTCTCTGCTGCAATCGCTCGGCGGCGATACCGTCAAAGCGGCGGAATACGCGGATATGGCTATCACTGACATGTCGGACAACGCTAACAAAATGGGGACCGACATGCAGAGCATCCAAAACGCATATCAGGGCTTTGCAAAGCAGAATTACACCATGCTCGATAATCTCAAACTCGGGTATGGCGGTACAAAATCCGAAATGGAACGGCTTGTCGCTGACGCTGAAAAACTCAGCGATACATTCACGGCACAGCGTGATGCAAGCGGCAATCTTACACTGTCCTATTCTGACATTGTAGAAGCTATCCATATTGTACAGTCGGAAATGAAGATTTCCGGCATTACAGCAGAGGAAGCGGCGGCGCTTGTGGAATCCGGCGTTATGACGCAGGAAGAAGCTTTTGAACTGCTTGGCACAACAGCAAAAGAAGCATCAACAACTATCGAGGGAAGCGTCAATGCGGTTAAGGCCGCTTATGACAACTTCCTCAACGGCATGGGAACCGGTGAAGAACTCGCAGAAACAATAATCACGGCGGCAAACAATATTATCGACAATGTTATAGAAATTGTTGGACGCTTGAGCGATGAGCTGCCGAGCCTGATTGAAAAACTATCGAAGGAAATTCCGGGCCTTGTCGAAAAAGTAGGCCCGCCGTTGTTTGAGGCGGCTGCTAATTTAATCGGCAGTCTTATCAAGGCG
>Ga0310786_10012779_pt1 | contig 10371 bp, 10 predicted proteins | sample AusTroGonzalo_MG_FD_203881 | JGI IMG/M metagenome (GOLD analysis project Ga0310786, IMG submission 203881) | Bovine rumen microbial communities from tropical cattle in Woodstock, Queensland, Australia - Gonzalo_03 (v2) (version 2) | ecosystem: Host-associated > Mammals > Digestive system >... | reverse complement strand
TTATGGGTGTTGAGCCGTTTCTTCTCGGCCGCGAGTTGTTTTCTGGTTTCCATAGGCGTCATCTGATTTCAGTTGCGGTTATCTGTCCTCAAAGATAAGGAAAAACGGTCAATAATTCATGCACCAGGCGAAGGCGCGGGCCAGGCGGCCTTCGTTGTCGTTGAAATGACCGCCCTGCTCCCAGACGAGGGTGCAATGAGCCGGACCCAGTTGCTCTTGGAGCAGGGTGTATTGCATCCGGAGATTGTCTCCAACGCGGGCGATGGCTTGATTCTTTACATGCTCCTCCTGGTCTCCCAAGCTCAGATACACGGCGTCCGCCATGGGTGCATGCTTCCTGGCAAAAGGAATCCAGTCCTTGATCCAGACAGAGGGGGAGGCGGCCGCTACCGCCTTGAAGCTGTCCGTCTGGGCCGATGCCCAAAGGGCGAACAAGCCCCCCAGAGAATAGCCACCAAAGATAATGGGAAGAGGGCCGAAGCGATGCCGAAGTTCCGGAATCAGGGACAGGAGAACGTATTGCAAGGTGTCCTGCCCGTGCCTACCGGCTTCCGGCTCTCTGGAGATATTCCCGTCCGGCCAGGGCATCAGATCCAGCATCCAGTCATCCAGCTCAATGGTGGCCAGTACAAACGGAACCTGTGAAAGCTGGGCAATCTTTTGCGCCTCTGTATCCAGTGTGGCATTCTCATGCCGGGCCGAAGGCTGAATGAGGATACAACCCGGCCTGTCCGACCCAAACAGCCGGCAAGTCCGGCCTCCTATGAGCAGCTGCTCAATCATACTATTTCTACAATTTAAATCCCTGCCGGGTGTCTCTTTCTTTCATTCTTGCTTCCAACCGGCGAAGGAGTTCTTCGTGTTTCAGGAGGCCCCAGGGGGCGTCCGTGAAGGCTGGAGGAACGCTGCTGGCCATGCGTCCGATGGCTATTTGCGGCCGTATAAGCTCCAGGATGTCCACCAGCAGGTCCACGTACTCATCCGGGCCTGGCCGCAGGAAGTCTTGCGGTTTATCGGCAAACTCCTTTTCCATCGGCGTTCCCTTGATAATCTGGAGCTGATGGAACTTGAGGCTGGTCAGCGGCAGGGCGCTCAGGATATCGGCCTCTTTTAAAAGCATCTCACGGGTTTCTCCGGGAAGGCCGATGATTACGTGTCCACCTACGGGAAGCTTTCTTCCGGCGGTTTCCCGGATGGCCTTTTCCGTGCAGGCGAAGGTGTGTCCTCTGTGAACGCGCTGCAGTGTTTGGTCAAACACGGACTCAATGCCGTATTCCACTTCAACTATGATTCCGCTCTCCTGCAGGGATGTCAGATAGTCCAGTTTTTCTTCGTCCACGCAGTCCGGCCGGGTTCCTATGACAAGTCCCTTTACCGAAGGATGCGACAGCGCTGCTTCGTACCTTTCCTTGAGGACGGGCAAAGGAGCATAGGTGTTGGAAAAGGCCTGGAAGTAAGCCAGATATCCATCGGCCTTTCTTCCTCTTTGCAAGTGGAAGTCTATTCCGGCGTCTATCTGCTCCGCAATGCTTTTTCCCCTGGTGTAAGCAGGATGAAACGCTGCATTGTCGCAGAAAGTGCAGCCTCCCGTGCCCAGCGACCCGTCCCGGTTGGGGCACGAGAAACCACCATCCAGCGTCAGCCGCTGAAGGCGCATCCCGTATCGGTCACTATAGCTGAAGGGCGTATATCGCATGAGTCACTATATCGTCAAGGTCATGCGGATATGGGGGATTCCATCCAGAATAAAGGTTTCTGAGGACTGGCGGAAGCCGACCTGCTCATAAAAGCCCTTTGCATACTCCTGTGCTTCCAGGTCAATGTGAGTGGCTCCGAAGTGTTTTTTTGCGGCCTCAATGGCTGCCAGCATAATCTGTTTGCCATAGCCTTTGCCCCGGACCGTGGTGATGACCCGGCCTATGGACACTTCTTCCATGTGCGTACCTGCAGGACATACGCGACATAAAGCCACTATCTGGCCATCCTTCGTAAGCCACAGATGCAGGGCCTGCTGGTCATCGTAATCCATGTCTTGATACACGCAGTTCTGCTCCACGACAAATACGTCTGTACGTATCCGCAAAAGCTCATACAGTTCTGCCGTGGTTAATTCGGAGAAGGTTTTCTTATGTAAGGTAAGCGCCATTTCAGCTATTTATTTTTTCGTATCTAATTGAGATTAATCAAGCACAATCCATTCTCCACCCTTGTCCGGTCCGTCTCTTTTGATGAGGCCTTCGGCTTTCAGTTTTGCCAACTGCTTCTCCACTCCCTTTTCTGTGATGCCAATCTCATCGGCCAGTTTCTTTGCAGAAAAATCGGGATGAGCTTTGAGTAACCGGAGAATTTTCTCCCTACTTTTTTGCTTTTTCTCCCTACCTTTGACTGTTATCTCCCTACTTTCCTCAGTGGATTTCAGGAAGGTGTCGATATCGGACGAAAGGGTTTTAATCATCTCTCCGGCCATAAATTCAAGGAAGTATGTAGTGTCTTCGTTCTCTCGTGTGGCAATCAAAGCGTTGATGTAGTCGCCTTTGTCTTCCTTCAGTACTTTGGTCGGGATGAGGCCGGATTCAAACTGGATGTGGTTCATCAGGAGTCTGGCCATACGACCGTTTCCGTCGGCCCAGGGATGGATGGTAACCAGCCTGTAGTGCGCTTCGAAACTGAGGTTGTAGCGCTCTGCCATGGACATCTTTTGGGCTCGCCTGGTGTTAAGCCACTCGCAAAACTCTTCGAGTTTGGCCGGGACCTTCTGGAAGCTCATGTAGGATTTTCCGCCGGCTCCAGCCGTGACATTCACTAATCGAAGGTCCCCATTTGCCGATGAAAATTCGCCGAGAGGGGACTTGTAGACAGAACCGGTATTTTGCATAACCAGGCGGGAAAGGCTTTTCAGAACATCAATTGTAATCTCCGAATGGGTCTTCGCCAGGCGAATACTCTCTTCATATGCCTTTTTGAGGTCGATGTTCATCATCTGTTCCGTGATGGTCTTGCCCTTAGCAGAGATGCCTTCATCAAACAGCAGCTGGTTTTCAATCTCCGTAACGGTGGAACCCTCGATAGCCGTGGAGTGGGTTATGATGGAGTATAAATAGAACTTCTCGTAGTCTATCTGCGAGTCAATCCCCAAGCTCTTGTACTGCTCAATCAGAGCAATGAGTTTATCTATAGAAGCCATTTTCTCCCTACTTTTTGATGCAAAAATATGTTTTTCTCCCTACTTTTCCAAATTTTCTCCCTACTTTTCCTAGGCGCTTTTCCTTGAATCTGCTGGGCAAGTTCCTTGACTTGGATTGAAAAAGAGGTTGGAAGAGACAATTTTGCAACCAGGTTGCGGGCTAAGATTTGTATCTTTGTTACCAAGAACTAAGCCCTATGGTATTTTTCATTGAATCCCTGGTTGCGTGCGCTATTTTCACGCTTTGTGTGTTCCTGATGTCCAGGGACCCGGTTAAGGTTGTCTTCAACTATCCTCCGGCTATCATTGAAAGGTGTGACAAGCTGGGATTGGTGGATGCCGGTAACAGGCCCGGAGGAACGGCATTCTATGTAAAGAAGCTCGTTGCCATGCTGCTATTTGGTGTATTACTGGGATTGCTGGTGCGTTACGTCAACGGTTGCACCACTTTCTGGTGCGGCACTCTGACCGCTTACGCCCTGTGGGTGGTGGTGAACTGGTTCGATGCTATTGTCCTGGACTGCATCTGGTTCTGTCATGACAGGCATTATGTGATACCCGGGACAGAAGACATGATAAAGGAGTACCACAATTACTGGTTCCACATCAAGGGGGCCCTGATAGGTATGCTTCTGGGCATTCCGGCGGCCTTGGTAGCAGGGCTGATGGTATTGTTTTTATGATTGCCTATTAACAATTTGCCTTATGAAAACAGCAATTATCATTGGAGCGACGTCCGGAATAGGGCGCGAGGTGGCTAAGAGATTGGTGGCCGATGGCTGGCGCATAGGCGCCGCGGGCCGAAGGGAAGAGAGGCTGGCCGATCTTCAAAAAGAATGCGGAGAGGAAAACCTTGCTTACGAGGTTATGGATATCACCAAGCCGGACGCTCTACCGGCCCTGGACAGGCTGTTGGAGAAGACGGGTGCGCCGGATTTGTTCCTGCATGTTTCGGGCATAGGAAAGCAGAACTGGCAATTGGACGAGTCCATAGACGTGGCCGTGATGGAGACCAACTGCACCGGCCTGGCGCGGATGCTACTGCATATTCTCAATTACGTCAAATCCAACTCCAAATACTCTTCCCAAAACAAGGCTCATATTGCCGTGGTGACTTCTGTTGCAGGGACCATGGGCATGGGCGTATCGGCGGCCTATTCGGCCAGCAAGAAGATGCAGAGCACCTATGTATCGGCCCTTTGTCAGCTTTGCCGGATGGCGAAGATTCCTGCGCAGTTCTCCGATATCCGGCCCGGATTTGTGGCCACCGATATCCTGGATCCCAAGTATCATTATCCCATGATGATGACGGTGGAGGAGGCTGCCGTCCATATTCTCAAGGGGTTAAAAAGAAAGCGCCGGGTCATTATCTTTGACTGGCGCTATCGTGTCCTGGTTGCCTTTTGGCGGCTCATTCCCAGAGGGCTCTGGGAACGGATGGATATTTATACCAAAGATTATTCTGCATAGAGGAGGTACGGCTTCCGCTGCTGCTGGAAGGCTTCTACATCGGCCTGCCACCGGGCCTTGATATCGGCCGCTGAGGCGCCCTCTTCAATCATTTCGCGGATGTAACGCTGTCCCATGAGGAGGTCGAAGAAGCGGCGGAAGAAACCCTGCTCCATGCCCTGTTCCTTGATGATGGTGTACGCGTCGATGATGTAGGAGAGGTCCAGACCATTCTCCCGGATCTGCTTCTGGTCCATCTCCGACAGGTCTACGCCGAAGCACTGCTGGCCCAGGAGCGGGGGATTGCTGGAACCCTTGACGCTTTGGGGCGTGAAGGTGTAGGAGTACTTGACGCCCAGGGCGGGGTGACCGTACTGCTGGAAAGGCTTGTCGGTGCCGCGGCCCAGGCTTACCACCGTGCCTTCGAAGCCGCAGAGGGCGGGATAGAGGTAGATGGCCTGCATGTTGGGCAGGTTGGGGCTGGGACGCACGGGCAGCTCATACAGGGTCTGGTGCGTGTAGTTCTTGCAGGGGACGATGGTGACCTTGCAGGCGTTGCCCGCCTCGCTCAGCCATTTCTCTCCCTGGGCCATTTGGGCCAGTTCTCCCAGCGTGAGGCCGTGAACGGTGGGAATGGGCAGGTGGCCCACGCCGCTCTTGAGGCTCATATCCAGGATGGGACCGTCCACGTACATGCCGTTGGGGTTGGGCCGATCCATGATGATCACGTGCTTACCGGCTTCGCCGCAGGCGTCCAGCAGGTGGCACATGGTAATGTAATAAGTATAGAAGCGCAGGCCGACGTCCTGGATGTCAACGATGAGGACGTCGAACATGTCCATGGATTCCTGGGTGGGGTGGTGGCCGCCGGCGCCGCCGTACAGCGACAGGATGGGTACGCCCGTGATTGGCTCTACGCCATCTCCGACGTGGGAACCGTCATCGGCCAGGTCGCGGAAACCATGCTCCGGGGAGAAGATGGCGCTCACGTTCACGCCCTTGGCGATGAGGGTGTCCAGAATGTGGGTTTTGGTATTGCCCACCAAACCGGTCTGGTTGCTGAAAATGGCTACTCTTTGGCCTTCCAGAAGGGGCATGTAAACTTCGAACTGTTCGTCTCCCAGGATTACGCGCTCCGGGGTGGAAGCGGTGCAGGAGACGGTTACCAGGCCGCAGATGAAGAGGATGGCGGCCAGCATCCGGCGATGAATAGTTGTCATTAAGGTAATGATATGGATTTATGCGGCGAAGTTACACCCTCCATGGGAGATTCGCAAATAATTTGCTATATTTGTAATCTAACTGACTAAAATTTTAACTAGAACATAACTGATATGAAAAGATTTCTTACCGGCATCCTTCTGGTGGCCATTTCTTTAACTGCCGCCGCTCAGACAAAGGAGATTACAAAAACCGGCATTAACTTTGGCCCTCTTCCTACCCTTGGTTATAACTCCGATTTAGGTTGGCACTATGGCCTTATGTCAGATATCTACTGGTACGGAGACGGTTCCAAGTACCCCGAGTACATCTGGAAAGCCAATGTGGAAGCTTCCTGGTATTCCAAGGGTAATTCCGTTTATCACGCCTTTTTTGATAGCAAATATCTCATCCCCGGTGTCCGCATGTCGTTTGACCTGTCCTACTTTGCCAATAAGACCAGTAATTTCTATGGCTATAACGGCGGTTCCTCCCTTTATGTGGAAGCCCTGGACAAGATTACCAATAGTGAAAAGAATAAGAAATACTCCTTCAGCGAGGAGGGTCAGGGCTTTTACCTGATGAAGCGCAATATCCTTCGTGGCATGGCTCTGTTCCAGGGACAGTTTGGCGAGAGCCACTGGGGCTGGGCGGCCGGTCTTACCTACATGGGTATCAAGACGGGCCACGCAGAGAACAAAGGTCTGGCTGGCTATGACAGGAAAACCAAGCACCCCGCCACCGACCTTTCTCTCTATGACCTCTATGTCAAGCACGGACTCATTCCCAAGGCCGAAGAATTCGGCGGACAGCATCTGGAAGCCAAGGTGGGCGTGGTGTTTGATACCCGAAACCACGAGAACAACCCCAGCAGAGGTACCAACCTGGAAATTTGTCTGTATGGCTCTCCGGATATCCTGAACGGACGTGCCAAGACCGACCGCACCAACTATCTCAAGCTGGCCGTTCACTTCAAGCAGTTTGCCACGCTGGTTCCCGACAAACTGGTCTTTGGCGGTCATCTGGCTTTCCAGGGACTCCTTGCCGGACGTACTCCTTCCTATATGATGCAGACCCTCCAGGTCATCAATTTCAAACAGCTATGTCCGGAAGGCCTGGGCTCTGCCACCACCATCCGCGGTTCGCTGTTCAACCGCCTGCAGGGTGAGAGTTTCGCCTGGACCAACCTGGAACTCCGCTGGAGCTTTGCCCGTTTCACCCTCTTTAACCAGAACTTCATCCTGGCCACCAACCCGTTCTTCGATATGGGTATGATCCTGAAGCCTTATACCCCGCCTACGGCCGACTACAGCGGTTTTGCTGCCGATAATACGGTGGTGAACAGAATCTCCGGTAAGCTCGACAACAGCTCTGTGCAATATGTTGCCAGTGACTTCTACAAAGAGGAAAAGCAGAAGCTGCACATGGGCGCCGGTATCGGCCTTCACGTTATCATGAACCAGAACTTCAACGTTAACTTTGAATTTGGTAAAATCTTCTTCGACGGTAAGAAGTTTGGCTGGAAGAATAATGACGGCGCCGGCCTGGGTATCAACATCGGCCTAAACTACATCTTCTAAAATGAAGAAACTTACTCCCATCCTGGCCATCGCCCTATCGGCCCTGCTCCTTAATGCCTGTGCGGTGGGCCGGATTGCGACCAAGTACGCCCTCAGCCCCAAGAGGCATGGCATTTCCGATATAGAGCGTACCCGCCATAAGGCCGATTCCCTTCGGCCCGGCAGTACCCACTGGTACGACAGCCTGAAGGCCATCGGAGTTATGCGGGATACGTTTGTAGTGGGGTACAACAATTACCGCGTGCATGCGGTATATGCTCCAGCTGCTAAGCCAGACGAGACCAACGGAACGGCCATGGTCATTCACGGTTACGGAGACAATCACCTGGTGTTCCTGTATCTGGGCCGAATGTACCGGGATGAGCTCAATTACAACATTTTGATGCCTGACCTCCAGTACCACGGGTACTCCGAAGGCCCCGCCATCCAGATGGGCTGGCTGGACCGCTATGACATCCTGAACTGGATCAATGTGGCCCAAGGCATCTATCACAGCGACTTCATGGTGTTGCACGGCGTGTCCATGGGGGCCGCTACGGTCATGTTTACCAGTGGCGAACCCCAGCCCGATTACGTCAGGTGCTTTGTGGAAGACTGCGGTTACAACAGCGTACGCGGCCAGTTCACCAAGAACCTGAAGGACATCGGCCCCATTCCTACCGATATTCTCAACAGCGCCAGCTATGTGACAAACCATAAGTTCGGCTGGCGTTTCGAGGATGCTGACTGCTCCAAGCAGCTGGCCAAGTGCAAAAAGCCCATGCTCTTCATCCACGGAGACGCCGACGATTTCGTGGCCTTCGAGGACCTTTGGAAGAACTATAACGCCAAGACCCAGGGCTACAAGGAGTACTGGGTGGCCGAAGGGGCCGTACACGCCAACTCCTATGCCCGATATCCCGAGGAATATACCCGGCGGGTATCCAATTTCCTGCAAACCGTACATAAAATGATAGAAGATGGCACCTATGAACAATAAGTACATCCTGGCCCTGGACCAGGGAACCAGCAGTTCCCGGGCCATAGTCTTTGACCACGAGGGCAACATCTGCTCCGTGGCCCAGCAAGAGTTTACGCAGCATTTCCCCAAGCCCGGCTGGGTAGAGCACGACCCCATGGAAATCTGGTCGTCGGAGGCCGCCGTCATTGCGCAGGCCATTACCAAGATGGGTGTCAGCGGGAAGGATCTGGCGGCCATCGGCATCACCAATCAGCGCGAGACCACCATTGTCTGGGATGCCGAGACCGGTGTTCCCGTGTACAACGCCATCGTCTGGCAGGACCGCCGTACATCGGCCTTCTGCGATGCCATGAAGGAGCAGGGGCTGGTGGACAAGATCCGTGAGAAGACGGGCCTTATCATCGACGCGTACTTCTCCGGCACCAAGATCAAGTGGATCCTGGAGAATGTACCCGGAGCAAGGGAAAAGGCCGATGCCGGCAAGCTGCGCTTCGGCACCGTGGACAGCTGGCTGGTTTGGCAGCTCACCCGCGGCGAGGTACACGTGACGGACGTGACCAACGCCTCCCGCACGATGCTGTTCAACATCAACACCCTGGAATGGGATAAGGAACTGCTCTCGCTCTTCAATATCCCGCTTTCCATGATGCCCACCGTGAAGTCTTCTTCGGAGGTGTATGGCCATACCAAGACCACCATCTTTGCGCACGAGGTTCCCATCGCCGGCATCGCCGGTGACCAGCAGGCGGCCCTCTTCGGCCAGATGTGCACGGATCCCGGCGCGGTGAAGAACACATACGGCACCGGTTGCTTCCTTCTGATGAATACGGGCAACAAGCCCATCCTTTCCAAGAACAACCTCCTTACCACCATAGCCTGGAAGATCGGGGATACCGTGAATTATGCCCTGGAAGGTTCCATCTTCGTGGGCGGTTCCGTGGTCCAGTGGCTGCGGGACGGCCTGGGAATCATCCGCTCCTCTTCCGAGATTGAGGCCCTGGCGGCTACCGTCGAGGACAATGGCGGCGTGTACTTCGTGCCCGCCCTCACCGGCATGGGAGCCCCGTACTGGGACCAGTATGCCCACGGCGTCATCTGCGGCATCACCCGCGGCACCACGGCGGCACACATTGCCCGTGCAGCCCTGGAAGGCATAGCTTTCCAGACCATGGACATCGTGAACGCCATGGAAAAGGACGCCGGAGTCCCCCTTGCCGAGCTGAAGGTGGACGGCGGAGCCTCCCGCAACAACCTCATGATGCAGTTCCAGGCCGATATCCTGGGCGCCTCCGTGGTGCGTCCCGTCGTCACGGAAACCACCGCCATGGGCGCCTGCTACCTGGCAGGCCTGGCTGTAGGCTACTGGAATTCACTGGACGAAATCAAGGCCCAGTGGCAGGTAGAGCGCTGCTTCAAACCCACCGGCACCGACGTCACCGCCGTCAAGGCTGGCTGGGCCGATGCGATTAACCGTACAATCAGTAAATAGTTTCTGAGGTGCTATCTCAGAAAACCAATAAGCTTAAACGATTATGAATCCTTACGTTTTTGAGTTTTTGGGCACCCTGGTGCTCGTGCTGCTGGGTGACGGCGTATGCGCCGCGTGCTCTCTGAACAAATCCAAAGCCCAGGGTGGCGGATGGGTGGTGATTGCCCTGGCCTGGGGCTTTGCCGTGATGATGGGCGTGCTCATTGCCGGTCCCGTTTCCGGTGCACATCTCAATCCGGCCGTGACGCTGGGCCTGGCCATTGCCGGCAAGTTTGCCTGGAGCCAGGTGCTGGGCTACTGCGTGGCTCAGATGCTGGGCGGCTTTGTGGGTGCTGTTCTGGTATGGGTTTTCTACAAGGACCACTATAAGGCTACGGCCGATCAGCCGGATACCATGCTGGGCACTTTCTGCACCATGCCGGCCATCTGGAACCCCTGGCGCAACTTCCTCTCCGAGGTCATTGCCACCTGCCTGCTGGTGTTCGTGATCCTGGCCATCGGCTTTGAA
>Ga0310786_10012778_pt1 | contig 10372 bp, 3 predicted proteins | sample AusTroGonzalo_MG_FD_203881 | JGI IMG/M metagenome (GOLD analysis project Ga0310786, IMG submission 203881) | Bovine rumen microbial communities from tropical cattle in Woodstock, Queensland, Australia - Gonzalo_03 (v2) (version 2) | ecosystem: Host-associated > Mammals > Digestive system >... | reverse complement strand
CCTTCGCCGCCTTGACGGCGGCCAAGAACGCGCGGTGCTGGCGAGCGTACTCGTCCTCCGGCAGCCTGCCCCTGAGCGACTCGATCTTGGCAAGCCCCGCCTCGGCCATCTCTAGCCCCTTCGCCTTCTCGGCGAGTATCCGCTCGTGCGTCGGGGTCTTCATCGAGCTGAGGATGCTCCATATGTCCCTTGTCGCCTCTAGCGAGCGGTTCTCGCGGTAGACGGAGAAGATGCCGCCGGCCTTCACCGTCTTGAAGTCCGCCTTGAGCGGGAAGGAGTGGAAGACGAGATTCGAGGCGACGTAGTGTATGTTGCGGACCATCTCCAGCTCGTCCCTTACTATGGGCGCCATGTCGGCGGCGGCAGACCCGAAGCGCCTGGCCGCGTAGTCGGCGATTACCGCGTCCTCCGTCGCCGTTGGATCGGATATGAAGCGCATGTACGCGTAGAGGTTCACCTCGTGCGCCGAGTCGAATATGCTGTTCCCGACGCGGTCGATCCGTATGGCGTAGCGGTCGACTCCCTCTTCGCGGGCCGAGGCGACGTACTCGCGGATGCGCCCGACCTGGGCGGCCGGAATGTAGCCGGCGCCAAGATATTCGCCGAGCGCGTCGCATTCCGCGCCAAGCGTCAGCGGAGGGTTCTTCTTCAGAAACGGATTCTTGGGAAGCCACGGCACGAAGTCCGCCTCGGTCACCTTCGTCTCTATCTCGAAGCCGTGCCGCGCCGCAGCGCGCCTCGCCCCGCCGATGATGTCTATGTAGTCCTGCGAATTGGAGCCGAACGAGCGCAGGATGAACCGCTTGCCACGCCGCTCGTGCTCCTCGGCGAAGAGGCTGACCAGGCTCTCGACGACTTTCTGCGGCGGATACCTCTTGGGGTTCGAGTTGTGTATTACCGAATAGTCCGCCTCGGTGAGCGTAAGGACGATTCCGTCCAGCCCGGGGCAGTGCCTGAACGTCTCGTCCAGCTTGTAGCGGAGCCAGTCCCGGTACGCCTCTCCGAGAAGGTCGAACTCGCCGTCGGCGTCCAATAGCTGCGGCAGGTCGTCGAGCAGCCCCTCCGGAATGAATATCTCGCGGTGCCAGTAGTAGAGGGGCTTCCCGATCCCGTGCGCCATGTCGCAGATGACGTTCATCTCGCGGCGGTTCCTCTCCACGGCTTTTGCATCGACCTTGGCCGCCGCATGCGGGTAGCGCCCAAGCATGGAAAGTCCGTTTATGCCGCTGTAGCCGCGATGACAGTCGCCGCAGACCTCGAACGAGTCTACGCCGCCGTATTCCACCGCCTTCGCCACGACTCGCGCCATGTAGTTGGTGTCTATCGCCGTCGGATGCATCACCGACCACGATATCTCCGGCCTGGCCGCGGCAAGACCGGGGGCAAGCGCCAACATGGCGGCGACACAGGCATATACTACGGCGTCTGCACTCTGTTTCATAGTCTGGCTCCTTGTCTGGACTTGTCAATTATACCATAATGCTGACATGCGGTCAGCGGGCGACGCGGATTGTCTCGGCGCTGGAATGGGCGGTGAACTCGGGCGCATACATGCACTGGATCGTCGCAAGCCCGCCTGTGAATTCGCCGCGCTGCTGCACACGGTACGACGTCTCTAGGACGAACACACCCTTGTTGAGCCTGTCGATGTAGTAGTGCGTCGCAGTGTCACGCGTCGACTGGTAGTAGCCGACGCCGTCCTGCCAGCGGTACGACGACAATACGTCCACAGGCTCCGCGCACGCAGGCCGCTCGTCCGAAAGATGCACGAACTCGTACGCGCGGTCGCTGGTGATCTCCAGCCGCGCGACGATCTCGTCGCCAGGCTCAAGCGGACCATTTATCGCCGCGAGGCGCGTCCCGGTCGGACCTGTCGTCTTCTTGTAGTACTTCTTCTCGACGCGCAGCTCCTTCGGCTCGTGCGCGCGAACCTTGAGAACGTCCTCGAAGTACGTCCAGTGCACTCCTCCCCAGGATACGCCGCGGCTCGTGGTTCGTGATTCGTTGTTCGCGGCAGCGCCGGTGAACGAGATCTCGCCCATCTCCGGCTTGATCGCGTCCGCCGCGTAGCGAACGGACCACATTCCAGTGCCCTTCTCGACGTTTTCCGGAACTACCTTCTCACCGCCAAGCGTCACCTCCGCAAGCGCATCGCCCGCAAGGAGGTCCGCGCCGCCGCCAAGCAGGAGCGCGTAGATCGCGTCCGCCGTCGCGGCAGTAGTCGTCCAGTCCTGCGTCTGCTTCTGCTTCAGCAGCCACACGTTGCACGCCTCTGCGCTTTCCTCGTCGCCCGTCACCTCGCGGAACGCCTCGACGATCAGCGCCTGCGTCGACACCGGCGCGGCAAAGACGCTGCACGAGAAGAAATACGGCCTCTTCCAGTACATGCCGAGCTCGTCGGAAATAACGCCGCGCTCCTTGATGGAAGCCATTATCTCCTTCGCGGCACTCCCCTCCCCGCGACGCTTAAGCGCAATCGCCGCAAGCGCCTGGGACTCAAGTCCGAAGTCCGTCCACTCCTTCTTGATGTGCTTGACGAACAACTCGGCGTCCTTCGCGTTCTCTTCCTTCGGCACGCCCCTGAAGGAATGGAGGTAGAGCCAGCGGATGTCGAAGCCGTTGACGTGGAACGGCATCTTGAGTTTCTTCTCGTTATTGAGACGCTCCTTCACGTACTCCGCCACCTCCCGGTCGAGCGCGGCGACCGAACCGGCGAAGAAGTCGGGGTATTCAAGCCCCGCGAGGCGGTTGAGCCTTGCGAAGCCGGAGAGGACGAAGAGCGTGATGCCAGAGGACGACGGCCCGCCCGGGAACCACGGCCAGAGCCCGTCGCGATTTCGCGCAAGGCGCAGCTTCTCCATGCACTTGACCTGCTCCTCGACAATGCGCTTCCCGTCGAAGAGGTCGCCGAGCCTCGCCCGCGCGGCAGTCTCGTGCTCCGCCTCGCGCACCCACGGCGTAGACTCGATCGCTATCGCCTTCAAGTGCGGGTCGGTCTCGAGCGGACTCTTCAGCGCCGCCGCGCCCGCCGCCTTCCACGCGTCGAACGTCTCGCGAATGCGCGGGTCGGAGTTCGCGATGAACTCTCCGAGCGCATTCGCGTAGTAGCGGCTGAACGTCTGCTCGCAGCACTCGTGCGGGAACTCCATCAGGTACGGCAGCGACAGCACCGCGTACCACGCCGGACGCGACACCGCGCGCACCGTGAGGTCCTGGTGGCGAATCGTGTCGGACCCCTTGCTCGCAAGGAGGTTGTCGAACTTGAACGCCTTCGTCTCGTTGCCGCGCGCGTTGAGCTGCACCGCCTCGCGCACAAGGACGCGCCGCGACAGCACCGGCAGAACGCCCTCTTCGCCATCTGCGAACTTATCGCCCTTCACCTTGGCGACATACTTGATGAACCCGCATCCGTCGGGAATCGCAAGGCGAAACTCGAATGTGCGAGATTCATGAGGAGCGAGGGAGAATGATTGGGGCGAGGGGGACGAGAGACGAGAGACTTGAGGCATGGAGGTTCCTCCCGCCTCTCGTCTCTTGTCTCTTGTCTCTTGTCCCAACTCTTCAACATTCAACTTTACAACGCCGCTCTGCGGCTCGTCTTCGGTGTTCGTGACCTTTACCGCGAAGAGGAAGTCGTCGCCCTCGCGTGCGAAGCGCGGCGGATTCGGCTCGCACATGAGCGGCTTCGTCGTCACGATCTTGTCGTTCCTGAAGATGCCGCCCCTGAGCTCGTTGTCGTGCGCGACCATGAGGAGCTTCCAGCCGGTAAGCGCGTCCGGCACAGTGAACGTGAACGAGACATTGCCTTCCGCGTCCGTCTCCAAGTCCGGGAAGAAGAACGCCGTCTCCTTCAGGTTCGTGCGCGGCAGGGATTCAGGCTCCGCGTCGGGCTTGGAATTGTCCGTAATCGACACACAGGCCTGAACCGGAGCCGATGCACACTTCATCTCGCAACACTCGGCATCTTCCACCATCGCCGCAGCAGGCCGCTGCCCGAGGGCGGCATTGCCGAACGCCCTGCCTCCCCTTGACATTCGCTTCACAAAGACTGAATTCCCAAAGCCAGAGCTGCACAACGACCGCCACGACGGGAAAAAGATAGTCGCCGAATAACGGCTCCCGCACGGGAAGATGCCGTCGATGATTGGCACATACTCCGCGACATTCTGGAGAACCGTGGTTCTCGAATAGCTTGTCCACGGCGTGAAGTGGTCCGAAAAGCCAAGCATTACATTGTGCCACTTGTAGGCGTCAAGCGAGCGGTCGTACATGAAGGCAAGCACCTCGGCGGGGCCAGACACCTTGAACTTCCACGTCTCCTCCCTGCCGGGATTGAGCTTGTTCGTCAAATGCTCGGCCTTGATGTCGAGATACTTGTTGTCCCACGGCACCCATACCGTCGCGGAGTTGCGGTAGATGCGGTTCTCGCGGACGAATGTCGTCTCGACCTCGAGCTTGCCGCGATGCTCGTCGGCGACGGGAAGCTCGTAGAACCACGACGGACCCCGTCTGCTTGAAAGTTGGAGTTTCGAGTTGGAGTTCGAGAGTGGAATTTTTTCTTTCTCCAACTCCAACTTTGAACTCCAACTCTTCTCAGTTCCGACTACCCAGTCATCGAAGATTACCTTGCCGTTGCTAGTCACATTGACGCGGCACCAGCCCTTATCGTAGCCTGTTCCCCAGTAGACGCGCATCGTCTCGCCAACCTTGACGGTGTGCTTCTCGACGCGGAAAAGCTCCGGCATGGCAATGCCGAGATCATTCGACCGCGGATCGAACACGCAGAACGAACAAATGTCCTTCACCGCCTTGCCGTTCTGGTCCTTCGCCTCGAAGACAAGCCTGTACGCGCCGACACCGAGTTTCAGTTCGCCTGTCCATTTCTCGGCCTTTTCTTCGCCTTTCACCTCGACAAAGAGAACTTCATCCCCTGGTTCCCACGTCTTCCAGTCCCAAGGCCCCTTCGCATCCCCCTGGTCGCTGGCATAGCGCCCTACACCGACCGGCTTGCGGACTGGCCGTGCAGGTGCCTTTAGCCTGAACGCCTTGAGCGTCCCCTTGACGGGAACGTGAGTCCCTGCAAGCGACATTAGCGACACGTTCACCTTGACCGGCTTGTCCGCCGTGAGCCAGTCACCTTCCTTCCAGACATCTGCGCGCAACGCGACGGTGCCGACCTCGAACGACATCTGCGCCGTCCTTGCCTCGCCCGTTCCGTCGGTGACGGTCGCGGTCACCGTGAAATCGAACGACGGATCGCCCGAAAGATCGGCCTTCGGAGAGGCGGCGGGCGTGAACACAACCTTGAAGACGCCGTTCTCGTCAGTCTCTGCCGTGCCTTTGGCGACGAAGCTCTCGCCATCGTCGTCAGTATTGATTCCGAACCAGCGGCACCAGTCGGGATAGCGCGTCGAGCGCTCGACTTGCCATTCGACCTTCGCCTTCTGAACTGGCAGACCCGAATAAGTAACGGCCTTGCCCTCGACCGTCATCGGCGCGCCAAGGGTCGCGTCGTCGGAAGACTCCCCGAATTCCGCCGTGAACTTCGGGCGCTTGTATTCCTCGATATTCACCCTCTTCGTCCTCTCGCCGCTCTTGCCGTCGGCGAGGATGACTCGCGCCATGACCTCGTATTCGCCCGTGAGGCGGCCGATAGGCACGGCGAAGGCGCACTTGAACGAACCCCACTTGTTCGCCTTCATCCGATTCACACCGACTTCCTTTCCATTCGGGTCCGTCAGCGTGACAAGTATCTTCTCGCCCGGCAGCGTTCGGAAGTCGCGCGTATTGGGGTTCGCGTGGTAGGCGATGCCCTTCACGAGAATCTCCTGTCCGGGACGATACAACGCGCGGTCAGTGAACAAGTCGACGTACTCGTACTCAGGATCCTCTCGGTCCCGTCTGCCGGAACCGTCATTGTCGAGCGAAAGCACCTCGCAGCCGTCCTTGACGACGCGCACATGCCGGGAAAGAACGCCGTTCTCCCCCTTGGTGACATCCGCGACGAAGCGTCCGTCGGCGTCGGTTGTGTATTTCTCGCGGAGCTTGTAGAACCGTCCGCCGCGGTCGGGATATCCCCAGAGCTCAATCTTCGCGCCCGCGACCGGCTCGCCTGACTCAGCGCGGTAGACAGTTCCCTTGAATTCGCCATTGCCTGTCTTGAGAACGAGGGCGAGCGGCGTCACCGTAACGTACTGCGCGAAGAGCGGCAGCTTGTCCGCGCCAAACTTGTCGTTCGCCGCTGCGTAAAGGACATAGTGGCCACAGGGCAGGCCTTGCGGGACCGGACAGGTGAACGACTGCCTGGAGTAGTCTGGCTTGAGCGGGAACGACTCCTTCCACTCTTTTGCCGGATTGCGCTTGATGTATTTGATTTTCAGAGCGTCGGAGGCGTTGTAACCACCCGTCGCCGTGCCAACGGAGCGGTCGTCGACCAAGTCGTCGAACGAGACGGGAACAAGCCGGAAATGGACTTCCGACACATTTTTCGCCATAACCTTGATTTCAGGCCATGGCGCGCACCAGTTGCGCTCCGTCTCGATGGAGAGGTCCGGCTCTTCGATCTTGGAAACAATGTTGGCGCACTGCCTGCCGCCAACGGAATCCGGCCATTTCGCGGCATATTCCGCGGCGATTTTATGGGCGGGGAGAAGCTTGCCGTCGTCGTCGCGCTCCTCGGATTCGTCGCACAGCATCTCGGCTTTCTTCGCGGCGGCGATGGCGACGACGTCCGTCTTGCCTTCATAGCGTCTGATGAAGTCGTCGAGGAAGGCGACGAAAGCGGCTTCGCGTTCCTTCGCTGGCTTCTCGTCGAGCATGCGGACGTATTCGGCGCGTTCGAACTCCGCGAGCGCAAGCGCGTCGCGGTTGCCGTCCGCCTTATGGAACTCGATCAGCCTGTCGTAGAGGGCAAGCCCCTTCTCGAGCGTCTTGTCGGGAATTTCCCTGCCATAGAACCTCACGGCGTCGCGGACTGCGAAGTCGAAGAGCGTCGGGCAATACGATTCCGGCACGGTGCCGCTGTCGAAGAGGAGCTTCCAGTCGGACACCTTCTGCGCCTTCAGCTCCTCGGAGCGTGCAAAGACCTTCTCGAACTGCGCCTCGAGCGTCGCGGCGATCTTCTCCGGCGACCACGGCGGCATCTTGTCCTTCGCCGTCTCGTCGTCGAGCTTGGTAGGCTGGGAGCCGCCCCAGCGCCACTGCTCCGAATTCTCGTGGTAGGTGTGGGCGAGGTGGAGCTGCAGGACGGCCTGGAGCGGCGCGGGCTGCGCGTCGACGGACGCGGCGAAGGCCGGGAGCCAGTCGGCCGTCTGCTCGTCGGTGAACTCACTCGTCGCCTGCTCGCGCATCATGAACGCGCGGGCGGCTTCCTGCCAGCGTTCGGCAGAGACGGCCTCGCGCTCGATCTCCGCAAGCTTGTTCGTGACGCTTCTGGGAAGGTCCTTGTCGACCAGCTCGGCGACTTCCTTCCACGCTTTGTCGAAGTTGTACGCGGCCATAAGCCCTCCCCTTGCGGCTGCGCACGCGCAGAGGGCCGCAAGCACTGTCGTTTTCCATTTCATAGAGTTCTGGCCCAGCGCGTCAGCGGTCGGTGAGCTTCACGTACTCTCGCGGACGGAATATGGGCTTGTAGGCCGGTCGGATGATCGGGCCGCCGTTGACGAGCTCCTCCATCCTGTGGGCGCACCAGCTCACGCAGCGCGCGACCGCGAAGAACGGCGTGTACAGCTCCCGCGGAATGCCGAGCATGTCGTAGACGAAGCCCGAATAAAGGTCGACGTTCGCGCAGATGTCCTCGGCGCGCGGATGCCGCGAGCGGATGATGTCCGGCCCGAGCTCCTCGATCCGCTCGAAGAGCCTCATCTCGGCCTCGCGCCCCTTTTCGCGCGCGAGCGCATTCGCCTTCTCCCTGAGCATCTGGGCGCGCGGGTCGGAAATCGTGTAGACCGCGTGCCCGAGGCCGTACACGAGGCCCGTCCTGTCGCCGGCCTTGCGGTCGACGACCTTCTTCAGGTAGTCCGCGACGTCGCCCGGCCTCTCCCAGTTCTTGACGGACGCCTTCAGCTCGTCCATCTGGCGCATGACGCGCAGGTTTGCGCCACCGTGGCGCCCGCCCTTGAGCGCCAGCACGGACGCGGCGACGGACGAGTAGATGTCGGAGTGGGACGAAGTGACGACGTGTGTCGTGAACGACGAGTTGTTGCCGCCGCCGTGCTCCGCGTGGAGGATGAGCGCGAGGTCGAGCGTCTCCGCCTCGAGCTTCGTGTACTTGCCGTCCTCGCGGATGAGCATAAGCAGGTTCTCCGCCGTCGAGCGCCTGGGGTCGGGGTTGCGCATCATCAGCGACGCCCCGTCGTGGTAGTGCACCTTCGCCTGGTAGGCGTACGCGACGATGGTCGGTATCGAGCCTATGAGGTCCATCGACTGCTCCAGGCAGTTCTCGAGCGAGAGGTCGTCGGGGTTGCCCTCCGGGTCGAACGCGTAGGCGAAGAGCACTGTGCGGGCGAGCGCGTTCATGAGGTCCTTTGGAGGATTGCGCATGATCGCGGTCTCCTTGAACCCGTCGGACAGCTTGCGGTATGCGCCGATGCGGTTCTTCCAGTCGACGAGCTCGCGCGTCTTGGGAAGCTCGCCGAAGAGGAGCAGGTAGGCGGTCTCCTCGTAGCCGAAGCGGTGCTCGCGCTTGTCGGCGGCGACGATGTCGCGCACGTTTATGCCGCGGTAGTAGAGCTCGCCCGGAACGGCCTTGCGCTCGCCTTCGTCCATGACGTAGCCGTGGACGTTGCCGATGGTGGTGAGCCCCACCAGCACGCCGGTGCCGTTGTCGTTGCGCAGGCCGCGCTTGACCCCGTACTTGGAATAGAAGGCAGGGTCGATCCAGTCGACCTTGCGCACCTTGTCCGCCTGCTTGCGGAGCCACTTGTCTTCAGTTCTCATACTCGTCCTCGTTAAGGATCGAAGGTCAGAGCCATCCATGGGCCTCTGCGAAGTCCATGTAGCACTGCCAGTCGTATCGGGTTATGTCGTGCTGCCCGGTGCGGAGATGGTACCCCAGCGTCCCTGCGTTGAGGGGCGCGTCGGCCTTCGGGAAGCCGTGCGCCACGAGGCCCGGAAGACCGTAGAGCCGCCACACCGGGGATGCGAGCTCCAGCGAGGCGAACTCCCCTCGCGGCCCCGCCCACGCGTCCTCGGTCGCGCTGGACACATACAGAAGGCGCGGCGCGACCAGCGCAAGAAGGAAGTGCTGGTCGAACGGCATCGTCTTGTCCTTGTCGGAGTAGTTGGCGTAGTTAGGGCAGAACCACTTGTCCGCGACCAGTATCTGCTTTATGTGCTCGGACTCATAGATCTTGATGTGGTTCAGCTTCGCGCCGGAGCATCCTGAGCAGCATGACACGGTAAGCGCAAACCTGCTGTCGAACGCGCCTGCGACAAGCGCCGTCTTCCCGTTGCGCGAAAGGCCGACGGCCGCCGCGCGCCTGGCGTCGAGAAGCGGCTCGGTCTCGACCCAGTCCAGGACGCGGCTCATGCCCCACGCCCACGCGGAGATGATTCCCCACTCCGTCGGACCGCGCGACCGGAGGTTCTCAGGCCCGAACACCTTGAATACGCCCGACGTCGCGACGTCGACGGCGTTCCAGTCGAGGGCGACGTCCTGGTTGCAGTAGGCGACCACGGCAAAGCCGCGCGAGACGATGTCGTCGACGGGAAGCCAGTACACAGGACGCGGCCCGTTCACGTGGTCAGCCGTCTCCGCGGGACGCGGACTCGAGTGGATGAACACGGGGGCTGGCGTCGCGCGCTTCGGTATCCAAACCGAGAAGTCCATGCGCCCCTTCCCGCCGGGCCCCGAGTATGCGGCCCTCACGCGCTTGCGCAGCGCCTTCCCACCGTAGCACTCTTCTGGCGCCGCGGTCTCGGAAAAGGAGAGGTCCGCCGGCCTCTCCACCGGCCGCACCCCGTACTCCTGCTCCAGCAGTATCTTCGCGATTTCCGGCCTGCGCACCGCCTCCCACTGTTCGCGCGACACGACCGCTTCGCCCGAACTTGTGACAAGCAGCGGCGGAACGTCCTTCGGCTCTGGGTTCTCCACAAACTCGCCGCAAGCCGCCAGAGGCGCCGCGACGGCAACAATGCCGGCAATTCTAGGAACAATTTTCATTCCCGTATTGTACCATATATCTCCGCTCTTCGCAGTACAATCACCACTATCTCTGCGGGATTGAGGAACCGCAGCGGAAAACCGGCCCACTGGCCAACGCCGGAACTGACATTCAGATATCCTCCCGGCATCTCGTACACGCCTCGCACGAAGCCCGCGTTGAACCTCGCGATGAAGCGGTCCAGCCCGGGGGCTATGCCGCCGTGCGTG
>Ga0310786_10012776_pt1 | contig 10373 bp, 4 predicted proteins | sample AusTroGonzalo_MG_FD_203881 | JGI IMG/M metagenome (GOLD analysis project Ga0310786, IMG submission 203881) | Bovine rumen microbial communities from tropical cattle in Woodstock, Queensland, Australia - Gonzalo_03 (v2) (version 2) | ecosystem: Host-associated > Mammals > Digestive system >... | reverse complement strand
GGAAAAACACATGGTTTATGAAGGTTCAGAAACATTTGTAATAGACACGAATCAAATTTCAAGTAATAAAGATGGAGATGATTATTATATTGAGTTTGAAGCTCCCGATTTAACATTGATGTCTGCAGAAATAATGAATTTGGAAACAGATAAAGGAATTCACATAAACACGACATATACCGATGCGGAATTTATCAATGCATCGCAAACGGGAGAGAAATTATCGTGGGGAATTCGCGAGCAGCAAATTAGCAGTGCAAGAACAATCAATCTAACGAGTAATACATTAAACAGTGGAAATTTATCAATAACTCCAAACAATATGTCATACAGTGATTCATCTTCTGGATACACAACTAATGGAGATAATACCGGATCAATGACAATTTATTCTGATACAAACTCCGCTGTAAGTTTAGTCGCAGGGCATTGTGGTCATATCTTCTTTTACACAGATAACATAGGAACAACTAACGATGTACACAGAGATACTTTATCGGGAGAAAAGATAACAATAGGATCATCGTTACCTCAGGCGGTGTATCCGAAAACAGGAACGGATTCGCAGGAGTTTGTGTTTAGCGGGGGGCGTATGCCTTCTCTTAATGATGGATGGTTTGATAGTCCTTATATTACATCGACACGAGGATCAAATTTTTGTCACAATTTAAGTGTGAAAAAAGTTAGATATTCGTTATCCAATGCAGTAATAACAAGTGATAGTAAATTAAAAAATCAAATTTTAAGAGATTATATTGGCGGTTATGGTTGGTGCAATACATCATATAAAGCCCTTATTTTAAATGATGGATCTGCTGGAAAAAGGTCGGGGTCGAATGCATATTCACCAATCCATACATATTCGATGAATTCAACAATAACTGTAAACATTGGTGATTCGAACGATGTAAAAATATCGACATTTAGAGATTCATGCATTCAATCTGCAGATTCAAATTACAAGTATTACGGTGAAGATAGTCGTTATTCATCGATATATATAAAATCTTATCCACTATTTGTAATAATAAAAGGGGTAACTCCAACGTTTTATGTTTCTACTGCTACTCAATACCCTACAGGATATTGCAACTATCTTACTAACTCAGGGTATATCCAACTTTCTTCTTATACAGCCAACACTAGCGGAGGTACAGCGTGGAGCAGACAAAATGTTTGTACGCAACCATCAGGATATAGCAATAATGCTGTAAAGCTAAAATTTAGCGACGATTCTCACGAGGCTTTGCGTCAATATTTCATTCAAAACACAGAGCCAAAATATCTTAAAAACACTCAAGATACTCAAATAACAAGTCCTTTAAGTAATACGAATCTCAAAAATAATGATGGAATTTACTTAGCCAAAGATAATGGTCAGGATTGGATCTGCTTCCAGGGCGATGGCGAGTTGCATGTGACGGTGCAGGAGAAAACAAACAACTCAAAGTGGTGGTATGATCTCAAAGATGGAGGAACAAGTTCTGAACAAACGATAACAGGAACGAATCAAACAATCACCATCCCATCATCAGCTTTTAAAGAAGACCACGGAAGGTACGTCGCAACGGTATATTTCCGCAACGCGTATGTGAAATCTCTGACTCAACAGCCGGGAACCAGTACGCTTAACACGATCGAATCAACAATCAATCCATCATCAAGTTATCCTCTGGTTTATTCTTACGAAAAGCCTGGCGGAACAATCGAAGTAAAAACAGCGACGAGCATGACTTACGATTCATCAAAAGGAAAGTATTACATCGATATTCCTCCTTTGGGTATTGCGAAATATGCGGCGATTAAGTTTTCAAAAACCGAAGCGGTTGATGATTTGATCGAGTTTTACTCAAGTACGAGCAACAAAAACGGAAAACTGACCGTGTCAACATCGTTCAATGGAAGCAACTCGAATTATTTTTATACAGTATCGTCATCAACCGGACGATTGTCTCTCTCGGACAAGGGAATTCTCGAGCTGACAGTCGCTCCGAAACTGAACGCGTCCAGCGGAACAATAAAATTCGGATCAGGCTCAACTGAAACAGTTGAAGGGCAAAGAATATTCAAAATTGAGACATCAGACATGACCAGCAGCGGTAATAGCTACTACGTGGATGTTACTTGTAACAATTTGATCTTGATCAAAGCGAAATATTATTACCGTCCGGAATTAAGCTTTCCTTACGACATGGAACGTACTCAAATTTTAGATTGGAGAAACTCTTCAATGACTTCGGCTCAAACCGCCGCCGGAGATAATATTTCGCTGGCGGAAACTTACAACAATTATAACTCTACGGATAAATACCACAGGTTGCATACGACTTCATGTTCTCCTAAGGTATGGAACTCGAAGTTTGCGTCGGATATTTCGGCGGTTGTGAGCGTGAGAGCAGATTCAGATTCGCAAACAAAAATGTTTTTGTATTGGTATATGCCTGATTACGCGTATACAGACACAAGTACTTATTTTACAGGCTCTGTGAGATTGTTTTCTCCATTAACTCGAGATTCTGTACGAAATTTCTGCCAGCTCCAACCGTATTCTACAACCTACGATGATATGTCTAATATTTTGGCCCATAGCTTCACGACTCCGTACAACTCTGTATTGTATTTGAATAAATATCAACGTGATAACGAAACTCCAACTGCAGCACTGGAAAAAGTCACAGCGGACGTCTGCTCAAAATTGAAGGCGGAACACGGAAGCAATCTGCGAGTTTATCTCATCGAATATCGGAAACAAACTCAATATAAAACGTTCCCGGTCGGCGAAACTAAGAGCCATTCGTATAAAGTCATCGAGGATTGCGCAGATTTTAAGTACGACGTGACCTCAAAAGCTTCTCTGGAATCTACGCTGAAAAATATCGCGGATGCCATTAAAAAATCTGATTTCGCAGGGCATTCAGAAGCTGTGGGGTGCTGAGCGAAGGGACAAAACAGGGGAAGAAATTCCCCTTCAACACAACTATTTTTGAAGAAACAATGAGGCTATAATTTCTTGATTTCATCGATGGGAAGACCTGTTCCCTGGGCAACTTGTTCGATGGACAATCCCATTTTGAGAAAGTTTCGAGCAGTTTCAATTTTCTCCACTTTTTTCTCTTTTTCAGCTTTTTCTCGCTCTAGTTTTTTCCCTCTTTCCAAGGCTTGAGCTACAGCTACATTTTTCTCACTGATATAACCAAACTCCGTATGCTGACGCAAATAATAAATCTCCCGTTCGTCTTTATCCGCACTGATTTCTTTCAAAGTATCCAAGGCCTCTTTTACTTCAGGGACATCCTGGATATCGTCGTTTAGCGGATTTTTCAAAAACGCCATCCAGACATCAAGCATATTTTTACGATCGATGTGCTTTGGATGGAATTTCTGCAACTCAACAAAGAAAATACGCAATTTGTCCGTGATGATCTGATACTTATCCCTTTCTGTTGGAGGGAAAGCTACGCACGCCTCATTTACAGCATCCTTTCGATCAGTGACATTCTCTCCCATAATCCAAATTCCGATCACTTTCGGGTATTTGTAGGTCTGCCTCTGTCTGGCTTCTTTCTCTTTTTCCGACAATTTCCGACAGTTCAAAGTAAGAATCTCCGCTAGATATTGGACAGCCCTTTCCATGATTTCACCGGTGTTGCGAACTTGTATCTCTATGTCGACGAACTCCTGCGGATTGATCTCGGCCTTGATATCCAAATAAATGGTGAGATTATTTTTTACGATTTTTGAAATCTCAGTATTTCGAATTTCGAGATCTGTAACTGTAGGATTACCTTTCAAAATCGAGTTGATCAGAGAAATCAGGAGCTTTTTGTTTTTTTCGACACCGAACACTCTCTTAAAAATGTAGTCAGATTGAATATCTAACAATGTCGTCTCGCTCATAAATCACTCCTGTATAAATTTAGCTCATTATAGCATAGGTAATACAAAAAAGTGAATTTTTACTGTACATGTAGCGAGAAATCTCCGCTGAACCGAAAATTTTGCGACAAGTATGATTCAGGTCCAAATGATCACTTTTGTAAAATGAGAAACACTTCATTTTCTACACTACTTGATTGCGCGGAACGGTGATTGGGATATTTCGGACAAAAATAGCAGTTTGGAAAAACGTGAATCGGTTTTGTGATGTTAAACGCCCTATGTATCAGAGCTTTTAGTGATATCTCTTGAGCATTGTCACTTTATCAACAGCACAAAAAGTAGTTTCGTTATTTGTACCTCTCGCTCCGCCAGTCGAAAACGGAAAGGTGGCCGAGTGGTTGAAGGCGCACCCCTGGAAAGGGTGATACTGTGTTAAAAATCAAGCGGCAATTTTAAATTTTGGCACGTCATATTTCAAAACACCGAAGATGATATGAACTAATTTTCTCATGATCGCGCAGATGATTTGTTTGAATTTTTTCCCTCTTTCTTTCAATTTTTCTGCGAATTTTTTCAGCGTAGGATTAAATCTCATCGCTGTGAGAGCAGGCAGATACAAGGCTTTTCGCAATGTTTTCAGCCCCATTTTTGAGATTCTCGGTTTTCCTCGAACAGATGATCCTGATGTTCGATGTCTCGGAGTTAATCCGATGAAAGCCGCCAATTCTCGCGCTGTTTTGAAATTTTCTAATCTCGTGACTTCCGCCAAAACAGCGATTGCCGTTCCTTCTCCGATTCCCTGAATTTTAATCAATAACTCAAATTTCAGTTTTAAATCCGGGTCTGCAAAGATAATCTCTTTCATCTTTTTTTCAACGAGTTGAAGATCTTTTTCTAAATCTTCAACACGTTTTTTCCATAAATCAGCAACAGACTTTGGAAGCAACTCCTTGTTTTCTAAATGGTTATTGGTCGTCACCAACTCTTCCTTCAAAACCAGTGATGCCCTATATAATTCCCTCAATTCCTTGACGTTTTCCTTGATTTTTGTGTAGGTTCTTCCGCCAAAGATTGATCCGTATTCTGCTATGATTCTTGCATCAACTTTATCTGTCTTATGTCTAGTTAATTTTACCCTTGCAAAGTCTCTAATTTGAGTCGGATTAATGACTTTTACATCAAATCCTTTGCTCGAGAGAAAATCTGTTACTTCTTCTCCATAACGACCCGTGGCTTCCAGATAAACTTCAACTTTTGAAGCCGTCTCTTTCGAAAATTTCAGGATCTTTTGAAACCCTTTGAGATTGTTCTCGACTAATTTATCAGTAAATTTTCTGTCTTTTAACCAGGCTAAGGTCAGATCACTTTTTCCCACGTCTATCCCTAGAATTGCTTTTGACATACCTATACTCCATCACTTACTATTAATCTGGCTATACATGCAAATACAGAGCTCTGAAATTTCAGACTCTAAGATACTGTTCAGCCAAAAATTGCGGAAAGGTCTAATCATCCTGTCAGGACTGATTCCTAATTCCTGGACCAGTTCACCTTTCCGCTCTTTCTAATCATATATCTATTAGCTTTTTTCAACATACATGGGGGGCAGCGGGGAACCGTATCGAGAGTTCGAATCTCTCTCTTTCCGCCATATATCTTACTGAAATTTGAGTGCTTTATCGAATAGCATTCATTGTTAATTTGATCTGTGTTTGATTAAAAACGTATACATGTTGCGGTTTATATTTTGGTTAAAAAACTCAAATTTCTTGATAAAATATAATTTTTATGATAAACTTTAAAAAAAATTGTAGGAGTTGTGGAAATGAATAGTAAATTAGTAAAGAAAGCAGTTTGTTTTGCTCTACCCTGCTTCGCTTTGGCTGGTAATTGTGCCCCGGTCTCAGATCAAGATAAAGTCGCAAATTTTAATGTACAGACATCGGAAAATGTCGCTCAATCGCAAAACATTGGTTTTTATGGAGGTATTGGATTAAATACTTCATGGACCAAGTCTGATTTTGGCATGCATCTTAACGTAAATCAAGACTACTTTCCTTATGCAGGAGGATATGCAGGTGCAAAAAAAACTATCAATAAAATAGGGTATAATCTCTTTTTGGGACTCGATTATAATTTTAACTCGAATTGGTTTGTTGCTGGTGAGTTTGATTTGAATCTCAATCATGCAAAACATGGACATGATTTTATGGATGATGAAGGCATAGAAATTGATCCAAGACAGGGCGATGGAAAAAGAATATCATACGTCAATGTTTGTCATGGTAACGAGTTAGGATTATCTGCAAAAGTTGGACGTCATTTCGATGATTGTGATTTGTATGGTATTTTGGGAATCGCTACTAAACAGGTAGGAATTACATATAGTTTTGACGATAGTAATGTAAACGTGTACAAAGATTTCAGTACTAACTTTAAGAAAAGGATCTATAGTTTTGTTGCTGGAGCGGGTGTATCAAAGAAAATATCGAAACATATTTCGTGCGCCATGGAATATAAATACAAAATTTACGGAAATGCCAACAAGAGTGTTGATTTGGTAGAACCAACGAAAGAGGTTTTGGGTCCTAATGGAGCTGGAGGTTTCTTGGAACATGATATTGGGCCTAGAAATTTCAAAGTTAAAACCGATAAACATGAAATTTCTTTGAGATTTATTATAGGAGTTTAGTTTTTTTAATTTTTTTGTGTTGTTTTTGTTGTTTTTGTAAAAAATATTTTTAGAAGAGGAATGAAAGTAACATGAAGAAAATTATATGTATATGCTCAGCACTCGCATTGGGGATTCTTAATTTTTCTGTTGAGGGAATGATTCCTTCGGGGTGTGTTCCTGTGAGTTCTGTGAATCCCCGGAATTCTGTGGAGCAATTAAATTTGCGCATAAGTGCGTTGAGAGCAGCTAACGTAGATGAAAATTATGTATCGAGCATTATAGAGCGTTGGCGAAGTGTACTGTCTAGAGGTGCTTGTCGACCGATAGAATTAAACGAAATAAGAGCAACATTAGAAGATTGTGATCAGAAATGGCGGGAGGCGAGACGCAGAGAGGAACAACCCCGTATACAGAGAGAGCAAGAAGAGCAAAGACGCAGAGAAGAACAAGCTCGCATACAGAGAGAACAAGAACAAAGACGTAGAGAAGAGCAAGCTCGTCTACAGAGAGAGCAGGAACAAAGACTTAGAGAAGAACAAGCTCGCATACAGAGAGAACAACAAGAACAAAGACTAAGAGAAGAACAAGCTCGTCTACAGAGAGAAGAAGAGCAAAGGCGTAGAGAAGAACAAGCTCGTCTACAGAGAGAACAAGAACAAAGACTCAGAGAGGAACAAGCTCGCATACAGAGAGAACAACAAGAACAAAGACTAAGAGAAGAGAATGAAATATCACAGAATCCGGAAGCACGCCTTAGGTTACAGAGGGAACTAGTTGAAATCATCAAAGGTAAGGAATCATCGATCAAAACGGCTCGGTTACTTCCATACAGAAAAGCATTTTTGGGAGAACAAGATCAGGAGAAAGTAAGTAAATTTTATAACTCATTATCTGATTGGGATAAACAATGTTTTGATATGTTAGCCATAAAGCCTTTGATATTCCACGATTTATTGTCTCCTCGTTTTGGTGGAAATGAGAGCGAATTTGTTAAATCTGAAATTCCGGCAATTTATAACGCTTTTGATGGCATTTCTCAATTGCAAGAAATTATAGTGAAAGCAACATTTAAGAGAATTATTTCATTGCCAATATTCTGTAGCTTGGTAAGAGAATATTCGTCGGAAATACCAGATACCAGACCTATCTCAGTAAGTATTATATTATTTGGCTTAACACCGGAACAAAAAAGACTCGGTTTGGGAATATTAGATGATTTAACTGATACTGGAGTAATATCTCTACAAAGAGATAATTCTAGGACATTTATCGTTGAAAGTTCTCATGGTCACATAGTTATTCCTTATCCAAAAATATCATCTATCAATTTTTCAAGAGATAGATTAGAAAGAACACGAACTAGATATCGGTCAAATACAGCAAAAAGAACATTATTGGCTGAATTAGAAAAACGAATAATAAAATTCGAAAACTTTGTCACAGCGCTCCAGAATCACATGAATGAATTAACAATTGCTCCTGAAGGAATTGATTTAAACCGTGACTTAGTAGGTATTAATGGTTTTGATCAAATAAAAGGATTCCAAGAATCAAGCATAGAGCAATTTATAACATCAAAGCAATTGTTTGAAGAATGGAAGAGGAAGTTTGTAACAGATCGTGATGATATAAAAGCTTTATTCTCAGTTAAAGAAATTAAAGAAAAGCTAATGATGAGAGTTGGAGGTGCTGATATAACAGAAGGAGTCGTTTATCCGTATTTAAGAATTTCCGCAGACAGTATCAATTGTATAAATGGTATTATTCCTAAAGCCGTTTTACCCCTTATTGAATTTTTATACAATATAAGCGTTATAAATGTAATGACTGAAACATATTCATTCGGAACCAGGAATGATTTGCCTTTGTATGAGGCGATGTTGGAAGAAAAATATTATCCAGCAATGAACGACATTTCAACGCTTAATGAGTATACAATGGATATATCAACAGAAAGCGGTAATTTTGATTTAAGTGTACTCGATAACTTGATCAGGGACAAAATGTTAATTACAGATGAGCAAAAACTAAGAAGAACGCTAGCGTATTATATTTTGAAATATGTTTATTTTACAGCAACCAAACGGGATGATAATGCTGTATATGGGGGTACAAAATTTCCTGCTTTTGAAAATACCAGAGATTGCATAAACAGAGCTCATAAGGCTGTAAAAGAAGCATTGCTTAGGGCTAAATATGATGTGCCTTTCGATACGCTACTTGATATTTTAGGGCAGAACCCTAATTGGGAGGGTCTTTCGGACATAAGAAGAAAAGATGCCGACGGCCGAGCTAATTACTCTCTTTTATACTCCCTATTAGCGGGAAATGGAGATGCGAGTGGTGATGATTTCATTAGCCGGGTAGATGCGATCTTAACTGATCTTAATGCCAGGTACAAAGGTGGAAATACAATATCACGAATATTGGGAGATACTGTATTACTAAGAACAGACTATGGTATTAATAGACTAATAATAATGCCTGCAGATAGATTTAATGAGATTGGTATTTTTGCTATTCCTTCTATATGCCGTTTTTCTGCTGATATTTTAAGCCAAATATTGAATGGAGAATTAACTTCACAATTGTTACAAGATTCTAATCTTCAAATTTTATTTGGAAATTTAACAAACAGATTCGCGCACTGTGAAAGCGGAAGGTTTGAAGGTGCTTTGTTTTTATTTGAAGAAATGTTCAAATATTACAGTAGTAATGTAGCAATCAAAAATGCACTGCCGTTTAATAAATTGATAAAAATTGTTCTATATATTGAAGCGTTCAATATTATCAAAAGAAATTTAGATTTTAAGAAAAAGCCAAACGGAGAATTTGAAGGGAATGGCAACACAAACCATAATTACGGAAATAATTCGATTTCAGGCGTATCTGCAGATGCAGAAGAAGCGACTTACTTCAGCTATGCTCTTTCTGTGTTAGGTAGAGCAAAATTGTTAAACCTACCTGATGCAGAGAATCATTTAATTTTTATAGATGATGGACATTTATTAATAAACAACATGCAGAGAATGCTATTTTTTATGGGAATTGCGCCTCCCAAAATCGCTCTTAATACAAAAATACTATTTAATCATCCAACATGTACGGATGATGACCAATTAAACATATGTAACAACGGAAGTACGAGTGAATATGCTGATCCTATTTTAGTGCCATTTTTAAAGCCGTTCAGTTCATTGGTAGTACCGGAACAAAGGAAAATGTACGATGAAATTCCGGGACTTGTAGACCAACTGCGTATTTCAAAAAACGATAAGGAAAATTTAAAGCTGTGTCTTGATATACATAGAATCTTGCTACAATATCAATCGCGAGAAAATTATGATGAAAAGATTTGTCAAATCGCAAGAAAAGTTCTTAATCCATCTACAATCATTGATGAAATGCTGACAGAACAGAATCAGGCATTAATTTCCATGTTATTCGATAAGTATAAATTAACTAGACCTGATATAGATCCTGGGTTGATGTTCTCTGAATTAACTATGGTCGATAAAAAGAGAGCAGCATTTGATATGCTTAAAGATTCTGGAGTATTAAAATAGCAAATCAGAGAGCAGTAATTCTCCTATAAGAAACAGAGACATAAAGCATCCTGAAGGGAGACAAAGCCAAGTAAGGTATAACGTAATTTCCTCTTAAAATTATCCAGCGATGTTCAATAGGATTTAAATTAGAGGAATACGGGAGAAGGAAAGGTAACTTATATTCTACCTTGTTAATTATACTTTTGGTTGTATATGAGGCATATTCTTGAGTCTCATATCATTGTGCATTTTTGTTAAGGTTTTTATATTGC
>Ga0310786_10012773_pt1 | contig 10376 bp, 6 predicted proteins | sample AusTroGonzalo_MG_FD_203881 | JGI IMG/M metagenome (GOLD analysis project Ga0310786, IMG submission 203881) | Bovine rumen microbial communities from tropical cattle in Woodstock, Queensland, Australia - Gonzalo_03 (v2) (version 2) | ecosystem: Host-associated > Mammals > Digestive system >... | reverse complement strand
GGCCCGTAGAGCCAATTACCAAAACATTCTTCATATCTTTCCGATTATCCACGCAAATTTATTACATTTTGCTTACATATTCAAGATAAAATCGTTAATTTTGAAAGCACAAAAGCTATATATTATATGTACGGAAAATTCAAACAGCACCTGAGCGATGAGTTAAAGGCCATTGACGAGGCCGGACTCTACAAGAGAGAAAGAAATATCACATCGGCCCAAAGCGCCTGCATCTCCCTGCAGGACGGCAGCGAAGCCCTCAACTTCTGCGCCAACAACTACCTGGGCCTGGCAGACAACCCCCGCCTCATCGAGGCCGCCAAGAAGGCCATGGATGCCCGCGGCTACGGCATGTCCTCGGTCCGCTTCATCTGCGGCACGCAGGATATCCACAAAGAGCTGGAAAAGGCCATTGCGGAGTACTTCCACACGGAGGACGCCATCCTCTACGCCGCCTGCTTCGACGCCAACGGCGGTGTGTTCGAGCCCCTTTTCACGGCCGAAGACGCCATCATCTCCGATTCCCTGAATCACGCCTCCATCATTGACGGTGTTCGCCTGTGCAAGGCCCAGCGTTTCCGCTACGCCAACGCCGATATGGCAGACCTCGAGGCCAAGCTCAAAGAGGCCCAGTCCTGCCGCTTCCGCATCATTGTAACGGACGGTGTGTTCTCCATGGACGGCAACGTAGCCCCTATGGACAAGATCTGCGACCTGGCAGAGAAATACGACGCTCTGGTGATGGTGGACGAGAGCCACAGCGCCGGCGTTGTGGGTAAGACCGGTCACGGCGTGGCAGAGCAGTTTAACTGCTACGGCCGCATCGACATCTTCACCGGCACCCTGGGCAAGGCCTTCGGTGGCGCAGTAGGTGGCTTCACTACAGGCCGAAAGGAGATTATCGACATGCTCCGCCAGCGCAGCCGTCCCTATCTCTTCTCCAACTCCATCCCGCCCATGATTGCCGGCGCCGCCCTGGAAACCTTCAAGATCCTCAAGGAAAGCGACGCCCTGCACGATAAACTCATAGAGAACGTAAACTACTTCCGCGACAAGATGATGGCCGCCGGATTTGACATCAAGCCCACCCAGAGCGCCATCTGCGCCGTTATGCTGTACGACGCTCCCCTCTCCCAGAAGTTTGCCGCCGCCATGGCCAAGGAAGGCATCTTTGTAACCGGATTCTACTATCCCGTGGTACCCCAGGGACAGGCCCGCATCCGCGTACAGCTGAGCGCCGCCCACGAGAAGAAGCACCTGGACAAAGCCATTGCCGCCTTCATCAAGGTGGGCAAGGAACTGGGTGTTATCAAGTAACAGCAGTTGAATTAGGAATATTTTTGTTATATTTGAGGGATAATTAGTTACCATCTTTTACAATGGCCGTAAAAATACTCAGTGTAGACGACGAGACCGATCTCGAATTATTGTTATCGCAATACTTCCGCAGAAAGATCAGGAATGGGGAATACGAGTTCTTCTTTGCCCACAACGGGCTGGAGGCACTCCAGGTTCTTCTTAAGCATCCGGACATTTCCATTATCCTTTCGGACATCAACATGCCCGAAATGGATGGTCTTACGCTTCTGGCAAAGATCAACGAAATGCGCATTCCTTCCCTCAAGTGCATCATGGTGAGTGCCTATGGAGACATGGACAACATCCGTCATGCCATGAACGGAGGCGCATTTGACTTTGCCACCAAGCCCATAGACCTGGACGATCTCCAGCTCACCATCGACAAGGCGGTAGAGCAGATCGAGTACATCCGGAGCGCCCAGAAGGAGCATGCCCAGCTGGTGGACATCCAGACAGACCTTTCCGTGGCCCGGGAAATCCAGCATGCCATCCTGCCCCGCACCTTCGACCTTAAGCTCCCGGAGGCAGAGCATGTAAACATCCACGCCAGCATGCTGGCCGCCAAGGATGTGGGAGGAGACTTCTACGACTTCTTCCCCATTGACGATCACCGGATAGCTTTTACCATAGCCGATGTCAGTGGCAAGGGTGTACCTGCAGCCATCTTCATGGCCGTAAGCCGTACCCTCATCAAGGCTACGGGCCTGCAGGACCATCCCACCAACGAGTGCATGAGCACGGTCAACGACATCCTATGCGACGAAAGCGTAGGTTCCATGTTCGTAACCGTTTTCTACGGCATCTACGATCTTCAGACCGGTGAGATCACCTTCACCAACGCCGGACACAACCCGCCTTACATCCTTAGGGCCAACGGCCAGGTAGAGGTGGTTCAGTCGCCCTGCAATCTGGTTCTGGGTGCCGTGCCCGACATGCCTTTCAGCTGCGATTCCCTGCAACTGAACCCGGGAGACACGCTCTACATGTTCACGGACGGTGTAACCGAAGCCGAGAACAAGAATCACGACCAGTTTGGGGAGTCCCGCCTGGAGGCCGCCCTGGCAGAATGCAAGGGAACCGACAGCAAGCACATCGTGGACACCATCAACGCCAAGGTCAAAGAATTTATCAATGGCGCCGCCCAGAGTGACGATATTACCCAGTTAGTAATCCGCAGAAAGTGAAAATCCGTCCAACCATATTGTATAGCCTGATAGCTTTTGTGCTCCTGGTTGGCGTAGCGGTTGTCTCGTACCAGCTGGGCAGCAGGCATTCCCGTAAGGAAATGGCTGCCATGCAGGAAGAGATGGACCGCTTGAGAGAGGCAGAAAAGGATGCCGCCATCGTCAAGCGCGTAAGCCAGCAGATGGAGGATATAGCCTATCAGCAGAAATTCATCTCCGACCAGCAGAGAGACAGGGCCGAAGAGCAGTCCATCCTGGCCACCCGCAATGCAGAAAGGGCCGAGATGGAAAGCCGCGCCGCCCATGAGGCGGAGCAGAAGGCCAATGCTGCAGCCGACATAGCCGAAAAAGAAAGGGCCAATGCCGAAAAGCAGCAGATGATTGCCGAGGAACAGCGAGATGAGGCTACTTATGCCAGAAATATTGCCGATACGCTCAACCGCCGCACCCAGGCCCGCAGCCTGGCGGTGAGCTCCCAGGTCAGGCGGGAAGCCGGAGAGCCCGAAGTGGCAGACCTCCTGGCCTACGCCAGCTGGTACTTCCTCAAGAACAACCGGGGAAACCAATACTATTCCGACACGTTCAAGTCCCTGACCCTGGCCACGGGCGGTGTCCCCCGCTACCGGGTTCCTCAGAATGGCGCCGTCAACGCCATCGCCCAGATTCCCGGCACTCCGGGTCAGTGCGTAGCCGTAACCAACTACGGTGAGGTGGAATGGATTACCGCCGGCGTCAGCGGCGGAACCAAGAACCTATCGGCCCGTACCCTTCTTTTCAATCCCATATACGATTTCAGGGATGTTCAGGTGATTGACGGAAGAATTTATGCTCTTTCGCTCAACGGCCCTCTCTGCATCCTGGATTTCAACGGAGAGATGAAAGAAATCCCGCTGCCCCAAAAGGATTACTTCAAGCTGGTTCGCCTGGGTGGAGGACTCGTTCTGGCCGGTCGCCAGAGCCTGTGCTGGTACTCCGACGGAAAGATTACGGGAAGCACCTATTTGAACAAGACCCTCTCCACCATTGTGAACCGAAACGGAACCATCTGTCTCTTCTTCAAGGACGGTTCGTACGCAGAGATGGACGAGGCCGGCAATATCGAGAAAAAGAATCCTTTGCTCAAAGACCGGGTTACCGCCGCCTATTACGACCCTGCCACCCGCTGTCTGCTTCTGGGCGTGGAAGATGGTACGGTGTACCCTCTTAACCAATACAACCGCGTAATGGAGACCTTGGCCGCCCATAAATCCCGCTGCGTGAGCATCACCATGCTGGGCACCATCGTCATCACCGGCGGTTACGACAAGTCCGTATACATCTGGAGCATGGACAACCTGCTTTACGAGAGCGGTTTAACCTTCTGGGAAGAACTGAACCAGAAGTCTACCGCCAAGGTACGGAAACAGGAAATCAAGGGAATTCCCACCGAGTGGCTGGTTCCCGTAGATTATACATACGACGGTTGGACCCTGGCCGTATGCGGAGACCCCGACGGCAAGACCGCATGGATTGGCACCTCGTCCGGCAATGTGATGACGCTCAATTCATCGGCCGATGACATGGCTCATCAACTGTACGGCAAAATCAACCGTAACCTCACCGAACAGGAGTGGACCCGCTATGTGGGCGCTTCCATTCCATATATGAAATTCAAATGAGAAGGCTTGCGTATCATATCAGCCTGATGGCCGCCGTGTTACTGAGCACGGTGCAGGCTGCCGCACAAAGCGGAGGGGAAGCCTATATGGGTATTCCGTTCTTCCGGAACTTCTCGGCCGGACAGTACGATGCCCACAACCTTAACTTCGACGTCCTCTGTGACGAAGAAGGACACACCTTCTTTGCCAACTTCGAAGGCCTTCTTGTATACGACCATGTTAACTGGAAAGTGGTCCACACTCCGGACATCTCGCGTGTAGTGAGTCTCCGAAAAGATGTGGACGGAGCCATCCTGTTTGACGGAATCAATCTGACGGGCCGGGTAGAATCCATCAGCGGAGACTCCCTGCACGTATCCTATACTCCCCTGGTGGGCAAAGAAAGTGCCTCAGAGACCACTGTAGACCGTTGGAATAACATCGAGGTCTACCAGCGTCTCAAGCTGAGCCCGGACCGCATCCTCCTGGCTACGGCCACGGACGGCGTCATCGCCATCAATGCCCAGGGGCAGGAAATCTGGAGAATCAACGTAGAAGACGGACTCTGCTCCGACAGTATCACCAAGCTGGCTTACGACGGCAAGGGGACGGTCTGGGGCGCTACGGACAACGGCGTTTTCTGCGTCTCCATCTCTGAGATTTACACTCACTTTACGGAAAAAGAGGGCCTCCGCGGCCAAATTTCCTGTATAGAGATGTGCGGCCCCACCCTCATGGTGGGTACGTTCCAGGGCCTGTTCCGCCTGGAAGGGCAGCGCTTTATCCCCGTAGGTCAAATCTATCACGCCTGCTGGCAAATGGTCCAGGGCGCTCCCGGAACGCTTTACGTAGCCACTTCTGACGGTCTGTATGAATATGTCAACGGTAAAGTCCGTCAATTAACCACCAAGTTCTCCCTTTCCATTGCCGCCCTGCAGGACGGCTCCTACCTGGTGGGTGAACTGGAGCGTGTCTGCCGTTTCCGTCCCGGTGAAGGCATCAGCGTGGTGGGAGAGATTCCCAACATCAACAGCTTCAAACTGGATGAGAAAGGCGGCATGTGGGCCTTGACCCTGGACGGTGATTACTATTATATGGAATCCGGTGCAAACCGCTTCCAAAAGAAGGAGGAAGGTCCCATCTCCAAACTGTTCGAGTACGTAGACCAGGACGGCAACGTCTGGCACGGCAACAGTGACGGCTCCGGCCTCTTCTTTGACAACATGCCGGATGACCTTAAGGAATGGGTAGAGCCCTTTAACCTTCTCAAGGTCAACGCCATGCTGGTCCACGAAGGCCTGGCCTGGATTGGAGACCATGAGGCTCTGGTTCGTTTCAACCTGAGCGAGTGCTCCGCAACCCGGCTCTATGAGCCCCAGCTGCACATCCGCCGCTTCAATTTCCACGACGGAGACCTGGCCATCAGTTTTGCCAACGACAAGGTGGATCCCATTGGAGAGACCCTGTACAGCTTCCGCCTCAAAGAAGACAACGCATGGTCGGCCTGGAGCAGCCAGCAGGAATACCTGTTTGCCAACCTCAACTTTGGCTCCTACGAGGTGAGCGTCCGCTCAAAAGACGCCTTCGGCCTTATCAGTGAAACCATTCCGTACGAGTTCAAGAGGCCTTATCCCATCTTCGTACGCTGGTATGCACTGCTCCTCTACCTGCTTATCGCCATCGTCCTGGTCAATCTCTGGATCCGGCACCGTATGCGCCGAATGGCCGAAGAACAGCAAAGACTGGAAGCCATCGTCGACGAAAGGACCAAAGAGCTGCGCTCGGCCCAGGACCAGCTGCTCCGCCAGGAGCGCGAAGCCGCCATCGGTAAACTGACCAAGGGCCTGATTGACCGTATCCTCAATCCTATGAACTATATCAACAACTTCGCCCATCTTACGCTGGGCCTGGCCAAGGATATCCGTCAGAACATTGAGGATGAGAAAGAGCACATTACTCCCGATATCTATGAGGATTCGATGGATGTAATGGACATGATGCAGACCAATCTGGAAAAGATCGAGCAACACGGAACCGCCACCACTCGCACCCTCAAAGCCATGGAGGAAATGCTCAAGGAGCGTTCCCAGAAGTTCGAACCCACGGATCTGTCCCAGATCTGCCAGCAGTGCGTAGACAAGCTCAAGAACTACTGCGCCACCGAGATAGCCTCCCTGAACATTCAGGTAGAAACCCATCTGCCCGAAACCCCTCTGATGCGAAACGTGGTAGCAGAACACATGAGCAAGTCCATCATGTCCATGCTCGCCAACAGCATCTACGCCATCAAGAAGAAGGCCGAAAAGGGAGCAGGGCCTTACAGCCCTGTTGTCCGAATCTCGGCACAGGAAGAAGGAGGCAAGGCCCTCATTAAGATTTACGACAACGGAATCGGTATCGAGGAAAGCATCCTGGGTAAGATTTTCGACCCCTTCTTTACCACCAAGCCCACCGCTGAGGCCCCTGGCGTAGGACTGTACCTGAGCCAGCAGATCATGCACGACTGCGGAGGCAACATTACGGTAAGTTCCGTAAAAGACGAATACACAGAGTTTGTAATTACCTTGACTTAAGATATAAAGTATGTCTGAGGAAATAGAAGATCTGAAAAAGCAGGTAGAATACCTGCAGCAGCAGTTAAACAAGCAGGAAAAGATGGCCTCCCTGGGCCTTCTCAGTGCCGGCATTGCCCACGAGATTCAGAATCCCCTGAATTTCGTGATCAATTTCAGCAAAATGTCCGCCAGCTTGCTGAAAGAGATGCAGGATATTGTGAAGGACTGTAAAGATAAGCTGGGAGAAGACGATGCAGCCGACCTCCAGGACATTTCGGAAGATCTTAAGGAGAATCTTGCCAAGATTCAGGAGCACGGAGAACGTGCCATCAGCATCATCCGGGGCATCCTGCTGCAGAGCCGCGGCAAGGCGGGAGAAATGCTCCCTACTGACATCGGCCAGCTGGTCCATGAATACGTGTGGCTCAGCTATCATGCCATGCGCGCCAACGACAAGAACTTTAACATTTCCATCCAGGAAGATATCCCGGAGGGCTTGCCCAAGTTCATGGTGGTTCCCCAGGACCTGAGCCGCGCCGTTCTCAACGTAATGAACAACGCCTGCTACACGGTCAAGGAAAGAACCGCCCTGGAAGGTCCGGACTATAAGCCCACCATTCATGTCAAAGTGGCCTATACCCCTAAAGGAACCAATGACGGAGAAATCCGCATTGATATCACGGACAACGGTATGGGCATGACGCCCGAGGTTAAGGCCAAGATTTTCGAGAATTTCTTCACCACCAAACCCGCCGGTCAGGGAACCGGCCTGGGAATGGGCATCACCTATGATTTAATTACCAAGAATCATAATGGACAGCTGCTCGTAGAAACCGAGCCCAAAGTAGGAAGTACCTTTACTTTCATCATTCCTGTAAAGATTGTAAAATGAGATCCCAAAGATACATAATCGCGCTCATTATCCTGTTCATCTCTTCGGCCGTCAAGGCACAGGAGGCTACGCGTGTGTATGAATCGGCCCAGGAGGCCTATGAGCTCGGTCTTTTCCAGAAAGCCGACTCCCTTCTGACCGGTTCGGTGAACAGTTTCAAAGGAGAAACCCGCATTGGCGTTTACCGTCTTCTTGCCCTGTGCAACCTCAACATGGACAAGCCCGAGGTAGCTGAAACCTGGGTCTCCAGCCTGCTCACGGTAGATCCTTACTACAGCGTATACAACGATACGCCCAGATTTGCAGAGTTGGTGAACCGCCTCAAGGCCGGCAAGAGCGCCACCATTACCACGGCTTCCCAACAGGCCGAATCCATTGAGGAGGCGCCTGTACCGGTTACCCTTATCACGGAAGAGATGATCCGCATCATAGGGGCCAGAACCTTGAAAGAAGCCCTGATAGCCTACGTTCCCGGTATGACCGACATAGCCTGTAACGAAGAGATGAACGTGGCTATGCGAGGCATCTACTCCTCCGGACAGGAAAAGCTGCTCATCATGCTCAACGGCCACCGTCTCAACAGCTATTCCACCAACACAGCCAGCCCCGATTTCTCCATCAGTCTGGAAAAAGTCAAACAGATTGAGGTGCTGCGAGGCCCTGCATCCTCCCTGTATGGCGGCGTCGCTCTTACCGGTGTAGTCAACCTCATTACCAAGGAAGGCTCGGACGTAGACGGTTTCCAGGCCAAGGCCAGCGTAGGTAACTACGGACAGGTTCGCGGAGACCTCCTGTTTGGTAAGCGCTACCTGGCTCTGGATATCTTAAGCTGGGCCAGCATCTACCAGGCCACCGGACAGAAAGTGCATTACGGCAACAACTGGGACGAGCAGCCCTATTCCGTTATGCCCATCGAGGGAGATATGATCATAGGCGGCTACAACAAAACGCCATCCTACGATTTGGGTCTGTCCCTTAAGTGGAACAAGGTCAGCCTGCTGTACAACCGCCGTTTCGCCAAAACGGTGGCCCCCCTGTCCCTCAGTTATTTCTTTACCCCTTACTCCTACGACAGTTACCGTTATCTCAATAACTGCGGTCCCGGTTACGCCATCACCTCCCAGCACGCAGAACTGGGCTACTCGGACAGTTATGGCGGTTTTTCCTGGCAGGCCAAGGCCTTCTTTGACTCCCAGAACCAGCAGCGCTACCAGGTGGGCGGAGACGAGATTCCGGAAGTAGGTGCCAACGACGTACATCCCACCGGAGCCGAGGAAATCACCCTCAAACTCTACGATGGAGTTTTCCAAAGCGCCAACTGGAGTGAATACACCTATGGCTTCTCGGCCCAGGGAAGCTATAATTACAGTTTTGGGCAGAACCATTCGGGCATCATCATGATTGGCGGTCAGTTCAACGATTTCTACCTGAACGACGCCAGCTACCTGGAAGGAAGGTATTATATGGATATCCTGAAGGTTTTCAACGAGGGAAAGGTATTATACACGGGCCGAGAAACCAGCGCCGACGCCTATCTGCAGGTAAAGCACACCTGGAAGGGCCTGGTTCTGAATGCCGGCCTGCGCTATGACTTTAAAGAGCGCTCCCACGGCAAGAGGATGAATGTGCTCTCCCCCCGTATCGCTCTGATTTATTCCTGGCCCAAGCTGAGTGCCAAGATCAGTTATTCCAAGTCCTTCGTGGATTCGCCGTATTTCTACCGCAACAACACCTTTGACATCAACTCCGGTGATGCCGAACTCTCTCCCGAATACCTGAACTCCTGGCAGATGTCCTTGTACAGCGACGGCAAGATTGTCCCGGGTCTAAAGCTGGAACTCAACGGTTTTGTCAACAAGGCCGATGATTTCATCATCCAGAGTGAGGTAGGTAATACCAATGCCGGTAGTCTCACCAACACCGGTGTGGAGGTGGCGGCCAGCTACACACACGCCCGTTTCATGGTGGACGGCAACGTCACTTGGCAGCGGGTTCTGACTGCCCATAACTTCAGCATCATCAAACACAGCGTTTACAACATCCCGGACTGGCAGGCCAATCTTACCGCCTCCGTCGAGGTGCTAAAGGGGCTCAAGATCAACGCTCACGCCAACTTCATTTCCAAGCAGTTCAGCCAGTATTCCCTGCCCGGAACCGACCCTCTGGACATAAACATTCCGGCCCGTGTGCTGTTTGATCTGGGTGCCAGTTACCATATCTGGAAACTGGAAATGGGCATCAATGTATATAACATCGCCAATACTTCCTACAAACAGGGTGGCTCCAGTGTTGCTCCCATGCAGCAGGCCGGACGCTGGCTGCTGGGTCATGTAGCCATCAAGTTCTAAGGATTCTATAGTTAGTAGTATATGGATTTGTATTTTGAAAAGCTCTCTGAACGGTTAAGAGAGATTATAGATCGCTATAAGGATAAACCGGCCTACATCATAGGCAACCAGGAGGTTACCTATGCCCAGATGGATGAGATGGCCAATCACATCGCATCCGGTCTGGCTGCCAAGATTGATCCCAAGGCCGGAGATCCCGAAGTTCCCGTGCGCATAGGAATCTACCTGGGCCGAAACCAGCATTATCTGCCTTGTATGCTGGCCTCCATCAAGCTGGGTTGCTCCTATGTTCCCATTGACGTGGAGAATCCCCTGGAGCGCAGAGACTTCATCTGCAAGGACGCCGGGGTTAGTTACCTGATCACGGCCGACAACATCAACGACCTTCTGGCCAGTCCTCT
>Ga0310786_10012772_pt1 | contig 10378 bp, 11 predicted proteins | sample AusTroGonzalo_MG_FD_203881 | JGI IMG/M metagenome (GOLD analysis project Ga0310786, IMG submission 203881) | Bovine rumen microbial communities from tropical cattle in Woodstock, Queensland, Australia - Gonzalo_03 (v2) (version 2) | ecosystem: Host-associated > Mammals > Digestive system >... | reverse complement strand
TTTAAATCAAATTTTGTTGCATCTTGTCTTTTTACATCCTTCAATAATGATTGGATATATAATAATAACAAAGATCAATCCATAATACCCAAAAACAATGCTCTTAGATACGCAACAGTAAATGTAGGATATCCCCCATAAAAAGATACATTAACAGGCATTGCTGCATTTTGAAACACAGGTATCGCAAGCAAAATCGTAAGTATTATAAATCAGACTAAAAATAATAAATTTCATTTTTTCATTTTATAACTTTATTTTTTTAATTAAAAAGGCTATACATGAAGCGGCAAATGATAATAAAATAACCTGCACAAAATTACCAATTCCTACAGTAATTCACAATCACAAACCATTAACCAAATATTCAAATACATACATCAATACAACATTTAACACCAATACAGAAGAACCAAATGTCAAATATGTTAACGGTAATGACAGGAATTTAAGCACTCATTTCACAACATTATTCACGATTCGAAACAATATTGCCAACAATATAAATGTTAAAAAGACATCATATTCAGTTGCTTCAATCCAAAACCAATCAGTATATTGATGCAATACAAACAAAAATATACCATAGATCAATACACTAAATAATAAACTTTTTAATACTCTAAATAACCGCTTTCACATAAATAAATAATCACATGTAAATATATTATATACAAATATTTATTATCATTTCAAGACATTTTGTCTACTTTTGTCTACTCATCAATAAGATCATCAAAATCATCGGTTTTTCAGTCTGCTAAATACTGATGGATAGCATTTCTAAGTGCTAAAATTGGCAATACGCTAGCCCTTTTCCTTTTTGTAGAGACCTCAAATCAATTACTTACCAAAAACTCATAATTCCATCACAAAATATCATTAAGTGTCACTTCAAACAAAAACTCAGACAAAAATCCAGCAGATGCCAATGAAACAGTAGATAAATTTCAAATATATCAATAATCTACGATTTTATCTCAATCAATCTTCAAAAAAACAGTAATATCATCTCAACAAATAAAATTTCATTCATGATATTGTATCGTAAAATCTTTCAACTCAATATTACAAACCGGATTCTTTGAATATTCTTGCAAAATCATATTTTCTTGCTTTGATCAAAACAATCACATAACAAACAATAATAACTAATAAAATACCATTCAAAAAATAACCAAGTTTTCTGATAATAAAAAAAAACATAACAATTGCAAGAATTGTTACGTTTTTTGCACAATTATGATAAGAACTACTCTAACAAATACTAATACACAGTTTTTAACTCCATTATACTTGATACCTCTCTAGTCAACAAAGATTGACACAATCTATTAAACGACAACTTCAAATCCTTAACAACAAATTCTGATGTGTTTTTCATATTTTGGATAGCTGAAATACGAGATTTCAACTCTGCAACTTTGTTTTGCAATGCAGCTCAATACACCATATACTGTAATAGCTGTTTCTCCATTTCTAATTTAAATTGATCGGATTCCACTCACAAAGATACTCATTCAGAAGAAAACTTAGCAATATTTATTCCAAAATTATTTACAAAAAGATCTAAGGAATTTTCTTCCAATGGATAAACTGTATAGTTTACTGTCTTTGAACTAATCTTATTTTTATACAAATTTAGATACACAGACACATCTCAATAAATACCGTTTGATATACTAGACAATAAAAAATCATAAATTTCAGATAAATCTCCCAATCCAAATTCATCTGATAGTTTCAAATATCCAACTATATTAAATCACTTCTTAGCAAAAAATTCAAAAGATTTCTTTCAAACACAAAAAACATCAACATTCAACTTATCATCACAATATTCATTATAAATATTCTTAAATAATTTATTATTATAATTTCCACAGAATCACTTATCAGTAGAAAATACTAAAATTAATTTTTTTTCATTTAAAATACAATCACCATTCATAAACAAATCAAGATTCGTTGATCCTAAAATTCAAAAAAAATCCTCCATAAACGACTTATAATTAGAGACCTGTCTCTCTGTCCTTTTTAATTTTTCAGCATCACTTAATTCCATAGAATTAAAAAGTTGCTTCATAGTAGAAACAGAATCAAGCTTAGTTTTAATATTTTTCATATTAGGCATGGGGATTTTCTAACATTCAGAATAAAAACTACAATTTTTGTTGTAACAAAAAAATCTCATTTTTCAAGACTTTTTTGAAAAAACAAAAAAACAATATAACTAACTGTAGTCTTTCATTCCCCATACCCAACGAATTTGAGTTTTTATAGTTTAGACCTAAGGATTTCAACTAAATTCCTCAGAGCGACTATAAGACTATTCGTCAAGTTTATCATAAATCCCTTAAAAGAAACAACTTCAAAGTTTGATATAGATCAACAATCATCAGTAAACCTAACCAAAAATCTCTGAGAGTTTATATTAAGAGAGACGTCACAAGTATTGTCATCAGTTTGCATAAATATTGCTTCAATTCATTCCAAATTTATTACCCTACATGCAGAAAATTCACTATTCAATACCTTATTTTCAAACATAGTAAAGTAAAAACTTAAAATATAAAACCTCAACAATCTCATGACAGACGTATTATTATTTTTAACACAAACAAAAACAATAGAAAAGTCGTTGGATTTTTTATGGAAAAATCGTCTTGATTTTTTTAGTAAAAACGTTAAATATTTTTTTGTTATTTTATACTTAAATAAAGAGATATGAGGAAAAACAATTTCGACATTACTGTTAAAAATCTATTAAAACATAAAAATAAATTAATTTGAATAGAAAAAATTAAAGAAATTATCAAAAATATAATGGATAGTGATTATTCAGAAAACAAAGCATACAAAATCATACATCAGTTAAAAAATAGATGATATCTCGTAAATTTAAAAAAAAGTATTTTCTTAGTAAAAGATCCTGACAAGGAATATAGCGAAGATCAATTGTTGGAAAATTTCTACCGAGAAATACTCAAAAAACACTGCAAAGATTTCACAGAATGAAAACGATATATCTGATGATTAAAAGCACTTGAATTAAATTTAACGAATTACGATATCCCAGAAGAAATATTAGTTGTTAACGAAAAAAAACAATCAAATGAAACCATAATCTTTTCTAAACAGATAATTTTAAAGACATACGAATCTGATAAAAAAAGTTTATTCAATATTTTTAACAAATTCACAAAAAAGATCTATATTTGAAAAAATGTTTTCCCTATAGCAAATACAGAACTTGCTATGTTAGAAAGTTTATACAACACATCAATAATAAACAAATGATACATCGAGGAAATTATCAAAAAAATATTAAGAAAACAAAGGAAAACATTAAATTATGAAGTTTTTGAGCAAGTTTTAAGAAATAACAAGCATCATTCAAGTGTAAATAGATTATACAAGCTGTCCTTATGAATAGATCCTGAAATTTCAGAAAAATTAAAAACATTAATCAAAAAATTTAGCTACTTCATTAACTAATAACATTATTTACTCGATTTTATAAAGGTAATACCTCAAGATTTTCAAGTAATAAACAACATAATAAATCAAATAAAAAACAATCATAGAAATAACCGTTGGCTTGTAGTAAATATTCAAATCATTTGAGATTGGCTATCTACTCTTAAATATTCAATAAAAAACCTAAATAAACTATAAAAGACCAAAAATACTGATGAATTTAGTCATATTTTAATATTTTTTTGTTTAATTTGTTTTAAAGAGACAAGAAATATAAACAAAAACAGTACAAATCATTCAAAGAAAATCGAAATAAAATTAGTATTAACTCTTAGAAATGAATCAACCTTTGGATATACATGGAAAATATTCAAATTTGTTAATAATGATACTACATTATCAGAAAATCACCAAAATCATTCAGGGACCACCAATCAATACAACTCCTGATTTAAATAATTACCAAATCTTCACAAAATTATACCGATGGGGACAATAAATACTATGCAATCTAAAAATAAAATAAAATCTTTCCACTCTAGCTTTTTAATTTTAAATAAGAAAAATAATGACAAAATTACTCAAATCATTCAACCAAAAAAAGACATACCACCATGCCAAACCTTTATTATTTCACATGGATTTTGAGAAAAATAATCCCATTCATAAATAAAGACCTCTCACAATCTTCCACCGATCAACACTCAAATTATTAGTGCTATCATTAAATCATCAATATTTTTTCTCAAAAAATCCTGTAATTTTGGATATCTTGAAAGTATTTTAGATTTTCACAACAAATACAAAAAAATATATGTAATTACAAATCAAACCAAATAAAAGATACCATACCAATATATATTTTTACCAAATATCGAAAATGCAACCATTAAAGAAACAATACATAAATAACAAAAATATACAAAAAAGAATCATAGTTTCAACTTTTTATTAAAAAATTACAAAATATTTAACATTAATTATTCATCAATTGAATTATATCATATTTGTTACCAAAAAAATAATCATATTTATTTTGTAAAATATTATAATAATACTTTACTTGAGACTCCATTTTATCATAAGCATTATATGTAATTCTGGCTTCTACAGAACATTTTTCATTTTCAATCGATGAAAAAAGATATTTCTCCATTTTAGCAGCATCAAAATCTTTTAAAGCCAATGAAAAATTTTTATCGACTGCTTCTTTAAGATCATCACATTTTGTCTTATTTTGAACTTGATTTTGTTTTACAGTAGCTAAATAAGAAATAAATGCATTTGCATTATTCAACACATTTTGAGTTTTACTTAAAAAATTATTTAAAGATAATTCAGGATTTATTGATTTTTTCAAATATTGAATTACATCAACATCCGCATAATATTTCATATTTTGCAACAAAGAGGAATAAGAATTCATAATTTGATCATCAGCATTTCACATTCATATCTCAATATGTACACTCAAAAAAAGTGGCGTAACTCCATAATATTTAAGTAATTCCATATCTGTAACGGAATCATCTATATTTTGAGAATAAGTCACACAAGAAAAACAAGAAATAAAAACCACAAATATCACTAATAAATAATAAATTATTTTTTTCATATTTCACAGATAAAAAACTAAATTTGATTTACGATTTCTGCCATAGGAAGGAACATAGCTAAAACAACACATCATATAATACTTGCAATAAATATCATCAAAACTGGCTCTAATGCCTGCATCATTATATCTATTCTATTCTCCAATTGTGTTTTATAAAAATGTGAAATCTTTGCCAAAACAGATTTTGTTGTTCAAGTACTTTCTCAAACATGAATAATTTGAATCAATATAGCATCAAACAACTTTGATCATTCCATTCATTCATAAATTGAAAATCATGACTCCAAATCTTTCCTAATTTCCAATACTTTTTTCTTATACTGATAATTCGTAAATATATTTCATATCAATTGCAAAGATACTACAGGGTTCATTCATGCTGAATAAAATTGAGACAATTGTTTTGCAAATTTATATTGATAATTTCACTTTATTACAGGAGAAACAACAGGCATCGTTATAGTTAAATTATCTATAAATATTTTAAATGTCAAAAGTTTACGATAAGCAAAAACAAACAGAGATATAACTAAAACTATACCTAAAATTAAATATTTCCAATAAGCTATAAACCACTCAGCAACTCTCATCATTGCTAACGTTATTCATGGCAATGCAGACTTGTCTTGGAAAAGACCTGTAATATTTGGCAATACACTAATATCAATATACAATGCAGCACCTATTGACCCAAAAAACAAAATTACCGGATATAATAATGCTTTCTTCAACTTTCATGAAATTTCACTTGATTGTTCCAAATTATCAGCAATATCGTTTAAAGTATCAACCAAATTTCAAGCCAATTGAGACGCCCTAACCAATTCAACTTCATCCTGCTGAAAAAAATAAGAATGAAATTCCATAGCTTCAGCCAAATCCATTCATTGACTCAATTTATCAATAAGATCCTGTAAAATAATACGCATTCACCTGTGTTCCTCGGATATCAATAAAGCATTTAAAGCATCAATCATACCTAATCATGCTTTCTGAGATACAGAAAACAATCTATAAAAGTTTGTCTTATTTTTCAATCAAGGTTTATTAATCTTTGCCTCTAATTTGTCAAAGAATCACATCTGTCTATCAGAAACATTAACCATTTTTTATTTTTGTTTTTAAAATATAAATTAAATATCTTTGATTTTTACGAATTTATAAGCTTCATCAAGATCTATAATTCACCTAATTACCTTAAATATTCAATCCCTTTCCAAATTAATCATTCAATTCTGCAAAGCAACCTGCTCTATTTCCATATTTGAACGTCATTCCATCAACATTTTCTTAATTTCATCGTTATAATCCATAAGCTCAAACAATCAAATTCTTCACTTATATCACGATCATCAACAAACAGGACAAGTTTCTCAATTAACTTTTCACGTTCACTTCATCATCTTTCATTCTATCATAAATTTTGCCCATTGCTCTTTGGTAACTCATCTATCATGCAACTCTTTTTTCAATAATTCCTTATCAAAGTTCATAAATGCTCTTTTGGCGTGTCTCCATCTTATATCATTTTTAATATCCATTTCCGTACAACAATTTGTACAATTTTTCCTTGCCAACCTCTGAGCAATTACAAGATTAAATGTTCATGCTACCATATACGCTTTTGCTCACAAATTAAGTACTCTACTAATAGTTTCTACAGCAGAATTAGTATGGATTGTACTAAATACCAAGTGTCATGTCAATGCAGCTTCCATAGCCATTTCCAAAGTTTCAGCATCACGAATCTCTCACACCATTATTATATCTGGATCTTGCCTCAATGCTGATCTCAATCAACTAGCAAAAGTAAATCAAACATCAGATCTTACCTGAGATTGATTCAATCATTCCATTTTATTTTCTACTGGATCTTCAAATGTTGTAATATTTACTTCTGGTTTATTTATATAATTTAAACAAGCATATAGTGTTGCTGTTTTTCATGATCATGTAGGTCATGTATTCAGTAAGATTCAGTTTGGATATGCAAGTTCATTAAAAATAATCCTTTTATTACGTCATTCCAATCAAAGTTCCTCCAATTGTGGAGTTTTTTTTGATTTATCCACAATACGCATTACCAATTTTTCTCACCAAACTGTAGGTAAAGTATTTGCCCTTAGGTCTAATTCTTTTCAAGTCAAAGTAATATTCGATACTCTAGCATCCTGAGGTACCCTTTTTTCATCAGGTCTCATTTGTCCAGATTCTATTTTAAATTTTGAGATAATACTTTCGTGTAATGTTTTTGGATACTGAACTAATTCTTGTAATAATCAATCTATCCTAATCCTAATTCTTGAATAATTTTCCATAGGTTCAATATGAATATCTGATGCTCATTCTTCTACAGAAATTGTTAAAAGATTATCAAAAATAGATACAACATCAGATTGTAATATCGCATTATCTAAGGCTTTTTTGTATGTTATTGTATTTTCAAACATATATTCAATAAAATATCAGATAAATATCCACACATAATTATAATCAAAAACTTTTTAAATGTCTAAAAAATTACAAACTTTCAACTAATACAGATTGACTTTTTAAAAAAATATTTTGTATAATTAGATTATCACAAAAAACCAAGGTCTCATCGACCTTGATTTTTATCTAAAAAATATCCAAAATTATTAATTCTTAATTTTTAATTCTTAATTATATCTTTCCCCATATACTCCCTTAATACTTGTGGAACCACAATATTTCAATCTTTATCTTGATAATTTTCAATCAATGAAATCAAAACTCTAGGAGTAGCTATTGCTGTATTATTCATTGTGAAACAATATTTTATCTTTCATTCACTATCACGATAACGAAGATTTAATCTACGAGCTTGGAAATCCAAAAATGCCGTTACAGAATGTGTTTCTCCATAAGAATTACGAGATGGCATCCAACATTCCAAATCTTGTGAATTATATTTTCAGATTGCCATATCTCATGAACAAAGTTGAAGCACACGATAAGGCAATTTAAGATCATCTAGAACTTCCATAGAATTGTGCAAAATTTCAAAATAATATTTATCTGACATTTCTTCATCAGCTGGCAAAATTATAACTTGCTCAACTTTATTGAATTGATGAACTCTGTACAATCCAGCAGTATCCTTTCCATATGTTCCAGCCTCACGACGAAAACATGCAGAATATCCACAGTATTTTTTTGGCAATTCATTTTCTTCCAAAATTTCATTCATGTGATAAGCTGTCACAGGTATCTCAGAAGTACCAATTAGCCACTGATTATCTCTCTCCATCCAATAAGCATCTTCCTCTCCTCCTGGAAAATATCCAGTTCATTGTAAACATTCAGGATTTACGATATTTGGCACATTCATTGGAATAAATCATTTTTTTACTAATTTCTTCAATGTATACTGCAAAACGGCCTGTTCTAAAAGCATTCCATCTCATTTCAAGAAATAACTTCTTGATCATCAAAGCTTAACTCCTCTATCAATATCTACCATATCATGATTTTTCATCAAGGTAATATGATCCAATGGCTCAAAATCAAATTTTGTAGGCTCTCAATGAACTTCTCAAACTACATTTTCAGTTTCATCTTTTCAAATTGGTACGTTTGGATGAAGACCAGTATTTGGCATCTTCAAAAGCGTTAAATTAAGTTCCTTTACAAGCTCTTGATATTCAGTATCTTTAGCCTGAATTTCTCATTTCAAAGCCTTTGCTTCTTCATATTTTTTCTCCTCACCAAACTTTTTCTGCTGAAATTTCAAATCATCAATTTCTTTTTGCAACTGTTTTCTCAAATCATCTTTTTGAATCACAGCATCTACATCAATTTCAATATTCTTTGCAGCACAAATTTTCTTGTACCCATCTACATTTTCACGAACTTTATTTAAATCAATCATTTAAATTGATAAAAAATATAAAACAACAAATTGAAATTTATATATTTTTTTTTAGTTTTCAACAAAAAAACTTTATTTCAAATAATAAATATGAAATCAAAAAAAGTAGTCAACAAAAAAAAACAACATAATCAAAAATAACAACAATTATTAATTCTTAATTTTTAATTTTTAATTATTAATTTCTCCCCTCCTACCTACGAAATGGACAAAAGAAATATTTTGTATTGAAATCTGAAATTTTAATCTCATAATGTACACATGAAAACATTATGTTATCAGAATAATAAAAAATAATCATTTTACAATAGAAAATTAAAAAAAATGGAATGAAATTCACAAATCATCTTAATTTGAATTTTAATTTGAACATTTATCGGTTATTTAATAGCAAGATTATTATTTTGAGTTCAACTTAGATGACAAAGAAAAAACGCTATTGAAAGATCAAAACATGTGCTTATGTGACAAGTAAACGAAAAGATAGCACCAATTTTGCCAGGGTTTCCTTACAATTACAAAGATTTAGTCTTTATCTGAAAAGGAATTGATTATGTAGTTTTTGATTGACTTTCCACAGGATATTTGAAACAAGTAGTATTTCTGGAAATAAAAAGCGGAAATTCATTACTAAACAAAAATGAAATAATGATAAAAGACTGCTTGGATAGAAAAAAAGTATATTACGAAATTTTAAGAATGAGAAAATAAGAAGCTACTATACAATAAAATTTCACACTAATTCATATATTATATAACTTTTTTTCAAAAATGGTTGATAAAATACATCCATTTTTTTTATATTTTTGATTTTTCGTTATTTTAGGAATATAATTGGAGTAACAGAATGACTTATATTAAGGCTCTACTACACATAATCTGTATGCAGATTATAAAACCTTATAATTAGGTCATTATGTTAGAGGTATTCCTCTTTAAAACTATCCAGATCCGTTATCCAACAAGGTCGGATAGAAGCCCACAGAGAGCTTCGGATCCTTTATATAATCAACATAAAGTGTCTGAAATTCAAATGGTTTAAATTGGTTATATGAAACCAAGCCGGAGCTCTTTGCTAAAAGCCATTGGTATGCCAGTGGCTTTTTCTTTTTAGAAAAATCCAGCATGTTTCCATGTCTGGATTTTTTCTCAAAAAAATTTTTTACTCCATTCTAATAATTCCCTGCAATCTACTTGAAATTCTATCTTTTCACATTACTTTCATCACTGAAAACAAATCTGGAGTTCTCTTGGATGCACAAAGTGCTAATCTCAAAAACATTGCTAAATCTCAAACTTTTCAAATATATCATCATTCTTTAAATTCAGCATTATTTGCTGCAAAACCATATTTTTTTCCAATTTGTTTCAATTGCTCAAACCACTCC
>Ga0310786_10012769_pt1 | contig 10381 bp, 6 predicted proteins | sample AusTroGonzalo_MG_FD_203881 | JGI IMG/M metagenome (GOLD analysis project Ga0310786, IMG submission 203881) | Bovine rumen microbial communities from tropical cattle in Woodstock, Queensland, Australia - Gonzalo_03 (v2) (version 2) | ecosystem: Host-associated > Mammals > Digestive system >... | reverse complement strand
CCGACTATATCGGCCCTATCATGAAGCTCTGCCTTGATAAGCGAGGTGAACTCATCGACCAGCAGTATGTGAGTGGCAACCGTGTGGAAATCCACTTCATGCTTCCGTTAGGTGAGATTGTGATTGATTTCTATGACAAGTTGAAGTCCATTTCCAAGGGTTATGCCTCGTTCGATTATCATATTGACGGTTTCCGTCCGTCGAAGTTGGCCAAGCTTGATATCCTGCTCAATGGTGAGCCTGTTGATGCTCTTTCTACATTAACTCATCAGGACAATGCCGTGACCTTTGGTCGTCGTATGTGCGAGAAGCTCAAGGAACTTATTCCTCGCCAGCAGTTCGATATTGCCATTCAGGCAGCAATCGGTGCGAAAATCATTGCCCGTGAGACGGTGAAGCAAGTACGCAAGGATGTAACGGCCAAGTGCTATGGTGGTGACGTATCGCGTAAGCGTAAATTGCTCGAGAAGCAGAAACGCGGTAAGAAACGTATGAAACAGATTGGTAATGTGGAAGTTCCCCAGAAGGCTTTCCTCGCTGTGTTGAAATTAGACTAATAACATATTAATATTTAAAAAGACCTATGGCTACTGTTAGTATTACTTCAAGAGATGTTGCCCGTGAGTTGGCCCGTCGCTACAGTACAATGACTCATGAGGAGCTTGATTTGCTGGAAAGCATCCTCGTGCCTATGAAATACGCGAAGAATGAGATGATTCTCCGCGAGGGAGAAACCTGTACCAATATCTATTGGGTTGTGAAAGGACTCGTGCGCCAGTTCTATTATAAGAACGGTAAAGAACTGACAGAGTATATGGCTACTGAGAACAGCATTGTGATGTGTATTGAGAGTTTGTTCCTCGAGCAGCCAACCCATCTGCAGATCAAAGCCATCGAACCCACCGTCCTTATTGCGATTCCCAAACTCGATCTGGAGGCCGTTGCCATGAAAAGCGTTAACATTCAGATTCTTTATCGCAAGATTCTTGAAGAGTCGCTCATCCTGTCACAGATCCATGCCGATATGCTGCGCTTTGAGAGTGCGCAGGATCGCTACCAGAAGCTTATTAAGCGTCAACCACAATTAGTGCTCCGTGCACCGTTGGTCTTTATTGCCAGTTATCTGCAGATGACACCCGAGACGTTGTCGCGTGTCCGCACAGCAGCTCTCTTAGAGGATAAATAATAAATGCTCTCCAAAACGGAGAGCATTTTTAATGTTTTCTCAGATAGAGGGAGTTATCGATGCAATTCGGCAACTCGTTTTCGTAATGTGTTACGTAGATGAGCGTACAGTCGGGATTATCATACATATAGCGATCTACGATAGCCTTTACCAGATTGCGATTGCAAAGGTCCAGTCCATGAAGCGGCTCGTCGAGAATCAGCAAGTCAGGACATTTGACGAACGCCCGGGCCAGCAAAACAAGTCGCTGCTCACCACTCGACATTTCGAGGAATTTGCGATCAGCCAGATGTCCAATGCCAAATACGTTCATCCACTCGATACATTGGTCTTTTTCCTTTTGAGTCGGTGTAAAATAGAGTCCTATAGTATCTTTGAGTCCGCTTGCCACAATCTGCAGAGCCGGGATGTTCTGCTTGTAGCTTCGGTGCATCTCAGGCGATATGTATCCGATGCGTTTCTTGATGTCCCAGATACTTTCGCCAGAGCCGCGCTTGTGACCGAAAAGTGAGATATCGCAGGCATAGCTCTGGGGATTATCTGCACAAACCAGCGAGAGTAGGGTAGACTTGCCCGAGCCGTTCTGGCCTGAAAGCGCCCAGTGCTCGCCCTTGAGCACCACCCAGCTTAAATCCTTCAGAATGGTTCGCTCACCATAGCGGATGGTCACGTGATTGAAACTGATAACCTGCTGAGGTATGGGTGGCACGGGTGTTACATCCTTTACCTGGATGGCATGCGGACAATGGTCGATCTGGTAATCTGTTTTCACCTTGATGTCAGGCACCAAGCGGAGCTTGTCTAGTTTGACGACGCGTGTGATGAACTCCGGTATTTCATCCATCTTCGACAGCACCAGTATGATCTGCATGCCTTGTTCCTCTGCAAGCATCTTGAGGAGATCTTTCACCTGGTCTCGCGTTTCGGCATCAAGTCCGATGAAGGGATTCTCTATGATCAGCACCTTGGGGTTGGTAAACAGGTTGGCTGCAAGTTTGTATTTCCGCAGTTCACCACTGCTCAAGAGTATGATATACTTATCCAGCAGATTCTCGAGATGGAAAAGCTGATAGAGGCTCTTTTGGAATTTCCGGCGCTCAGGTGTATCCTCGCCAGCCAACAGAAAGGCCTCTTCGAGCTTCTGGCCAACGGTGGGCGTCTCTTCGTCGATCTCCATCTGATTCCAGCGCTGCTGGAGGAAATAGGTGCGGTCGTTGTCACCGCCGTAGGTATCGCGGAAGGTGATGTGCTTGAGGTTGTTGTATGGTTCGTCGAAGGCGTAGCTGATCATTCCGGGGAATACCGGGTGTCGTCCGGTAATCATATCTACAAGCATCGATTTTCCAGCGCCGTTTCTACCAATAATAGCAATGTGTTCTCCTTCGTTGAGTGTAAAGTTTATGGGTTCTGCCAACGACCATTCCGGCTTCCTAGCACGGGCGTTGACCATCTCAATTATCTTCATTGAATCTTAATTATCCTAATTGTTATTTAGAAACGAATTATTTTAATTATACCTTAATTTCCTTAATAATATTTGGGAAACGAATTACCCTAATAGACCTTAATTTCCTTAATTTATAATTAGATAAATTCGTGGAAAAAATCAAAATAAATTAGGGAAATTAGTTTCTAAAATATCATCTTACGGGAATTCGTTTCTAAAAAAATTTTTTCTTTTCATTTCTTTTCGATTCTTCATTTCTTTATTTTATTTGGATTCTTGTTCACGAAATCCTTCCACCCCCGATACTTCACCTCGCTCTCGGGGCGGCCCATCTGCAGATAGTGGCAATAGGCGGCTGCGAGGGCATCCGTGGCATCCATGAATTTCGACATCTCTTCATTGGGTATCTTCAGCAGCCGTTGCAGCATGCCCGCCACCTGTTCCTTCGAGGCCCCACCATTACCGGTTAATGCCATCTTGATCTTCATGGGGGCGTATTCGTGGATGGGCACACCGTGATGGATGGCGGCTGCGATGGCCGTACCTTGTGCACGACCAAGTTTCAGCATCGACTGTACGTTCTTGCCGAAGAAAGGTGCCTCGATGGCCATCTCGTCGGGCAGGAAGCCGTCGATGATGCTGGTTACGCGTTCGAAGATATGTCCGAGCTTCAGATAGGCATCAGGAAACTTCCGCAGGTCGATGACACCCATCGTCATCATCTGCGCCTTTCCGTCCACCACCTTCAACAGGCCATATCCCATCAGGTTCGTTCCAGGGTCGATACCCAAAATGACTTTCTCCATTCAGGCTGCAAAATTACTACTTTTATTCCGATTTCCCAAATTCTAAGTGAGTTCTTTTGTGACAGTTGTGATAGCTCAATTTATGTAACGAAGGGAAGGAGCATTTGTTATAACAAAAGACAGACTCTTTTTTATCTCACAATCTTCTGTTTAGCCATCGTCTCAAAAACACGCTGGCCCAATATCTGGGCACCCCGTGCATTGAAATGTAGTCGGTCTGGCAAAAGTGGCAGGTCACTGGCTTCAACGACGTAGAAGTTCTTGTCTTCACGAGATAAACGGTATAGTGCATCGGCTACTTGCTGACAACCCTGAGGGCTTTCCTTTGAAAAAGTACCACAGACGACGGGCAGCTTTGCATATTTCCTTTTACCAGTCTTTTCTACGAGGTGCTGGCGAATATGGGCTATGACGGCTTTAAGGTTGTCGTAATATCGGTCGGCTGCATCTTGATCACTCTCACCCTGATGCCAGATGAGCACCTTGATGTCGTAGTTCTTTGGAAGATGTGGCACGCAGTCGTCAATCTGACGTTCAAAAGCCTTCAACAACGAATTTCCACCGTGGCTGGCTGAGACGGTATGATTGAGGAAAGCGGTGTCGGCACTCCAGTAAAGGCCGTGGGTACTCGATTGGCACGATGGGTCGATAGCCGTGCCGCCATCGGTATGCTTAATCACATAGAAGGGGCGCTGCCATAGCTGTTCCAGATGTTTATAGACCACAGCATCGAAGCCCCAACTCTGCTCAATCTGCGGCTTGGCTACGCGGGGGAAATAGGGTAAGAACTTCCCTGTAGCCATCTCGAAGTCTCCACTACCGTAACTCCACAGACAATATTCATATTTCTTCAACTCATCTGGCAGGTCCGCCAAAGATACCCGCCCGTCAGCGTTCGACTGTCCTGCAGTGAGAATCACTGGGACTTTCTGTGCGCTTATCGTTGTCATCCCTATTAGGATAAACATAGATAAAAAGAAAATCCTTTTCATGATGACATTATCTTACTTCTTTACACAAAGAGCGATCCTATCTGGAAGACGAGGGCGGAGGCGAGCCAGGCGACGGCAGTAGTATAACCTGCTGCGACAAGGGCCCAGCGCCAGGAGCTGGTCTCGTTCTTGATGGCCACGATGGTGGCGATGCAAGGGAAGTAGAGTAATATAAATATAAGGTACGCGTAAGCTGCGAGCGGAGTGATGCCGTCGTGAAGCATCTGATGACGCAGGTGGGTATAGCGTTCATCATCATCGCTGAACTCATCTTCGTCTCCGAAAGAGTCATCACCGCTATAGAGCACACCGATGCTTGATGCCACAATCTCCTTAGCTCCCACGCCTGCTATCAGCGAGACATCGAGTTTCCAGTTGAAGCCCTGTGGGGTGAAGATGGGTTCCACAGCCTTACCCATACGACCGAGATAACTCTGTTCCTGTTGTTGCTCATGAGGCAGTGCATCGTTATGCGGGAAATATCCGAGTGCCCAAACGATGATGGATGCTACGAGGATGATACCTCCCATCTTTTTGAGATACTCCTTACCCTTCTCCCACGTATGGCGCCAGATGGATTTTGGCGTAGGCCAGCGGTAGGGCGGCAATTCCATCACAAATGGTGTGTCCTCGCCCTTGATGATGAGTGACGAGAAAATCTTGCTGACGATGACCGCCATGATGACACCGATGGCATAGAGCGACAGAAGCACCCACGATCGGTATTGCACGGAGAAGAATGTACCGGCAATCATGATGTAGATGGGCAGACGTGCCGAACAACTCATGAAAGGCAGAACCATCATTGTAATGATGCGTGAGCGTCGGCTCTCGATGGTACGCGTGGCCATCACAGCGGGTACATTGCAGCCGAAACCCATGATAAGCGGGATAAACGACTTGCCGTGAAGGCCCATCTTGTGCATGAGTTTGTCCATGATGAAGGCAGCACGCGCCATGTAGCCCGAGTCCTCCATCAATGAGATGAAAAAGTAGAGGATGAGTATCTGTGGCAGGAAGACGATAACTGAACCTACACCGCCTATAACACCATCGACGAGCATCGCCTTGAGCGGTCCTTCTGGCATCGTGGTCGTCAGTCGCTCACCCGTCCAAGCCACGAAAGCCTCAATCCAGTCCATCGGGTATTCTCCTAAAGTAAAGGTTACCTCGAACATGATGTAGAGGATGAGGAAGAAGATGGGGAAACCGATGTATTTATTCGACAAGATACCATCGATGCGATGGGTGGTGCGATAGGTATCCTCCTTCGTACCAGTCTTGTAGCCGGCCTCCGTCAAAGCACCATTGATAAAACCATACTTGGCATCCATGATGGCAGTCTCAGAGTCATTGCCCGTCTCTTCTTTCACACGGGCCGATGCCTTGTCACGGGCATGTGTCAGGTCGTGGAAGTCGTGCATACGGTTCTCGCCGGCCATGTGCTTACCCAGATAGTCGAGCACCTGACTGTCGTGCTCCAGCAGTTTCAGCGCCAGGTAGCGGGTGGAATAGTGCTGGGTGATATGTTCATCGGCTTTGAGGTATTTCTGAATGTGAGTGATACCGTCCTCAATCTCGTGACCATAGTTGATATGCAGGTGGCGTGAGGCCTTGTTGGTACCCTCATACACCTGGATGACGGCCTTGAAAAGTTCCTTCACGCCATCGCCACTCTTAAACGAGGTGGGTATCATAGGCATGCCGAAGAGATGGCTTAGCACTTTGAGATCCAACCGGTCGCCACGACGCTCAAACTCATCGTACATGTTCAGGGCGCAGACCATGCGGATGTTCATGTCGACGAGCTGTGTGGTAAGGTAGAGGTTTCGTTCGATATTGGAGGAGTCAATCACGTTGATCACCACGTCGGGCATCTTCTCCGTGAGATGTTCCCGCACGTAGAGTTCCTCGGGTGAGTAGCAACTGAGCGAGTAGGTGCCAGGCAGGTCAGTGAGGTTGAACTCATAGCCGAACATCGAGGCATGGGCCTCGGTGGCATCGACGGTCACGCCGCTGTAGTTGCCTACGTGGCCGTGGGCCCCGCTGGCATAGTTGAAGAGCGAGGTCTTGCCACAGTTGGGATTACCCACAAGCGCCACGTTGATGGTACGGCGCTCCTTCATGGCCTCGTGGCGCACATAGTCGTCCTCGTGGATGCGGTCACTGTCGGAGATGACAAACTGTGTAGCCTCGAAAGGGGTATCGGCAGAAACAATCTCAATCATATCGGCCTCCTGATGGCGGAGCGACACCTCATAGCCCATCAGTTTGTAGATGACGGGGTCCTGAAGCGGGGCGTTCTGAAGCACCTCGACCTCCTTTCCCTTGATGAAGCCCATCTCGATGATGCGCTTACGGAATCCGCCGTGCCCCAACACCTTGACGATGATGCCCTTTTCGCCAGTCTTTAACTTGGATAGTTTCATGACCTTTTCTGTTTTCTGCTGCAAAGTTACATAAAAAAATCATGCAATCGGGTTGCAATCTGCTTACTTTTTCGAAAAATACCTATTAATGATGATAATAAACGTTAATTATTGCACAAAGGATTAAACATTTGTCAATTTTTGCATCTAAATAGTATATGAACCAACGCAGCACTATAACCATTTTAATTGCATTCTTTTTGAGCATTCTCACAGCAGCAGCTCAAAGAGATGGTTTGTCAGGTCGTGTTATCGACAAGGAAGACAACTCGCCCATGGCAAAGAGTACCATACAACTTTATCGTCTGACGCAGAAGACAGGTGGCAAACTCGATACAACCTTCGTGAGCGGTGCGCTCTCGGATGACAACGGCCGCTTTACATTTAATAATGTGTCGGCAGGTCAGTATCTGGTGAAAGTAACCTTCCTTGGTTACAAGCACTACTATCGTGCAGTCAACAAGGAACGGGGTAGGGACCTCGCTGTAGGCACTATCGCGATGGAAGCCAGTTCCGTGCGACTCGACGAGGCTGTCATTACAGCCAATCTGCCGAAGATGGTGATCCGCGATGATACGGTGATCTATAATGCCGATGCCTTCCGAGTGCCTGAAGGTTCGGTCATCGAGGCACTGGTGGAGGCGCTCCCTGGTGCGAAGATCGACGACGATGGAAAGATCAGCATCAACGGTAAGGAGGTGCGTAAGTTCAAGCTCGACGGTCGTGACTTCATGACGGGTAACAACGATGCTGTGATGAAGAACCTGCCTTCGTATGTGATAGATCAGGTGAAGGCCTACGACGATAAGAGCGACCTGTCGCGAATGACGGGTATCGATGATGGTAACGACGACTTCACACTCGAGTTCGTCACTAAGCGCAGTGCCCGCAATGGCATACAGGCTAATCCCGATCTTGGCTATGGTACTGACAATCGCTACGGTTTCCGTCTGACGGCCATGAAACCCTTCGGTGCCATGCGCTATACGCTCATGGCTAATGCCAATAATGTGAACGACCGTAACTTCTCAGGCCGAGGCGGTCGTGGACGAGGTAATAACAACGGTCAGCGAGAGACCAAGACCGCAGCCCTCGACGCCAGCTATGAGAGTCAGCGCAAACGGAATGGTAACCAGCTGCGTTGGAGCGGACGTGTGACCTGGACCCGCAACGATGCCGACAACTGGAACCGTTCTGCTTCGGAGAACTTCGTCCAGACCCGTGGCGGCGCCTTCTCGAACAGCATCAGCCAGAGTTACTCGCGCAACAACAGTTGGACGGGCAACATGAACCTGCAATGGACCATCGACACGCTGACCACCCTGTCGTTCCGTCCTGACATGAGTTTCTCCACGAATGACAGCCGTTCGTTTAACACTAATGCCTCGTTTAATGCCAATCCCTTCGATTATGTCGAGGATGCCCTGAGCGATAAGAGCATCGCACTGCTGAACGAAAGGGGACTCGTGGTGAACAACCGCCAGGGCAAGTCGCTCGGCTACGGTTCCAACAAGAATGCCAGTGCACAGCTGCAGCTCAACCGCCGCATCGGAACGAAAGGCCGGAATATCGCTGTCAGTGGAAATTTCAACTACCGCGACGGCTCCAACAAGAACGCCAACCTCTCGGCCGTGCACCTCTTCCAGCAGAAAGACCACTTCGGCAACGACTCCACCTATCAGACCAATCGCTACACGCTGTCGCCCACCGACAACTTCAGCTATCAGATAGGTTTCACCTACACTGAGCCGCTCTTTAATTTCAAACCGAAACCCGTGGAGGTGGACTCCACACAGCCACAGCAGCGCGGACCCTTCGGCAACCGCAACCGCGTGCGCTCGTTTGGTGCCCAGGGTATCTTCTTGCAACTGAATTACCGCTATAACTATAGCCATCAGAAGAGCGACCCCTCGACCTACGACTTCCCCGCCGTGTATACTGACGAGGCCTTCGCCGCTGTGCTCAACGAATACCGCGAGTGGGAACGCCTGTTCGGCTACCTCGACAATCCCTATGAGAGCTATCTCTCGAAAGACCTGAGCCGTTTCTCAGAGCGTACGGAAAACAACCAGAACATCGACGTGCAGCTCAGGATGGTGCGCGAGAAACTGAATATGAATGTCGGTATCAACATCCAGCCGCAGAAGTCGCACTTCATCCAGCAATACTTGGGGCGGCCTGTGGATACGGTCAGAACCATCACCAATGTCTCGCCCACGTTGAATATGCGTTACCGTTTCAACCAGCAGACCAACCTCCAGATCCAGTTCCGCGGACAGTCGCAACAACCACAGATCACCCAGCTGCTCGAGATCTACGATGATACCAACCCGCTGAACATCTCGACGGGTAACGCAGGACTGAAGCCTTCGTTCAACTCGAACCTCAGCTTCAACTTCCAGATGCAGCGACAGCCTAAGCTCGTGACCGACAGTATGGGATTCTCCATACCGAAGAATCAGGCTCACTGGAGTTTCACCTCGAATGGCGGATGGCAGGTTACCAAAAACTCCATCGGTAATATCGTGACCTATAACGAAACCACCGGTGGACGCATATCTAAACCGGAGAACATCAACGGCAACTGGAGTGCCAACCTTGGTATGTCCTTTAATATCGGCCTCGACACGTTGAACCGTTGGGATGTGAGCGGCTCCGTCAACGGACGCTACGACCATCGCGTGGGTTATGTCAATCTGAACCGTACGGCTGTGCCCGACCGCAATGTTACCCATACCTATAATGTCTCGCCCGAGGTGCGTCTCAGCTATCGCGTGAGAATGTTCAACTTCGCGCTCAACGGTCGTGCGACGTATGCCCGCACAGAGAACCGTCTGCAGGCCACGAATAACCTTACAACCTGGAACTTCCAGTATGGCGGTAACACGAACATCCGCTTCGATTGGGGTATGGAACTCGCTACCGACTTCCACATGTTCAGCAAACGCGGTTATACCGACGAGACGATGAATACCAACGAACTCCTGTGGAATGCCCAGCTCTCTCAGACTTTCCTGCGTGGCAAGAAACTCACTGTGATGCTGCAATGGTACGACATTCTGCACCAACAGACCAACCTGACGACCAACGTGACGGCCAATGGCTGGACCGACCGTGAAGTGAACGCTATCACGAGTTATGCCATGCTGCACGTGACTTACCGCATGAACTTCTTCGGTGGCAACAACCGTGGTGGTCGTGGCGGTTTCGGACCCGGCGAAGGTGGTCCTGAAGGCGGTCGTGGTGGTCGTGGTGGCTTCGGTGGCGGCCGCGGCGGCGGTGGAGGCCGTGGCGGCTTTGGCGGAGGCGGCTTCGGCGGTGGTCGTTAATAAGTATACTTCGATAAAAAAGCCCTTCATCGATTTCGGTGAAGGGCTTTTAATTGACTATTCTACAACTGTATCATCTGGGAGGATGGCCTGGAACTTGAAGTCGTTCTCGGTAATATAGCGAACGTCGTACCTGCCAGCGCTCTTCTCAGTATAGAGTTTGCGCATCTTGACGTATTTCTTCTCAGCCTC
>Ga0310786_10012768_pt1 | contig 10381 bp, 12 predicted proteins | sample AusTroGonzalo_MG_FD_203881 | JGI IMG/M metagenome (GOLD analysis project Ga0310786, IMG submission 203881) | Bovine rumen microbial communities from tropical cattle in Woodstock, Queensland, Australia - Gonzalo_03 (v2) (version 2) | ecosystem: Host-associated > Mammals > Digestive system >... | reverse complement strand
CGATTATTTTGCCGTTTCGCTGCCGGATCTGCAGCTTTTCGACGAAGACCTGACGCTGAAGAACCGGGTGCACTGCGAATACCTGATCGCGCTGGGGAGCCTGGGACTCGGGGACAGGAAACGGGCGGAAGGATGCCTGGACGCGGCGCTGCGGATCGATCCCGCGCACCAGGGGGCCATTATTCACCGGTCACTGCTTTTTATTTGATGTCGGCTTTGAACGTCTTCGACCAGGCGGAATAGAACCGCTTGCCTCCGGAATTCTTCTTCCAGGTGCGGATGCGGATGTAGTAGGTCTTGCCCTTCTTCAGGCTTCCGATAATCTTGCCGATGATCCTGGGATTCTTGATGGTATGCCGTCTTGCGGTCGTGAAGTCCTCCCTCCGGTCGATCTCAATCTGGTAACCGTCGTAGTCGTTCCTCCTGTCGACCTTCCATTCAACGGATACTTCTCTCTTACCGGCCGTGACAGAAGGCCCCTTCACTTTCTTCGGGTTGATCGTAAAGGTCCCCTTGACGGAGCCGGTATAGTCGCCCTTGCCGGTAACGGTGACTGTCGCCAGGCCGGTTTCCTTGTTGTTCTTGTACTTAAGGCTGTAGTCGGTGCCCGGGGTCAGCGTCTTTCCGTCCAGGTTTACCGTCGGCTTGGGCGTCTGCTTCTTTCCGTTGTAGACCTGGTCCTCCACGGTGACCTTCGCATTGCCGATATCGATCCCGGACGGCACCGGTACAGGGGCAAAGGCATTTGTTTCAGATGAGAAGATGACAGAAGACAGATTGAGCTTTAAGGCGGGCCGAATGCCAAGCGTCGCGTCAACATCGCGCCAGGCGATGAAGCCGAGATCGCCGTTGACATCGTGGGCTTTCATATCCGAACCGGAGTAGGGCGACTGCAGCCACCAGTAGTTTCCTATGCTGCCACTGTATTGTGACTGGTTCAAACCCTCTATCATCTGGTGTAACAATGATTAACAATTCCCATGGTTTGGGTAATCCGGCTTATTCGGGAATTCGAATAAGCCTTATTTGTTGACTGTCAATCCCTGCATCAGAATGACATTTTCATTGATCTTCATTTTCTGTTTCATCCGCCGCAGAAAACAGATCTTCCAGAACAGCCGTTGCGCTGCTCAGGTGATCAAACGGTACGTAAAACCTGCTTCTCTCAAGCATCGGTCCGACTTTGATCGCCATTCCCGCTCCCATGACATCTTTTTTCAGATACGGAATATGATTCTGTTTCAGCACATCCTCAAGGATTCCTGACGAAACATAATCCTGTTCCGTAAGATAGCATGGATCTTTTGCTTCGGGTTCCCTGATTTTCCTGCTTTTGCAAACGGGGCAGCGGTCAGCCTCAATGATGCGATTGCATTTTTCACAATACATATATTTTACCCTCCTGATCCTGCTGTCGTCTTTCTGTTTTTTATCAATGGTTATGGAGGACTCTTCATCTTTTGTTTCGTTTATCCGGAATCTCCCCGCGGCATTTCAAGTGTGGAAATATTATCAAAATATTGATAAAATGTCAACAATTTCAGCGGTCGTGAGTCATTGAAACGCCTCGTCGGCGCCGGCCTGCACCGGTGCGGCATTTGCAAACCCGAATTCTGAGCAAAACTTTTTCTTGCAGAAAAAGAACGGAAAAGGGTATGATAACTACAAAAAGACAAGACGGAGGGAATCAGAATGGAAGTATTGCAGGCTATTTCAAATCGCAGATCACATCGGGCTTACAGGGAAGAGCAGCTGCCGGAAGAAGTCCTGTCGGCAATCCTGCGGGCGGGACTGGAATCCCCCAGTGCCAGGAATCATCAGCCATGGCATTTCTCTGTGGCGCAGGACGCGGCGCTGATCCAGGAGGTTCATGACGAGGCGGCCCGGGTGATGGGGAAGGACGGAAGCCCCCGGTTCGTCGATCCCGGTTTCCAGATTTTCTACCATGCCCCGACAGTCATCTTCCTCTTCGGAGAGAAGGATTTCGGGTGGACACAGGTGGATTGCGGAATCGCTGTTGAGAATATGGCGCTGGCCGCAGAAGGCCTTGGCGTCGGAAGCGTCATTCTCGGCCTGCCGAAACCGGCGTTCATGGGTGAGAAGGCTGATGAACTGAGAGCGAAGCTGCGGTGTCCGGAAGGATATGACTTCGTGATCGCCCTGGCTTTGGGCTATGCGACCGATACGAAGGAACCGCACGATCTGCGGGAGGAAAAGATCAGCAGGATATAGATATGGATAACAGGAAAAGAAGAAAAAAAGAAGGAGCTCAGGGATGAACAAAGTGCGGAAGAAGTGGTCCCGGGATGACCTGCAGCTGTTTTTCCTGTCCCTGCCCACGGTGCTGTGGTATGTGCTGTTCTGTTACCTTCCCCTGTTCGGCCTGATCATCGCGTTCAAGAAATACCAGGTGGTGCCGGGGAAGGGATTCCTCTACAGCCTGATGCACAGCGAATGGAGCGGCCTGGAGAATTTTCGTTTCCTGTTCGCCAACAACCGTGAAACGACGGTGAACATGTTCGTAAACACCCTGGGATACAACCTGGTGTTTATCGTGCTGGATATCGTGCTGCCGGTGACGCTGGCGATCATGATCAGCAACCTGAAATCGAGGCCACTGGCCAAAACGGCGCAGACCGCCATGTTCCTGCCGCATTTCCTGAGCTGGGTGGTGGTGGGATATTTTGTGTTTGCCTTCCTGTCCACGGATCACGGGCTGGTGAACCGTCTTCTGACGCTGATGGGGGCGGCGCCGGTGAAATGGTACCAGGAGGAGGCGTCGGGCTACTGGCCGTGGATCCTGGTGTCTCTCCACATATGGAAAACCATGGGTTTCAGCATGGTAATCTACCTGGCGGCGATGAAAGGGGTCGATGCGGCGCTGTATGAAGCGGCGATGATTGACGGAGCCGGGAAGTGGAAACAGGCCCGGTATATTACGCTACCGATGCTCCGGCCGGTGATCGTGATGATGTTCATCCTGGCGACGGGGCGTATTTTCAATTCCGATTTCGGCCTGTTCTACCGGACGACCCGGAACGCCGGTTCCCTGACGGGCGTTTACCTGACACTGGATGTATATGTGTACAATTCAATCTTCAACAATCCGAGACCTGTATACGGGTATATTTCCGCCGCCGGCGCGCTGCAGTCCGTGCTTGGCTGCCTGACGATGCTGTGCGCCAACGGAATCATCCGCAAAATTGACCGGGATAACGCGCTGTTCTGATCAGCCGGAGGTAGCGTATGAAGAAAGAAAAGAAAGAGAACGCTGTCTTCCAGGAAGTCAGCAGCGGAATGGAGAAGTTCAACGCCCTTCGGCCGGGAACCAACGCGGCCTTCAGCGGGCTGTTTATCCTGCTGGCGATACTGTGTGTGCTACCGGTGGTGTTTGTCATCATTATCTCCTTTTCCTCCCAGGCGTCCATCAACAAGGTGGGGTATACTTTCACGCCGGCGGAATGGTCCGCGGAGGCTTACCGTTATGTGTGGCATCTGCGGGATTATCACGGGTTCCCGACGGTGCTGCGCTCCTTCCTGAACTCTTTGATCATCACGGTGGCGGGCACGGTGCTGGGCCTGGTCCTGATCACGACAATGGGCTATGTGATTTCCCGGAAAACCTTCCGGCTCCGAAAGGCATACGCGGTGTTCATTTTTATCCCGATGATTTTCAACGGAGGTCTGCTGGCCACCTATGTGGTCAACGCCCAACTGCTGCACCTGAAAAACACATTCTTCGCGATTATCCTGCCCCTGGCGTGTTCTTCCTTTTATATCATGGTTGCAGCTACCTTTTTCCGGATGGCGATACCGGACGCCATCGTGGAATCCGGCAAAATCGACGGCGCCGGCCAGCTTCGGATCTTTACGCAGCTGGTCCTGCCGGTGTCCCTGCCGCTGATGGCGACCGTCGCGCTGTTCCTGACCTTCGGCTACTGGAACGACTGGTACCAGGCCAGCCTGTACCTGGAAAGCAGCCGGCACGACCTGTTTCCCCTGCAGTATGTGCTGGTGAATATTGAAAAGAACATCCAATTCCTGGCCAACAGCGATATGATGACCGGCGGGCAGAGCGGGGAGCTGCCTACTGAGACCATGCGGATGGCGATCGTGGTGCTTACGGTGGTGCCGATTATGTTCAGCTATCCTTTTTTCCAGAAATACTTTGTGACCGGGCTCACGGTGGGCTCGGTGAAGGAATGAGGAGGGGTCGCCATGAAAAAGCTGCTTTGCGCGATAACGGCCCTTCTGCTGCTGTTCCTGGTTTCCGGCTGCGCGCCGGCCGGCGGAAAGGGACCGGTTCACCTGGTCTGGTGGCTGATGACCCCCAGCGAGGCGCCGGTGGACTGGCAGGAGGTGGAGGACGCGCTGAATGCCTACTCCGCGGAGAAAATCGGCGTGACCTGCGATTTCCGCTACTACGATTCCAACCAGATCGCCCTGGTTTCCCAGACCGGGGAATACTTTGACATCGCTTTTACCAGCGATTACTGGAACGATTTTGGCACGAGTGTATCGGTGGGCATGTTCCGGGACCTGAAGAATGACCTGGACGACTATCCGGCGCTGAAGGCGTCCGTGCTGGAAAACACCTGGGACAGCGTTAAGGTCGGGGACGGCCTGTATGCGATTCCGCATATGAAGGATATCGCCTATGAGGTTTTCTGGATCCTGGACACGGAGTATTTTGACGGGAAAGACTTCCCCCGGAAGGCAGAGATCTCCTTTGAGGAAATTGAGCCGTATCTGGAAGCGTATAAACAGGATTACCCGGAGGATTATCCCATCAAGGTTTCCTACAGCGGCCTGACCTCCTGGCAGAACGACCTGGCGGACTGGCTGAACATGACCTACCTGATCGGCCTGGACTGGGAAGCTCAGGGCACGGAAGAGCAGTATACCGTCAAAAGCGCGCTGGAGATCCCGGCCTGGCAGAACCGGCTGAAGAAAATTCATGAATGGTATCAGAAAGGATATATCAATCCCGACGCGGCGGTGACGGAGTCCATGCCCCGGTCCCAGGCCGGCGTGGTGCAGTCAGGCCAGGGCTGGTACGGGGCGGAAACCATCTGGGCCAGCGCGAGGCAGAAGCCGGTGTATTGCGCCCGGTTCGACGGGCCGGACCTGAGCACCTCGTCTGTTCGCGGCGCGCTGACAGCGGTCAGCAGTTTTACACCCTACTGGCGGGAAGCCCTCGCCCTGATCCAGCTGATGAATACGGATCCATGGTACCGGGAAACCGCCCGGTACGGCATCGAAGGAAAGCATTATATCCGGAACGCGGACGGTACCGTTACCAAAACAGAGCGCGGAAACACCAATATGGCCGTGGAGGCCTATACCCAGGGGCATTATACCCTGGGCGCCCTGGAAGCCTCGTCTTTCCCGCAGGTCCCCACGGACAAGGAACAATGGACGAAGGCGATGAAGCGCTACGCAAGCGCCCGAACCTCTGTGGTCATGGGCTTTGTTCCGGATATCTCGCCGGTTGAAACGGAGTGCCTTGCCATTCGCCAGATTGTGGAAGAATACCGGCGGGAACTGTATACCGGCACCTCGGACCCGGATGTGGTGATTCCCAAGATGCTTTCCAGGATGAAGGAAGCGGGGCTGGACCGGGTAGTGGCGGAGATCCAGCGGCAGCTGGACGATTTTGTGCACCGAAAGGAAGCGACGGTACCGGATCAGTGAGACATCGGGAAAAAGCCTGTTTTCCTGAGTGGACTTGAAATGGCTTTTGTGGTAGACTATGGGATATTCCAGAATGAGCTGCCGCCGGAGGCGCCCGGTGCGTATGTACAAACGTATGACGCAGGGAAACCGCGGATTGCGGCAACCCTGAATAAATGTTATCCCAAATAAAGAGGAGGACTTCCGCATAAAAAAACATATCCCTTTTACTGGCACTGATCCTGGCCCTGTCGGCGGTGCTTACCCTGACTTCCGTCGCGAGCGCGGAATGGATCGTATACAGCGCCGCCGCCAACAAGTATCCCGTAAGGGTCCGTGAAGCCCCTACGACAAAGAGCAAGAAGATGGGCACCCTCAAGTACGGCGAGGAAGCGATCGCCGTCTATGACGAGAACAGCGAATGGACCTGCATCAAATGGCAAAATACCTTCGGATACGTGATGAGCATTCACCTGTCGGACGTACCGCTGGCACCGAAGAAAGCGGCCGCCAAGATCAGCAAAAAGCAGGCGACGGAGCTGCTCAGGACGGAGATGAAAAGTGAGAGACTGATCGAGGAACCTTTCAACATCGCCGTGATCCCCACCCGTACGTCCGGTTACATTCCCCTCCGCTCCGGGCCCGCCAATACCACCGCCAGAGTGGAGCGCCTCCGGAACGGCAAGGAACTGATCGTGATCAGCGAAACGGACAACTGGTACCGCGCCCGGGATCCGGAAAATAACAAGGTGGGTTATATTCAGAAGGAATACACCTCGAAGCTGGAAACGCAGGTCATCGCCAGCCGTGAAAGGCTGGCCGGCAGCGAGGAGAGCATCGGCCGCCTGAGCGTGAACGGTGATTTCGACCTGACCTGCAAGCTTCCGGAGACTTATTCGATGCAGGTGATCAACGTCAAGGACAGCGCCATCTACGCCGCAATCACCTCCAGCGACATCACCAGACCGGAACTCTACATGACCATTGCCTACGACGATACTTACGATGGCGTCGAGCGGATGAATGATCTGCCGGAGGAAGACCTGAAAGCCCTGGAGGAGACCTTCAGCGCACTCGATGAAGTGGAAGTCAGCTACACAGAAACCGCCCATGGCACAAAGCTCCTTGTCTGCAAGGAGAACGACGGCGACGGCGATACAGAGTATGTCCAGATCCTGACGGTCTACAGGGGCTACCTGATTGAGTTTGATATGGAAACGAGCGAGGACGCTGCTGAGAAGTCCCTGACCGACGAGCAGATCCAGATGTGCATCGACTTCCTGAGCAACCTTGATTTTGTCGAAGTGAAATCATAAGCACCGCAAAAAAGCAGGGGCCTGCCGCCAAAGCAGGCCCTTGTTTTCTGCAGGGCATACAGATCACATCTGCTCCTGCTGTTCCATCAGCAGATCATAGAAATCGTCGACGGTAATCAGGAATATTTCCTCATCATTTTCATCGCTTTGGGTTTCCGGCGGCTCATGATCCATATCTGACTCCGGTTATAATATCAGCTTTGATATAAAATCATTTCGACAGGTTCATGCGGAAATCCTGCCTGAGCTGTACGCTGTATGCGGGCAGCCGGTCAAAGCAGCGCGACAGGAGGAGGCAGAATGGGAATGTGATATCCGTATGGGACCTGATTGACCGGAGGCTTGTTATGTGCCATAATATCCGGACAGTGTATGGATTGACGGAGTACCCTTCTGATCTTTTTTCCCGGAGGCTGAGCATGAAAGACGGGATTGTGGTCCGGAAAGCGGAGCAAGAAGACGTCCGGCAGATCGCGGAGATCCTTGTGGAGGACTGGCAGACTGCCTATCGCGGAATCATCGACAGTGATTTCCTGGATTCCATGAGCGCGGACCAGCGATACGAAATCGAAGTCAAGAGGTACCAAAAGTACATCGTCGCGGCGGACGGCCGTGAGATCCTGGGATATGCCTGGCTGGAGATGTCGGGGGACGAGCCGGCGGACTGCGAAGTGGTCGCCCTCTATGTCCGGTATTCGAAACGGAACAACGGGATCGGGAAGCTCCTGATGCATCACGCGATGACCTGTTTTCAGGAAGCCGGAAAGAAAAAAATGATCGTCTGGTGCCTGAAGGGGAACCATGAATCACGAAAGTTCTATGAAAAGCTCGGCGGGAAAGCGTTCCGCCCCGGTACCCATCCCTGGGGCGGAAAGGAATATGAAATGATTTCCTATCTGTACGATCTCGCTTCCGGGCCTGAAACAGAGCGACAGGTAAAGGAATTGGATGAGCCATGATCAGACTGGAAGAAATCAACGGGAAGAACGTCCGGGATATTCTGGGCCTGCGTGTCAGCGAGGCGCAGAAAACCTTTGTCGCTCCGAATGACGTCAGCATCATCGAGGCGTACATCGCCATCACCCATCACGGCCATGCCTTTCCCTTCGGGATCTATGACGATGAGACGCCGGTGGGCTTCTGCATGATCGGGTTCGGCACGGACGACGATTGGGAGGAAGCCCCGACCATCGCGAAAGACAATTACAATCTCTGGCGCTTCATGATTGACCGGCAGTATCAGGGAAAAGGCTATGGCAAAGCCGCCATGGAACGGGTCCTGGATTTTATTGCGGAAGAACCCTGCGGCCCCGCGGAGTACTGCTGGCTGTCCTACGAGCCGGAAAACGCGGCGGCAAAAGCGCTCTACGTCTCCTTCGGCTTCCGGGAAACCGGGGAACGGGACGGCGATGAAGTTATTGCGGCCCTGAAACTGAAGCCGCGGGATCAGACGGAACGGTTCATCGGCCGCTTTGCCGGACTGGCAAGGGAGGTCCTGAAGGATCGCCTCACGGGGATCTATCTCCATGGCTCCGCGGCGATGGGCTGCTATCAGCCGAAGAAAAGCGACCTGGACTTTCTGGTTGTCGTGAATGCTGACCTGACCGACGCGGAAAAGCGCAGGTTCATGGACGGGCTGCTTGAGCTGGATCAGGCCTGCCCGGCCAAAGGGATCGAGATGAGCGTCGTCCTGAAGGACGTCTGCAATCCCTTTGTTTATCCGACGCCCTTCCTCCTGCATTATTCCCGGATGCATACCGGCTGGTACCGGCGGGATCCGGAGGATTATATCCGGAAGATGAACGGAACCGACCGGGATCTGGCCGCGCATTTCACCGTGATCCGGAGCAGGGGCCGCTGCCTTTACGGGCTGCCGGTCCGGGACCTGTTCGGCGAAGTCCCGGAAGGGGATTATCTTGATTCCCTCTGGAACGACGTTTCCGGCGCGGAGGAAGAGATCACAGAAAACCCCATGTACCTGATCCTGAACCTGACGAGGGTCCTGGCTTACCTGAAGGAGAAAAAGGTCCTGTCCAAACAGGAAGGCGGAACATGGGGCCTGGCCTTCCTGCCGGAGCGGTATCATCCGCTGATCCGTTCCGCCCTCCGGGAGTATGAGGGCGGAGACGACGCCCTCTATGATCCGGAACTTGCGAAGGAATTTGCGGTTTCCATGCTGGATCAGATCGCCCGTGAAATGAATCGCTGAGTGCGCATATAGCAAGAGGTCCCGCCGTTCAGGCAGGACCTCTTTGCGTCGATATTCGCAGCACTTACCAGATTTCCACGCTGCCCATTTCACCGTCTTTGCCGACCCAGTAGATCGTATTCTCCTCGATCTTGACATAGGCGTCGGTGGCTTCTTCCGGCAGCATTTCGGTGATCTCTTCCGGGGTGACGGCGCCGCCCAGCACGCTCTCGAAGACGAGATTCACCTTCCGGGCCTTCGCTTTGGCGGCGGACTTCTTCACGGCTTCCGCGGCGGGAGCGGCGGCTTCCTTCACCTTCCGCCCGGCGGCGGCGGTCTTTTTCTTCGCCTCGATCTTCGCCGCGTCCTTCACGTCCTTCGCTTCGGCGGCGACGGCGTCCTTGACTTCCTTCTTCGCGGCTTTCTTCGCCGCGGCCTTTTCCTTCGTCTCGGCGGCCTTGGCCTTCGCTTTGCCGGCGGCGGCGCGGACGGTCTTCTTCGCTTCGATCTTTTCAGCGACTGCCTTGTCGGAAACCTTCTTCGCGGTTTCCTTTACTTCTTCCGTAACTTTCTTCTTCGCAGGCATGTTCTGTTACTCCTTACTTTGCAACTTTATCTTTCAGTGCTTTACCGGCCTTGAAATACGGCGCCTTCGAAGCGGGGATCGCCACCACTTCGCCGGTCCGCGGATTGCGGCCTTCACGGGCGGAGCGCTCTTTCACTCCGAAGGTCCCGAAACCGATCAGCTGTACGGAATCGCCCTTGGCCAGCGCGCCTTCGATCGCCCCGAAAACAGCGTTGATCGCCGCCTCGGCGTCTTTCTTGGTCAGGCCTTTCGCGGCCACAGCGTTGATGAGTTCTGCCTTGTTCATAAATTACTTCCTTTCTGCCCTCCATGGCTTGATTCGCAAGGATTATAACACGGTTAAACGGCTGTGGCAACAGAAATGAATCGCCTTTTTTCGTTGCAGAGAAGTTGCTTTAATGATAAAATCCAACTGTTGGATTATCATAACGATACAGGAACGCTGCAAAGCGAAGGAGGATCATCGATGAAAAAGATTCTTGCTGTTCTGTTGGCCGTTTCTCTGCTGCTTGGAATCTCATGTGCCGCGGCGGAAGAGCAGGCGACCGCCGGGGACTTTCTTCAGTCATTGGCGAGATGGGCCCAAAGCCTGAATCTTGACGAATCAGACTATTACGG
>Ga0310786_10012767_pt1 | contig 10382 bp, 10 predicted proteins | sample AusTroGonzalo_MG_FD_203881 | JGI IMG/M metagenome (GOLD analysis project Ga0310786, IMG submission 203881) | Bovine rumen microbial communities from tropical cattle in Woodstock, Queensland, Australia - Gonzalo_03 (v2) (version 2) | ecosystem: Host-associated > Mammals > Digestive system >... | reverse complement strand
AGCGGTGCCCTTGTCGACGGCCTGATGCAGACCATCATCGACATCCGCAAGCAAGCCCGCGCCAACAAGGACTGGGCCACCAGCGACAAAATCCGCGACGAACTCGCCAAGCTACACATCACCCTGAAGGACGGCAAGGAAGGCACCAGCTGGATTATGGAATAAAACCTAAAAAACCTATATATCATGAGCAAAAAAGCCGAAAAAATCACAGTTATCAAAGTCAATAAAGATAATTCAAACAACACGAACGACGTAAAAAAGAAGTATCATTTCAAGAACCTCGTCTTCGAAGGCGGCGGCGTGAAAGGCATTGCCTATGTGGGTGCCTTGGAGGTGCTTGACCAGGAAGGTATCCTGAAGGATATTGAGCGAGTTGCCGGCACATCGGCTGGTGCCATGGTGGCAGTTCTCGTCGGTTTGGGGTATACCCCAAAAGAGCTGGGAGATGTCCTATGGGACATCAAATTCAAGAATTTCTTGGACTGCGACTGGGGCGTGGTACGCAACACCAAGCGTTTACTCGATGACTATGGTTGGTACAAAGGAGACTTTTTCCGCGACCTCATGGCCGATTACATCGAGAAAAAGACGGGTAAAAGAGATCTCACCTTCGGGGAACTGAAAAAGATGAGAAAAGAAGGCAAACCGTATCGCGACATCCATCTGATTGGTGCTGACCTTACGACAGGCTTGTCCGTAGTGTTCAACTCCGAGCTCACTCCCAAAGTAACGATTGCCGATGCTGCCCGTATCTCCATGTCCATTCCACTGTTTTTTGCTGCCATTAAAGGTGTCAACGGCGACGACCACATCTATGTCGACGGCGGTTTGTTGGACAACTATGCCATCAAGGCTTTCGACCGCGAGAGTTTTGCCTCCAGCGAAAAAAACATCAGACGTCCTGAATATTACAAAAAGGACAATGATATGCTGAAGGCAAAAAAAGAGAAATCACAGAGCAAGAAGACGATCAATGAATATGTCTACAACAAGGAAACTTTAGGCTTCAGGTTGGATGCGGCAGAGGAAATCGCGATGTATCTCGACCCCAATGCCCAAGCACCGACCAAGGAAATCAAGAGTTTCTTTACTTACACCAAGGCTCTCGTCACTACGCTCATCGACTTCCAGAACAACGTACACCTGCACAGCGACGACTGGCAGCGCACCGTCTATATCAATTCGCTTGGCATCAGTGCTACCGACTTTGACATCTCCGACAAAAAGAAGACAGATTTAGTCGAATCAGGTCGAAAGTATGCCAAAGACTACTTGGATTGGTACAACAACGACGAAGAGAAAGCCAATAAGTAAGGCTCTCAACCTTTAATTTGAATCACGAAACCCTCGTTGAGCAACGGCTTGACGAGGGTTTGCATTTCCTCGACAGTGAACTTCTGCAAACCCTCTTCAGGCGTGGGGCGATCGATGGTGTAGACCATGATTTCGCGCGGACGCAAGGTACGCACGATGTCCATCCAACCGTTCAGCACTTCAGGACTTGACGAGTCGAAGTCCTTGCTTTTCAAGAACATGGTCTGCAAGATGAAGTCGCCGTTGAACTGTTTCAAGGCTTCCACAACGCGATGGATGTCATAGCCTGGCGCGGGATGGTTGATTTTCTCTGCCAGTTCGTTGGTCGGGGCATCGATTTTCATCGTCGGGTTGTCAACCTTGCGCAAGGCATTGAAGACCTCTGGCACATGCACCCGCGTCGAGTTGGACAACACCGTCACCTTCGAGGCAGGATAATACTGGTCGCGGAGACGGAGCGTGTCGTCAATGATTTGCGGAAAGTCGGGGTTGAGAGTCGGTTCGCCATCGCCGCTGAAAGTGATGGAGTCAATCGGAATTTGATTGGCTTTGCATTGTTTCAGCTTGGCTTCCAAAGCATTGCGCACTTCGGCTGCCGTCGGTAACTTTGTGTCATCACGACCGTCCTTGTTCCAACCGCACTCACAATAGATGCAGTCGAAAGAGCAGATTTTGCCTTTTTCCGGCAGCAGATTAATGCCTAAGGAGCTGCCGAGACGGCGGCTCCTTATAGGTCCAAAAACGACTTCTTCCCTAATCATGGTTTTCAGTTTTTGCCGTGCATGTCATTGACTCCGTCGAATCTTCGATTTCCGAGGATTTTATCGGCATAGATACGCTCACCTAAAGGTTCGGTATGACATGCCGATAAAATCCGAAGCGAATCTATGCACGGCAGCTACAATTACTTGGCATACTGCACAGCGCGGGTCTCGCGGATGACCGTAATCTTAATCTGACCCGGATAGGTCATCTCGGTCTGAATCTTCTTCGACAGGTCGTAAGCGATGCGGTCGGCGTCTTGGTCGGTCACCTTGTCGGCGCCCACGATGACGCGCAACTCACGACCTGCTTGGATGGCGTAGGTCTTCACCACACCAGGATAGCTCATGGCCATGTCTTCCAACTTGTTCAGACGCTGGATGTAGGCCTCCACCACCTCGCGGCGGGCACCAGGACGGGCACCCGAGATGGCGTCGCACACCTGCACGATGGGCGAAATGAGATTGTCCATCTCGATTTCCTCGTGGTGGGCACCGATGGCGTTGCAGATATCGGGTTTCTCCTTGAGGCGCTCGGCAACCTTCATACCGAGGATGGCGTGCGGCAGTTCTTCCTCGTTGTCAGCCACCTTACCGATGTCGTGCAACAGACCAGCGCGTTTGGCAGCCTTCGGGTTGATACCGAGTTCAGCAGCCATCGTTGCGCAGAGTTTAGCGGTTTCAATAGAGTGTTGCAGCAAGTTCTGGCCGTAGCTGGTGCGGTATTTCATACGGCCCACCATCTTGATGAGTTCAGGGTTGAGATTATGGATGCCAAGGTCAATGGCGGTGCGCTTACCCGTTTCGATAATCTCCTGCTCCACTTGTTTCTCCACCTTGTGAACCACCTCTTCGATACGAGCGGGGTGAATACGGCCGTCGACGACGAGCTTCTGCAACGAGAGGCGCGCGATTTCACGGCGAATCGGGTCGAAGCCCGAAATGAGGATAGCGTCGGGGCTGTCGTCGATGATGATTTCGACACCCGTCAGCGACTCAAGGGCGCGGATGTTGCGTCCTTCACGACCGATGATGCGACCCTTAATCTCGTCATTCTCAATATTAAACACGCTGACGGTATTCTCGATGGCCGTCTCGGAAGCGGTGCGTTGGATGGTTTCCAACACGATTTTCTTGGCCGTCTGCGCCGCGCTCATCTTGGCGTCTTCGGTAACTTCCTTCACATAGACCATAGCCTCGGCCTGTGCGTCTTCCTTGACAAGTTCAATGAGTTGCTCCTTGGCTTCCTTGGCCGAGAGTCCAGAGATGGTTTCAAGTTTTTCGGATTCTTCCTTGTAGATGCGGTCGAGGTCGGCTTTCTTCTTGTTGTAGCTTTCTTGTTGTGCGTCAAGCTTTTGCTGTGCCGTCTGCACTTCCTTGGCCTTGCGTTGGGCCTCTTCCATTTTCTTGCTGGCCGACTGTTGCAGTTGGTTGATACGGTTTTCGGCGCTGGCCAGTTCGCGCTTGCGCTCGTTACATTCCTTTTCGTGCTCGTCCTTCATCTGGAGGAACTTCTCCTTGGCTTGCAGGATGCGCTCCTTCTTGATGACTTCAGCCTTTTCCTTGGCCTCTTCGAGCAAGGCGGTTTGTTCTTTGATGACTGCCTTTTTGAGCAGGGTGGCCGTGATGAGATAGCCGACCGCGAGACCCACGACCAAGGCCGCCACGGCGATGATAATCCATGTTGTGTTTGAAATGAGTAATAACATTTTACCTCTGTTTTTACCCGATTTGTGAGGAAAGGGAAAAAGAAACTGCCTGCTTATGGGAAATGTGTAAACCCCAAAAGATACGCTTGTGGCCGCCGCGTTGCGCAAACGTCCACTGGCACCGAAGTGCTTCCCCGAAAGGAATGAGGCCTGTTTTTGCAGTGCGCGAGTCGACCGATTAATGTGTTGTTAATGTTGAGTTTACCAGTTGCGATGAACAGGCAGTTCCAATTCTTCAAAGAGCCAAGACCGCTGACGTGCGGCTTATGCTAGTTGGTCGTTCAGCAAGGCGTTTATTTCGTTCAGTTTGCGTTCCAGATGCTGATCCTTAAAGGCGTTTTCATTCTCGTTCTTGACGACGGTAGCCGCCAGTTGCAAGGCGGTCATGGCAAGCAGGTCTTGGTCGTTCTTGTAGGCGTAGTGCTTGGCATAGAACCTCACCCTCTCATTGATGAGTGCCGCTGCCTTGCGCACCTTCTCTTCGTCAGCGCGGGCCACCGACAAGCGGTAAGGCTTGTCCATGATGTTGATATTGATGGTAATTTCATCCATTGCACTGACTATCAAGTATTTGAATTATTCCTTGCTGTTCAGAATCGAAACGCACTTGTCAATTTCCTTCACCAGTTCCTTGATGAGCTTCCTACCTTCTTCTATCTCTCCCTCGTTGTCGAGTGCGTTAACAATAGTAGAATTATTTATTTTGTCCTGCAACTCCGCTGCGGATTGGCGCAAGGCCCGATTTTCCTGTTCGAGCGCTGCGTTTTCCTCCGCAAGCCGCTGGTTTTCAACGGACAACTTGTTTTTCGCATCAACTAATTTCCTCAATTTCAGCTCTATCTCGGATACTATGACGCTCAAGTCGGCCATTCTTGCAGACGGTTTGGAATTGTGGCACAAAGGTACGGTTTTATCTCATTCATCGCCTCTTTTTCTCGAAAAAAATCTTTTTTTCACCCGAATTGTCACAGCCAAGCCAAAAATGCCCTACCTTTACGCTCAAAATAATCCGATATGAAAAGATTGACTTTTATGATTGCATTGACTGCCCTTTTAGCCTCATGTGCGCCCAAAGAAAAAGACCTTGTGTTCGTCGAAACCACTGACACTCATGGCCGTTACGATGAATTTGGCATGGAAGCCTTCTTGATCAAAGGCATGAAATCAGCCCTCGGTGAGAACCTCATCCTCCTCGATAACGGCGACAACATGCAAGGCACCCCGTTCCAATATTGCTCCAACCAAGACGCGGAGCATCCCAATTTGGTTTCCGAAGTACTCAATTATTTCCCTTACGACGTGGTAGGCGTTGGAAATCACGATATTGAGGCGGGCCGCAAGGTATTCGACCGTGTCTATTCCGAGCTGAAAATGCCCGTCGTGTGCGCCAATGTCATTGATGAAGCAACGGGTGAGCCTTATTTCACACCTTATATAATATTGGAGCGCTACAAAGGCTACAAAGTGGCTGTGCTCGGCCTTTTGACGCCCTACGTTGTCACATGGGTTCCCGACCGCCTGCGTCCTGGCTTGCGCTTCGAGCAATTGGAAGCCGCTGCCGAAAAATGGGTGAAAGTCATTCAAGACAAAGAACACCCTGATTTGATAGTGGGCCTGTTCCACTCGGGCTGGGAGCCACAAATGCAGAACCTTCCAGAAGACCATCCGCTGGGTCGTGAGAACGCCACGAAATGGGTGGCAGAGAATGTCCCTGGCTTTGACCTCATTTTTTATGGCCACGACCATCGCGCCCGTGTCGAAAAAATCGTGAACATCGCAGGCGACACTGTCTGCATCCTCAACTCGGGCTGTAGAGGGCAAAACCTTGCTGTGGCCGTCGTGAAAGATGTCAAAAAAGGCCGAAAGTCGAAAATTGACATCAGCCTGATGTCTGCCAGCGATGAAAGCAATACGGTAGATGAGAATTTCCTCAACATGATACAACCTTACCTGGACCGTGCCGAAGCATACAAGAACCAAGTAGTGGCCGAGTTGCCCGTCAGCATCAGCAGCGACGAAGCCTTCAACGGCACTTCGCTCTGGGTCGACGAAATCCATCGTTGCCAGTTTGAGACCGTCGAAGCCGAAGGCATACACGCCGACATCTCCATGGCGGCACCTTTGAGCGGCGGCAAGGCCCTCGAAGCTGGAACGTTGAAAGTCAGCGACTTTTTCACTTGGTATCCTTTTGAGAACTCATTAGCAGTCATGGCCTTGACGGGCAAAGAGGTGAAAGACTTCCTCGAATACGCCTACGAGATGAAGAACCCGATTTACAACTTCGACTGCGCCGCGGGCATCATCTACGAAGTGACCGACAAGAACCCGATGGGCAAGCGCATCAAGATCATCAGCATGGCCGATGGCACGCCCTTCGACATGGAAAAAACCTACAACGTGGTGATGAACTCCTACCGTTCCATGGGCGGCGGCAACCATCTCATCAACGGCATCGGTTGGGCGCAGGAGGACATCAAAAACCATGTCGTTTGGCAAAGCGACCGCGACCTGCGTTCGCTCTTTATCGACTGGGCGAGGAAAAAAGGTGTGCTTGATACCAAACCATTGAACTGCTGGAAAATCAAATGAGAGAAGAATTCCTATACTACCTCTGGGAGAACCGTCTGATAGACAAAACCTTGCAAACCACCGAAGGCGAGGCGGTCGACATTGTCGCGACAGGCTACCGCAACACCAACTCGGGTCCCGACTTTTTAGAAGCGAGAATCCAAATCGGTGACAAATTGTGGGCGGGCCATGTGGAAATCCACGTGAAAAACAGCGACTGGAACCGCCACGGCCACCAAGCCGACAAAGCCTATCAGAATGTCATCCTGCATGTGGTGTATGAAAACGACACCAAAACCACCGACCTTCCGACCTTGGAACTGAAAGGCCACTTTGACGAGACACTTTTCGCTAATTACCAAAGGTTTATCTCCTCAAAAAGCTGGATTCCTTGCGAGAAAAGCATTGCCCAAGTCCCCGTGTTCACCCGACTCTCTTGGCTCGACCGCATGGCCGTAGAACGTTTGGAGAGCAAGTCGGAAAGCGTCAATAAGATATTGGAAACCAACCAATTCGATTGGGAAGATACCCTTTACAAACTGCTGATGCGCTATTTTGGCCTGAAAGTCAATAATGAAGCGTTTGAAACTTTGGCCAATATCATGCCTTTCAAGACCTTGCTGAAACATGCCGACAACCTCACACAGGTGGAAGCTATGCTGATGGGCTGTGCTGGATTCCTCGAAGATGACTTTACAGAGGAATACCCTCTACTGCTCAAGCGCGAGTTTGCCGTGATGAAGGCCAAATTCAACCTCTTGACCATGCCCGCCGAGCGGTTCAAGTTCATGCGGATGCGCCCCAGCAACTTCCCGACCATCCGTTTGGCGCAAATGGCACAATTGATTCACAAGAATGGCTGTCTGTTCTCGAAAATCCGCGAGGCGAAAAACACGGTTGAGGTCAAGGCACTGTTTGACGTGGCGACATCGGAATATTGGGAAACGCATTGGCGGTTTGGTGTAGGGCTGTCGTACCACGCCAGCCGCAACGATGATGTGCGGCTGCCACAATGTGACAGCCCTACAAATCCCAAACCGAAACATTTGGGCGATGCCACTGCCGACCTGTTGATTATCAACGCCGTGGTGCCGCTGCTGTTTTGCTACGGCAAACTGCACAAAGACGAATCGGTGTGCGACACCGCTATGCAGTTCCTGGAAGAGACCGAGGCCGAGGACAATGCCATCATCCGACATTTTGCCTCATGCGGCATAGCGGCGCAAAACGCCATGCAGACACAGGCCTTGCTGCACCTTTATAATATGTATTGCAAGCGGAAACGGTGCCTTGAATGTCGCGTAGGAAATGTGTTAATGAAATAGTATTTCACGCTGAATCCGCAGAAATCGCAGAACCTATCCGACATAAACTATACGTCGCTTTGCGCTTCATATAATTCTGCGTATTCTGCGTGAGAAAAAATCAATCGTTTTCATCCAACATGAAGACCTCTTCCACGGGTTTCCCAAACACCTGCGCCATCTTCAAGGCTAACACCGTTGAAGGCACATAACGCCCTGATTCCACAGCGTTTATGGTCTGTCGGCTGACACCGATACGCTTGGCCAATTCTTCTTGCGTGAGGTCCATTTCAGCGCGAGCTACTTTTAAACGGTTTTTCATTGCGCGCCTCCTTTGTTGAAACGGAACAAGGCAATTTTGAATTTGACTATAAACAAGGTGAGGAATACAAAGAACACCAAATACGGGACATAGGTGTAAGCGAAGCCATGTATCATCAAGGTAGCAAGGATAAACAGTGCCGCCGTGATATAGGTGGCCCAAACGAGACTCTGCTCGCGGACACTTTTTACAAACTCGTCCTCGATTTTTTCTTTAGAGAAGCCGATAAACAGCAATCCGATGGTAAGCAAAGGTATGACGATAGTCAAGATACCCGTATCTGCCATGACAAAGAATCCCTCTACCTTATCTTCAAGGAATGGGGAGTCATAATACAAAGCAGGAATATAGAAACGCCAATCAGGGAACCATATCCTGCAAGCCACATACGCCGCCACCGCGGCAATAACCAACGCCCATCCAACCATTCTGAACTGATGGGGAAACAAATAGTTTTTCTTCATAATTTGTTGATTTTTATTATTTTTCTAACAATTTCACTATCTCTGCCTCCAATTCTTCTTCCATGTCTTTTTTATAGCCTCTATGTACCTTCGCTATCTTTCCCTCGCGGTCGAGGAAGAACAAGGTTGGGTAACCCGAAATACGGTAAGTGCTTGACAATTCGCGCTCGGCGAAAAGGATAGTGTAAGTGATGCCACGCTTGGCCAAAAAGTCTTCCATTTCGTCTTCAATCGGGTCGTCAATGGGGTCGATGCCGAGCATGATGAAGCCTTTGTCCTTATATTTATCGTAAAGGCCTTGCAAAACGGGCATGGCGGCGCAGCACGGGGCGCACGACTTGTAGAAGAAATCGAGCAACACGACCTTGCCTTTCAGGTCGGCGAGACGGATGGTGTCGCCCATCAGCGTGGGCAGCGACCAATCCGGTGCGGGCGAACCTTCGGGAAGCGGATCGGGTTCCTTGTAGGGTTCGTAGTCTTTCAGCGTTACCTCGACTGGAATGGATTCCAAGGTCAGTTTAGAGTCGTCCACTATTGGACTGAAATCGATCAACTTAAACTCCTCATATTGATACATGGTGTCCTGCTGCTCCAAGATGTCATAAGCAATCGAATATTGGATGGGCAGGTAATCTTTCTTGTCAATCCACAAGTTGATTTCGTAGCGGAGAGTCTGCATTCCGAAAATAGTGTCGGGTTCGTCATCAATAGGGCCAAGAATATCAACCAAGTAGCAAAGCTTTCCATCCAATTGGGTTTCCGAGAGCACATAGGAATAACCTTTCTCTAATAATTCCATTGGGCTGCGCAAAGGATAACTGCTCTTGTTTGTCAAAGGCGTGTAAAACGTGCGGTTGTGTCGCCCTCTAATGATGTCAGCGGCCCACTGGTCGCATGGCATCAGCGTTCCAGTGCTGTCATTGAAAGAAACATATTCATTTCCCGTGTAGAGGAAATGGTAAGACCATCCCGAATCCCATGACTCATTGTCTGAATCCCATGCCTCCTCGTAGGAGTTGAATGCCTTGCCGTAAATCGTGTCGTCAGGCAGTTTCCTGAAATCGCAAGTGTAGCGGGACAAAGTTGTATCGTTGTCCGACATGTACTTTTTCTTTTGCGTCATTTCATAATGTCCGCCTTGGATGGACTGGCATTTCTTATAGGATTTCAAAAGGACGCGTTTGGCAGTGGACTGGTTGTTGCAGCCTGCAAGCATGACCGCGACGGCAGCCACGGCGAATGCTGTTTTAATTAAGTGTTTCATTTTGCGTTTACTTTAGTTTGACAAATTTGACACCGCAAAAGTAAAGCAAACTTTCCATATAGACAAATTAATTTGTCATTTTTTTGAAATTTTCTTATTTTTTCTTCTTTTCAACCGACAAAATCTCTATTATTGCAATCAAATTTGAAATTCAGGAGGGGTACAATTTGTACCCCCTACTGAAATGTATCGCACACAATATCAATAACATCATAAATGGAAAACGAACAATTCAAACTGCCCGAGAACGCGCACCGCGAACTGAAACCGGGCGAAGAGTACGAACCAATTCTCTCGAAAAACAAAAAGTATCAAGAAGTTACGGTTTGGTCGGTCTGCATCGGCCTGCTGATGACCATCCTGTTTTCGGCTGCCGCTGCCTACCTCGGCCTGAAGGTCGGACAAGTGTTTGAGGCCGCCATCCCCATCGCCATCATCGCCATCGGCCTCACGGGACTGGCCCGCAAAAACGACGCGCTGTCGCAAAACGTCATCATCCAGTCCATCGGCGGCTGCTCGGGCGGCGTGGTGGCCGGTGCCATCTTTACCCTGCCTGCCCTCTACATCCTGCAAGGCAAAGGTTATCACATCGAAATCAACTTCTGGCAGGTGTTCATCGCCTCGCTGCTCGGTGGTATCTTGGGCATCTTGTTCCTCATCCCCTTCCGCAAGT
>Ga0310786_10012765_pt1 | contig 10383 bp, 5 predicted proteins | sample AusTroGonzalo_MG_FD_203881 | JGI IMG/M metagenome (GOLD analysis project Ga0310786, IMG submission 203881) | Bovine rumen microbial communities from tropical cattle in Woodstock, Queensland, Australia - Gonzalo_03 (v2) (version 2) | ecosystem: Host-associated > Mammals > Digestive system >... | reverse complement strand
CCCAATTCTCTCTAATGGAAAATATGCAGAAGTAAGTTTAAGTTTACAAATCTCTGAGGTAGACCCATATGATTCTACTGAAGTATTTAAGAATGGTTCTTTTAGAGGAGTTGTTCAAACTCTTAAAAAAGGTATGAATATTGAAGAATAATAAGGAGAGAGTCTTATGGATGTTTTAAAAAATAAACAATATATACAATATGGTTATTTAAGTAGATATACTGGGGTTCCTTATTATTATAACTCAGAAAAAGAAAGAGAAATCTATGGTTTAAGCCAACAAATGCTAAAAGATAGTCCATGGGTTGCACATAAAGTAAAGCCAGAAGATAACTTAGATGCGCTAGCACTTACCTATTATAATAATCCAACTTTCTGGTGGGTTATTGCATTTTTTAATAATATTACAGACCCATTTATTTCATTAAAAGATCATTTTGATATTATAAAAATTCCTAGTATTTCTAGCATAGTTTTTGGAGATCTTAGATAATGGCCTTTATCCCAAGAGAAAGAAAATCATTATTATCTAGCCAGGCTAGAATTCAAGCACCATGAATTAAAGTTACTATTGGTACTTATACTTTTGGTGTTTTTGATAAAAAAGGAAAAGGAAATGCAAAAGATAATAATGGTGCTTATACAGACTATGGGGTACAATATCCAAATTATGTAGAAAGACTTACAGTTGCTAAAATTAATGGTCAAATTAATCAATATACTTTAAGATTAACATACCCAATTAGACAATTTGATGATCCAAATTTCTTTGAAAAAGTATTTAGTTCTGTAAGTAAAACTCGTAAAATTATTTTTAGTTATGGTGATTCTTCTATGCCAGCTTATTGCTATAAAAATGAAGAAGCCATTATTACAAAAGTAACACAGCAATTTAATTTACAAAGCTCATCTATTACATACACAGTATCAGCTACTTCTACTGCTATTAAAGGACAAGTTGGTAATTTTACATTTCCAGCCCCAGACACTGCAGTTCAACCAAGTAGCATAATTCTAGATGTATTAACAAATACTACATATAGCCTTCAAACAATTTTCACTGGAATGAGCAAAGAAAATTTTAATACTTTAATTGATCGCACAGACCAAGCAGTAGTATTACAAACAAAAACTAATATTTCTCCATTAGACTATATTTCATATTTAGTTAGTTGTATGATTCCAGCTGGCTCTACAGTTAATAGTATTAGTAAAGATATTTATGTTTTAACTGTTCACGATGATACTGTGTTTGACCCAACATATGATCAAGATGCTGTTAAAGGTGGGCCATATTTTAAAGTTACTAGAACTTCTTATGTATCAGAACAAAGTGATGCGTATGAAGTTGATATTGGCTATAATACTGCAAATATTGTTTCTAATTTTAGTGTTACAAATGATGAAAACTATTCAATTTTATATAATTATTCTAATAAATTATACCCGGATGAATATGTTCGTAGATTAGATAGTAATGGACAATGGGTTGATGTTTTTGCTCCAACATTTACCTCTGGTAATGATAAGTTCTTAACCCATTCAAATGATACTACTTGATATACAAAATTAACAAAGTATCCGGTTAGTGCAACAATTACAATTCAAGGTTTACTAAGGCCTGCCACATTAATGCAATATTTAAGACTTAATGTTATATTCCCAGGAGGCCACAAACATATCTCTTCTGGATTATATATTGTTACAAAACAAGTTGATGATATTAGTAGTGATGGTTATAAAACCACACTTTCTTTAACAAAAATCTCTGGAGATAGAGAAGTAAAAATAAATCCAAATGCTGAATAATAGGAGTATTTATATATGGTAACGAAAGGCATAATTAAATCAATTGATTTTAATGGAAATACTTGTACAGTAAGACTTCCTCTTTTTGAGACTGCTGCAACAGCAGAACCAATAGTCACTACTGCAATATTTTCAAATACTCCCGGTGCATATAATGGCTATAAAGAAGAAGATGTTGTTTTAGTAGCTTTTGAAGACAATAAAGTAGAGTCCCCTGTTATTATTGGTAAATTATACTTAGGAGCTTCAAAAGAAAAGGCAGATGATAGAGGCTCTATTCTCTGCGAAAATTTAACTGCTACAGAAGAAGTTTCTATTCCAATTACTACAAAATTAACTTTAGATAATGATGCTAAAAATTTAACGCAAGTCGGTGTTGATAATGATTTATCTACCTATAAATCAATTGCTGATATTGCAAAAAGCTTACAAAAACAAGAAAGTCAAATTGGAGCAATTAATGTTAAAATTATTGATGATGGTGAAAATTTAGGCGCAAGACTTACTAAAGTTGAAAATGATAATATAATTCAGCAAGCAGAAATTATTGCTAATGCTGAAGGAATCAGCTCAGAAGTATCTAGAGCAGAGCAAGCTGAAAGTGGTTTAAGTGAAGATATTTCTTTAGTAGATCAAAAAGCAGATCATATTAGTGCTACTGTTGTGCATAGAGTAGATAGTGCAGATGAATCTGGCGGTGAAGATGGCCTCGGCTGAAATCTTACTACAGATAACTGGACTTTGAATAAAATAAAAGATGGTGTCACTTCAGAAATTTTAAAAGCAGATGAAAATGGACTTACTGTTACAGGAACTATCAAAGCTGACGCTGGTGAAATTGCTGGATTTACTATCGAAGAAAATAGATTAACCTCTGGCTCAGGAGCTCATAGAATTTCTATTCAATCAAATGGAGATACTTTTACAGTCGGTAATGATATATATACTAAAATAGAATATATTGAGTCCCATGGGCAAGAATATATTAATACTGGCGTTACTACCAACGCAGCTTCTATTTCAAAAATCGAAGCACATATTTATAAAACAAGCTCTTCTGGAACTGCAAATATATTATTTGGGCTTTATGAGCCAGCAGATCCAGGTCAACAATTTGCATTACCTGCTTTATTTTATATAGATTATGCAACAGCATCCACTCAAGTTCACCAATGTGCGGTTGGAAGTACAAATTCTAATAGACTTTTAAAAACAAATATTTCAAATGGAGCTGGCGATAAAGAAATTAGCTATGTATTAACATCTGACCCCGGCAGTATCGTACTACCAACTATCACATATACTGTTAATGAAAATTCTGCTTCCACTATTGCTCTTTTTGGTGGGACAAATACTCTTCCATATTTCTTATTTACAAGAAATAATAATGGAGTTGCAGATTCTACTGCTTTCTATTCTTGTAAACTATATAGTTTTAAAATTTGAGGTAGTAATGATACTTTAATTAGAGATTTTATTCCAGTTATTAAAAATAATATAGAATGTGGCTTATTTGACAGTGTAACTAATACTTTCTATGGAAATGCTTCTGGAAGTGGTGCTTTTACCGGAGATGAGTTTAATTCAATTTATTTAGGCAGTGATGATGGTGAAACTGCGCCGTTTAGAGTAACTAATACTGGAAAACTTTTTGCAACTGATGCTAATATTTCTGGAACTGTTAATGCAACTGATGGGAATTTTACAGGTAATATAGAGGCACAGTCTGGATATATCGGTGGCTTTACTATTGAGAATACTCAATTATCTGCAAATACTACTGATAATACGGTTATAGTGTCTCCAGAGTTAATTTGGCTACAAAATGAAACTACTCAAAATAAAGTATTATTAACAAAAGATGGCCAATTACAAGCAAATAATGCAGAAATTTCTGGGGAGATTGCTGCAGACGCTTTAAGTTTACAAGGAGTACCATTCAATATCTATGGAGTAAAACTCTCTGGAGAAGAAGAGCACTACTCTGCTGAATATACATGAAGTGAGACTGGAAGCTATCCATCTTATCATGGTATTTGCAATATTAAAATATTATGTAAAAATCCATCTAATGTAGCCACACCAGTAGCTGCTAACCGCCAGATTAATGTTACTATTGCATTTGCTTATGCTGCTGCAATGGGAGGTGGGGATGATATTCATATAGTAACCACAAACATTATTATTCCGGCAGGTCAAAGTGAGTCACCACTTACAACCATTCAAGATACATATAGCTCTAGAGTTTTTAGAGAGAATTCTAGTTATGTAATAATATCTCCTACTAGCTATATTTCAAAACAAGGCAATTTTAAAAATGAATACGGTTATTTTTTAGATAAAAATACTTGTTTTTCAAAACAGTATATATTAAATTTTAAAGAATTAGACTCCGGTATAAATATACTATCTTGTACTTTTTCACTAGCTAGGATTTCTTCTAGTGGTAGCTCCGGCGTCTATAGTGCAGTTAATTTTGATGTTGGAAGATTTGTAAGTAAAGATTTTGATGAAATTTGAGGGGTATCTGCTCATATCATCTCAAAGAATAGCTCTTTGGCAGTGTATGATGAACATACTGCTGAAGAACTTGCTGCTTTTAATACCCCGGTAGTTTTTTGAACAAATCCGGGTACTATTCTTGGCACAGATCAAGCTACAATTAAAGCAAAAGATGCAACATTTGATGGAGGCCTAATGGCTGGCTTTTATGACTCACAACAACGAGATGTACGCTATAATTTTAAAACATTTGGTGGTAACCCAATTTATAATGCGGCAAATGCAATATGGGAGGGTATGGTTCTTCTTGTATATGGCACGCCAAAAATTCCTAACAATTAAAAATAGATTTATTAAAACAATTTGCTAAATTATATGATTACGGAGAGTCAAAATGAGAAGCTGAAAATTTCCAAAAATGTTCTCAACTAATAGCTCAAATATCTGAAAATCTACAGAATATCATGAAGCTACTACACAAAATACAATCTTACTTCTTCATACCACAAGAGGTGAACTTTTTGGAGATCCTTACTTTGGCTTAATGGTAAAAAGATACATGTTTGATCAAAATAATTATGTCTTACGTGATGCTATTATAGATATGATTTATACTCAACTTGCTATTTTTATTCCGCAAGTCCGTGTAAAAAGAAAAGATATTGAAATTATACAAGATAAAGAAAAAGGTAAGTTATACTGTAGATTTTCTGGAATTAATCAAATTGATTACCAATTAAATACCTATAACTTAGTACTATTAGATGAGGGAGCAGAGTAGAACTATGATAAATTATTCTGAAATAAATGCTGTAAAATTAAGCCCAACTAAAAAAGACTTTTATCAAATTTGAAATGAACTTTTAGAAACTGCTGGCAAAATTAGTGAGCGCTGGGATCCAGCTTCAACAAATGAATCTGACCCTGGCGTTGTTTTACTTAAAGTTTTAACTGCAGTCGCAGATAAATTAAACTATCAAATTGATGAAAATATTTTAGAAGCTTTTATGCCAAGTGCAGCTCAACAGGAGTCTATGAGAAAACTTACAGAAATGCTTGGCTATAATATGAAGTATTACCAATCTGCTACTGCTGATGTTACAGTTACTTATAATAAACCTATTTCAGCTCCTATTGAAGGTACTATTTTTATTGATAAATTTACTAATGTAAAAGACATTGATAATACAATTAACTATGTTACTTTAGAAAAAGTATACTTTAATAGAGACTCTACCACAAGAGTTATTCCTTGTATGGAAGGCGAACTAGTTGCATGTGAAACAGATAATGATAATATTATTTCTGTTATGCAATTAGATGATAACAACAGATACTATTTACCAGAAACTCAAATTGCTGAAAATGGTATTTTTGTTACTAATATTGATAATGGTGTTGAAGCTGAAGCTTGGGAAAAAGTTGATAACTTAAATACTCAACCAGCTGGAAAACACTGCTTTAAATTTGGTTTTGATTCTAAAGAAAATCTTCCATATATTCAATTCCCGGATGATATTTCTACTATTATTGAAGATGGCTTAAAAATTAAATATTTAAGAACAACTGGTATTAATGGTAATGTTTCTCCAAAAATTTTATGTAAGTTTGAAAAACCGCTCAGCTGGTCTGCACTAGAAAATAGTAATGATGGTTCTTCGAATGCAGAATATTTAGATCCAGATAATTATAGTGTTTCTAATGCTAGCGCAAGTAAGACTGGAAGAAACCCAGAGTCTTTAACTGACGCATATAATAATTATAAGAAAACTATTGGTACTTTTGATACTCTTATTACTTGTAGAGATTATATGAATAAAATTTATCAGCTAACTACAAATGATGCTGAAAATACAAATTTAGTCTCTAATATTATTGTTTCAGATATCAGGGATGATATTAATAAAGCTTTCACCCTTTGTACATTTGGAAAAGATGGTATTGAATATGAAACACTTGCAAGACCAATTGATAACTCTACTGCTATTGAAGTAGAAAGAGATGTCTGGAATGAAATGGAAGCAAGTGAGAGTGATTTTAATAAACTTTATAAAGTTATTGAAACTATTGAAAGTGGCAGAGAACCAAAAGTACTTGGCTACTATAGATGTATTTTTGATGGTAACAAATATGCTTATACAGAAGTCAGTTCAAAAGCTATTGACCATTTTGATTTAGTATTCTATCCATTTAAAAATACTTATGGTTTAAATTCTAAGGCTGAGTATGTAAAATCATTTAAATATAGCGATTCTAATTTACCACAAATTCTTGAAAATATTAAAGAAAATAAAACTATTTCTCATAATATCATTTCTCCTGATGGAGATGAACTTGCTTGTATTAAAAACTACTTTAATTTAAGTGCAAAAGTTACTACAACAAGAAAAGTAAATGCTATTGAACAAGCAGAAATTTTAGGAAATATCTATACAAAACTTTATGAAAACTTTAATATGCATAAAGTTGATTTTGGTGAAGAAATACCATATGATTCTATTTTAGAAGTAATGGAAAATGCTGATACCAGAATTAAAAGTATTAACCTAGAAGACCCAGAATTAGAAACAAAATTCTGTACTGTTTCTGGGGGAGAATATGCTGCTGCTACATCTGAAACAGTTGGTACTATAACAGCGGAGCAAAAAGTTGGTAATACTTATTATAATAAATTAGTTTTAAACAATGTTTTAGCAGGCAGAATTCCACTCTTTAATTATGATGGAAACTTTAAACCAGATTATACAGAAACTGCTTACCCAGCTTGAGGAGATGGGGCAGATGATTCTTATAAACTTTTATACCCAGAAAGTATTAATACAGATAAAACGAATGGTGTTTCTAAAATTAAAACTGAATTTAAAGTTAATGGTGGAAGTGCCTCAAACAAAGATATTAAATTAAATACAAATGAGATAGTTCAATTTAGACTTCAAAATTTAAAAACAGTAAAAACATACCCAGCCTATGTTAACTATTTTATTAAATTAAATGATGGTGTAGATACCCCTGCTGTACCTGCTACAATGTTTACCTTAGCTGACTATTTAGCTAAAGAAACAAATGATACTATAAATTGGCAAGCTGCTGCAGATTATCCTGCATTATTTAATCTTGGAAAAAATTATACTGTAGAACATATTGATACTGATGAAGATTTTGCTCTTGCAGTTAAAAATCACTACGCTTTATTTAAACTAATAGAAGAGTCTGGCGGAGATGAAAGATTAGTTTATTGTAGTGAACGTGAAGAGCAATATGATGAATATTGTTATATTCCATTAAATGATGTTACATTTGGTGCTTGAAGTAGCTGGGTAAAAACTTTAGTTGGATTAAATGGAGAGCCACTGCTTGGTATTTTCTATGGAAAACCTATTGATTTAACTAAAAATATTGGTTATTTAGTTGATAAAAACCATAGACAATTTATTGAGGCTAATACCTTTAAGGGCGATGCTTTACCATTTACTAAATATTATGTTCAAGATACCCATACTGAAGATAGACTTCCAGCAGATGATGTTCCAGTTGAAGATAGCTATTTAGCTGATGGCTTAGGACAAAATGCTGCTCTTATTAGTATTTCTCCAGATGAAGAATATAGACTTAAAGAAGGCGAATACTTATTAATTAACTATACAAGTTCTACTTCTTTAGAAGGAGATAGAAAAACAGTAATTAATGAAGTATACAGCTGGGATAGAACAGATGATGATGGTGAAGTTATTGGCACTATTATTAGACCAAACTTTGCTTTAGCAGATAGTAAAGCAACAAGAACAACACATGCGTATAATAAAACAAGTGGCTATGATTTCTCATCTGTTACTGGCATTGATCAGCCAGATGGTATGTTTACTCTTAATACTGATCAACAAATAGAAATTAGAGAAATTGTTCAAATAAAATTAGATAATGCTCAAACAAATATCTATTGGGAAAGAAATGATGAAGTAGTTGGAGCAAATGACAGGATTGTCTTTACTTTTGATGAAGAGCCAGAATTAATTAATGGAGAACTTATTCCTACTGCCTACACATTAAAAGATGGAGAATATTTCTATTATACTAATAAAGAAAAAACTGATATCGCTTACTATGGAGCAGGAACAAAAATTAAACGTTCTAAAGACACCCCATTAATTTTTAAATCTGTCCATGATTCTATTATAACTGCCGAAGATATTGCAACAAATGGCTTATCTGCAGCTATCCCATGGAGAACTTATAATTTTAGTACCACAGGAGATATTAAGAGACGTCTTACCCTTACTGAATATCAATATAGAAACTTAGTCCAAGGAAATATCTTAAAAGCTGTTTCAAAAACAGAGTATGACCCTACTACAATTGAATTTGACTTGGGAAATACTTGAGAAAAATGTAAGGGAGCTATTTATGAGATTGATGGAGAAACTAGTAAATTACCAGCAGTTAGCTTAAATGCTTCTCAAGAATCAGATACAATTTCCTGGGAAATTAGAACTAGACTTGAATTAAATGTTGGCCCGAATAAAGTACAACAGCTTTATAGTAAAGATGGTTGTTATTCAGACCATATAACTATTTATTATCTTGAAGGTACTACTACAACTCAAGTTGAATTAACTCCACAGGTAGACTCTGCAAACTTAGCAATTAAGACAAATAAACTTATTCAAAGTTCTAGAGCAGAAACAGATACTACTACAGTTATTTATAATGAAACCGGTGGTGTTGCAGAAAGCTACTGTGATTGCCAAGTAAAAGTCTTTAATTTACAAAATATTGTAGATGCTGAAAATAGTGCTGTTAATTTTGGTAACTACGGTGATGGAAACTTTACAAAGGTTTCATTTGACCATATGGATACTATAAAACAAGGCCTTCCATATGCATCAGTAAATATTTTAGTTCCAGAAGATAGAACTGGCATTATTATGATAGAAGATATTAAACTAAGTGCCACTTATAACTGCGCTGGAATTAGATTATTAAAATCTTCTGCAACAGCAAGTAATCCAAATGCCCCAGTCATTTACAATAATGAAAATAGTTGGTGGGATGGAGAAATCCGTCAAAAAACTATGTGGGCAACAGAGGGCAAAGTCTATAATGAAAATGAACTTGGTATTAATAAGTTTAATGAATTAAAAGCTCACCTTTATATTAGAACAGAAACAGCTGCTCCAGAGGATCCACCAGTAGTTACTGCTCTTGCACGCTATGACTATGATAATGAAAAATATTATGAGTATGAATCAGCAGCAAGTAAATCATATAGTTCTACAGCTATTTACTGTGAACTTCTTGATGAGGGCGGAGACTGTGATATTTATATGCTTAAGCCAGGAATTAATATTGTAGCACTTACTGGTACAAGCAGACTTGAGTTTATCCCAGATGATGAATATTCTGATAATGTTATTTTTGGTAACTTAGATATTATTTATACTGATGAAGATGCAATTAATCCAAAGCTTTGTTACAAAACAATAGATGAAGCTACAGTAGATGCTCAAATTCTTGCTGATATTAGCAAAGTTGATTTAGAGCATAAATTCTATTATAATGCTATTATGAATAATGATACTATGATTGATTTGAATTTAGCAGATCCAGAAGATACATTAGAAAATCCATTCAACTGGTTTGATTATAGTAATGTTAATAATAAATTTGTTATTTCAGAAATTAATGCTGATTACTTACCAATTGGTGTAACTATTGCAAGAGGTTCAAAACTTAATTAATTATGATTAGTTTACAAAATTTTACTCCAGAAGTATATTATAAAGAATCAAGAGACTTCCAATTTATTGGTAGATTATTTGATTTAATTTTGAACTACTCAAAAACAAATGCAGATTTAATCTATGCTTTACCTTTTAGTGATAATTCAGATGATCAACTTATAGAATTACTATCACTTACTCTTGGCTTTAAAGCAAAAAGAAAATATACTACAAGACAGCTCAGGGCTATTTGCTCTGTATTTTCTGAAATTATAAGAAACAAAGGAACAGTAAAATCATTCTTAATTGCATGTGCTGCAATCTTTAATGCAGAAGGAATTAATACTGAAATTGA
>Ga0310786_10012764_pt1 | contig 10383 bp, 6 predicted proteins | sample AusTroGonzalo_MG_FD_203881 | JGI IMG/M metagenome (GOLD analysis project Ga0310786, IMG submission 203881) | Bovine rumen microbial communities from tropical cattle in Woodstock, Queensland, Australia - Gonzalo_03 (v2) (version 2) | ecosystem: Host-associated > Mammals > Digestive system >... | reverse complement strand
TTATGTTTTCTCAGGTATTTATAAATGGGGAGGATATGATTGGCCTTCAATTCCAGGAATATAGGATTGATAAGTTGCACGACATCATAACCTCGCCATTGCGGCAGTTGGGCACAGACCTTTGCCAATAGCTTCAGTCCACCCAGTTTTCCTTCTTTTCTGCTGAGGTCTATATCACGCGGATAGTTTTTCCAGAAGTCACCGTTCGAAGCCACCGTGACCTGATGCCCCAGTGTGCGCAGCCCCTCTGCCAGTGTGGCGTGTACGTTACTATATTCTCCAAGCAGCAGGATTCTCATCGTTCTCTTTTGATTAGCGGTAAGGTGCGGAACAGGAATGCCATTCCTATCTTCGTGTTAGTCAGACGTCTGAACCATTTATACTTGGTGGTATAATCTTTGTCGGGCAATGGGAACAGCCCCTTCTTGTGCAGTTCTTCCAACTGGCGGTTCAGGTAATGCTTGTTGCGAGTCTCCACGATAACTAAATAGATGAAGTCCATCGTCAACTGGTGTATACGTCGAAGGAGTGCCATACGGTCACTACCAGGAATCACTGCAGCAAAACTGTATAGGCGGTAGATGATGCCCTTGAAGTCATTGAGCCTCTTCACCGTGTTGCGTATATCCTCACTCGTAGTTATGGAGTTCTCCCGTTTCCTGTAGTAGTAGGCCTCTGCATCAGTTTGCAGGATAGATCCGGCACGCAGAATCAGCAATGGTGTGAACTCCTCGTCCTCATGGTAAATATCTGGTGTAAAGCGCAAGTTACCCAGGATAGTTGACTTAAACAGATACCCCCATGCCGTAGCCTTGATATTATGATGGCGCAGGAGGTATCGGCCTGTCATCAGTTTCTTATCCGTATAAACCTTCTGGCTATTATCTTTCCTGCTGAATTCAAACATGACCATGTCGGGAGACTGGAATCTGGCTATGTCCAGACAGTGTTCGTATTGATTGACAATCAGTGCATCGTCGGCATCAATGAATTGAATATACTGACCAGTGGCATTGAGTAATCCTCTATTGCGTGCACTACCCAAACCGCCATTCTTTTGTCGGATGTAAATGATCTCGTCCAAGTAGTCATCCAGTCCACTTAAGGGTGACTTTTTTGAGCCGTCATCAATGACGATAATCTCTCGTTCGTATTTCCTTAATGACAGTTTTAGAATGCTGTCAAGACAGTCGCACAACATCTCTGTGGGGATGTTGTAAACGGGAATGATGAAGCTTATGAATGGTTTATCTGTCATTAATGTATTGCTTTATTTATTAAACATAACGCTTTGATGCTAAGTAAATTGAGTGCAAATGCCTTTACTCTATATTTAATACTTAAATCTCTTCCAAAAGGGTTGATTCTTTTGTATGGCAGAATGGGTTTCTTGCCTGTCATATTATAGACATCCATCTGTATGTTGAGCACATGCATATAATAAGAATCATCGCTCCATTGATGCAAAATATTCAAGTGCTCTTGTAGCAGACTTTCCGTCTCAGGTCCCTTGGCCTTAGCTGTGATACCGTTGTCGTTTTGGCAGTAAAAGTATAGACCTTGATTGGTGGTGCAGATGTCGTTCGCAACCTGAAGTAGTTTGGGGAATGTTGCAACATCCTCAAAGACTTTGCCTATTGGAAACTTGACGTTATCAAACAGCCGTTTCCTGTAAATCTTATTCCAGGCATAGGTATGGGTATAGGCTTCCATCTCAAGCCAATAAGCCTTCATGTCGGTAAAGACCTGATTCGGGAGATGCAGCATCTCTTGTCGTGCAGACTTAAACAGCCTGCATACAGGAAACTCCACGATGTCGTGCTTCTCGGCTAAAGCCATGATTGCCTTGTATGTCCCGTCCTTCAGGTAGTCATCTGGGTCAACGAATGTAATCAGTTCTCCTGTAGCCTTCTCTATGCCAGCATTACGTGCTGCACTCAGTCCGCCATTCTCCTGATGTATCACAAGGATGTGCTGATCCTTTGTCTGCCATTCGTCACATATCTTCGCACTGTTATCCGTAGAACCGTCGTCTATCAGTATCACCTCATAATCGTCAATCCCCTGACGGAGCACACTCTCAACACATCTGTTGAGTGTATTCTCCATATTATATACAGGTATCACGATACTCAGTTTCATAGTGCAAAGATACGAATAAGTTTTTTATTCCTCCTCTTTTTTGTGTCTGTTTTTTATGCGACCGATGATAGCACGCAGGTCCATTCTCTTGTTAAGCTGTACGAAACAATATACGAAACAGATGGCTGTCGAGACACCCATCACCGCGTATTTCTCTAAAATAGAGGGTATCAGCGAGCCCAACAAGCATATCGTTGCCATCAGTGTGGTAATCATAATCAGGTTGATGGTCTTGCGTGTGAAGTGGAAACCATAGCGCCAGGGAACCAGTGTCAGACTCACTATCACATCGACCACAGCCACGCAGAGCGTACCGTAGCCCAGTCCATCTAATCCCATGAAATAGTAGAACAGGCTCATGATGCCGAATGTCTTGGCACATCCCCATACCGTCTCCACCCAAAGGATAATCTTATTATCGCCCTTGGCATAGATGATATAGTCGCGGGCAAAGCACAAAGCCTTCAGCACACTCGCCATGCCCATGAAGCATACCATCTTTTCTATGCTCAGGAATTCCTCCGTCAGCAAGATACGGATAGCCAGTGGGGCTGTGAGTATCAGGAGCATGGCCAGTGGCGTAATAATCAGCATCGTAATCTCCGTCTGCTGATTCACCGTTCTGAACGCCTCCTGTATGTTCGTCTTTATCTGACTTGACAAGTGCGGGAAATAATCAGCTGCCATTGCCGTAAACACTAATCCCGTGTATTGACCCGTAATCACGTTGCAGGCCTGATAGAAACCCACATCCTCCGTACCTCCTGTATGATTGATAAAGGCAATCAAGGCATAGGTGGTCAGTGTGCCCAGCAGCGAACCGAAGGTCATGATGGCACCGAACTTAATGATGCCTCGTCCCTGTGTCCACATCATCTTCATCGAAATCTTCTCCTGCTTCTCTTTCTGCTTGTTGCGATAAGACAGCATGCGAATCACGATGAAGTAAACCAGGTTGCCCACAATCATTGCCGGCACAATACCCTCAATACCCCAGATGAAATAGATAGGTACGCTAAGCAACAGACCGCAGAGCGGTGGTACCACAGAGCAGAACGCCAGCATCTTATAGCGACGTAGACCTTGCATCACCGCCATTTCGCCTGTTCCCATCACGTTGAAGAATACCGACAGGCTCAGTAGGATGAAATAGGGAATATACGAAAAATCGCCAAACGAGGTTTGCGCCAGTACAGGCGATAGCGCCACCGTGATAATGAGTCCCAGCAGCGATGCCAGCATGACGATACGCCTCACCAGTCGGATGGTGAATGCTAGCACCTTAGGGTCCGTATTCTCGTTGGCTTGCGATATCGACGGCACTGCCGAGATGTTCAGTCCCATCAATGCAAACTGCTGAATAGTGTTGGCTGCCGAGGTGAAGATTGAGGCGATGCCCATACCTGCCGAGTGCAGGATATAAGCCACCAGTTTGCCGCGTATGATATTCACGAGGATATTCAGCACCTGAGCACTGCCAAAGACGGCTGTGCTGGAAAGGATCCTACGGTATGCGCTGACTTTCTTCTCGTTCATGGTTGATTTCAAAATTCTATGACGTTATATGGTTTCTGTCCCACGAGTGCCGCAGCATACGGAAAGCCGCTCTTCATCATGTGTGGACCTTTCAACAGGAATACCTCACTGGCACCTGCTATCGTGTAGAAGTCCAGGAAGGTCTTCTCGTAATATTCGTAGTTGTGCACGTTGTCATTACCTATATGCGAGATCGTGCCTGGCGTGGTGATGATGTCGAAATGCTTTCTGACCTTATTGATGAATGTGGTGCTGTCGGAACAGATGACTAGTCGCTTCTCCGGATGTTTCTGCGCTATCTTTGTGAGTTCCGTCATACACTTTTCCAACAGTTGCTTGCGTTCTGCTGCTTCCAAAGGTTCGCAGTACACCTCCTCATTGAAATCATCCAGACAGTTGCAGAAGCGGGCCGATACCGTGATGTAACTTCTGCCGATAGCAGTCTTGCTGTTGTCGATGCTTGTCTGGAGTCGCTCAGATGGTTTGAAGAGTGCCTTAAACGAGCGTCCGAAGTCGTTATCATAGCAGAAAGCCGCATTGGTATAGACGTGTACTTGGCAATCCTTGCTGTTGCTCAGCACTTTCTGTATCTGTTGCTGATGCCTCTTACGTTCTTCTGTTGTATCTAATACGCTGCTGGCTATCAGTCTTTCTGTTTGTGAAGGGGCGAAAGTCACCTCTTCAGAACCTATCCTCCAGTCGTATTCATTGGGTTCCAGGTAGTCGCTCAACACAAACGGATGCGTGAAATGCAGTTTGAACGTACGCCCTGTCTTCTGACAAGCCTGATAAGTACTCACGGCACCGCGCAGTCGGTCTATGAGTCCCCCGCTGGGTGCATTGCCGCAGAACATACTGACAACGTCAGGCTGATATTCCTTCTTTGCGTTTCCTTCCTGATAACAAGGCGTTATAGCCTCACTAATCTCCGCTTCCGTACGTCGACGGATATACTTATCGGCATATTTCTGTGGGCATAGGCGCTGCATGATCTTCTCCATCAGTACTGATGGCTTATATTTCATGCACATCAGGGCGAACACCAAAGGGAAACTCTTCATGTTCAGGAATTGAATGCGCTCTCTAAGTGTCAGCACGCTGACGTCAATCCTGTGGAAACAGTTGGCTAAGTTCATCTGAATCTCATCAGCGGCATGAGCTAGTTCCTCATGATGCGTCAAGAAAAGCGCCGTCTTCCATCGCCAGTCGTAAAACGCCCTGCGTACCATCCTGCGGTATTCCTCGCTGTCTTTTCCGAATTCCTGTGCTGTGATATCCATCAGTTGGATGCAGGTCTTTTGTGTATGAAACACCTTTGGTGAAATGCGTCCAGTGATAGATGCCTCGTGGTTCTGGTAGTAATAGCGGGCAGAGGCAAATGCCGCCGTCTCAGCATGAATCAGGTACAAACGCTCATCCACCTCGTCAGAGTTCATCCAGATAGGCCCTTTCTTCTCAGGCCAACTCATATTGACCCATGCCGTGTGCTTATACAATCCGCCGTTGCAACCGATGTTCCATTCAGGTGCCGTCTCCTTGACCAGTTCTCTTGAGCGATACACCTTCGATGTGTCGAACTCATCTATGGGCAGCGTCTTCGTAATCTTGCCTGAGTCCAGGTCCCTGAATATCATCTGCGGATAGATGATATCGGCATCTGTCTCCTCTTGGCGCTTTAACATCAGTTCCAGATAGTCGTCTGAAAGCTGGTCGTCAATGTCAAAGGGAAGTATGAAATTCCCTTTCGACTCATATACGGCGTGGTCTCTGGGTTGCTTAGCCGATCCACTGTTTTTCTGCTGAAAGAAGCGGATGCGCTGATCTTCCGATGTCAGGTCTTTGAGGCATTTCGCCGTGTCGTCATTAGACCCGTCGTCCACCACGACCCACTCCCAGTTTTGGTAGGTCTGTCGGCACAGACAGTCGTAGGCGTTCCTTACAAAGGCTTCGCCATTGTACACGGGCGTAACGACCGAAATCAATGTCTTTTCATCGGAAGAATCTTTCATACTAAAAAGATAACGGAAAAAAGTGGCGTTTATTTTATAAATAATGATTAACTTTGCACCTGATTTTTTACGATATGGACAATTTACTTTCACAACTAAATGATAGTCAGCGCGAAGCGGTGGAATATTGCGACGGTGCCTCACTTGTAATTGCTGGTGCAGGTTCTGGAAAAACACGTGTGCTGACCTATAAGATAGCTTATCTGATGCAGGAAAAAGGGCTGAAGCCTTGGAATATTCTTGCCTTGACCTTTACGAATAAAGCGGCGCGCGAGATGAAGGACCGTATAGCCCGTTTGGTAGGGCAGGAGCAGGCCCTTTATCTGCAGATGGGCACCTTCCATTCTATCTTCTCACGTATCCTCAGGGCTGAGGCTAATCTGTTAGGCTTTGATTCTAATTTCACTATCTACGACCAGAGTGATGCGCGTTCTTTGGTGAAGAGCATCGTGAAGGAGATGGGACTCGATGATAAGGTCTATAAACCTTCCAGCGTGAGCGACCAGATTTCTATGGCAAAGAACCATCTGATTCTTCCTAATGCCTTTGTGAACTGTTCGCTTTATGACTCCAAGAAACCTAAGGTTGCCGAGATTTATGTGCGCTATACTGAGCGTTGCCGACAGGCTAATGCGATGGACTTCGACGACCTCTTGGTGCAGACTTTCTTGCTGTTCCAGAATCATGAGGATGTGCGCAGGAAATACGTGGAGCGCTTCCATTATGTGCTGGTCGATGAGTATCAGGATACCAACTTCGCCCAACAGAAAATTGTGCTTCAGTTGACGCGTGAACGACAGCGTGTTTGCGTGGTTGGAGATGATGCTCAGAGTATTTATAGTTTTCGTGGAGCAAATATAGATAACATATTAAGTTTCAGGGAATCATACGATAATGCAAAACTCTTTAAATTGGAGCAGAACTACCGTTCTACACAGCTTATTGTACGGGCTGCCAATAGCCTGATTCGTAAGAACGAACGACAGATTCCGAAGGATGTTTTCAGTCGGAATGACGAGGGTGAGAAGCTGCAGTTGAAGCCCGCCTACAGCGACAAGGAGGAGGCTATTATTGTGTGTAAGGATATCCAGCGCATCCGTCGTCAGGAACGTTGTGAATATAGTGATTTTGCCATCCTTTATCGCACCAATGCCCAGAGCCGTTCGTTCGAGGAACAGATGCGCAAGGATGGTATTCCGTATCGTATCTACGGCGGACTCTCTTTCTACCAACGCAAGGAGATCAAGGACGTGATTGCTTATTTCCGTGTGGTGGCTAATCCAAATGATGAGGAGGCCCTGAAGCGTATCATCAACTATCCTACGCGAGGCATCGGTGATACTACTGTTAATAAGATTGTAGCTACGGCTTCCGCCTATGGACAGTCGCTCTGGGCTGTTATCCAGCAGCCTTCACTTTTCCATCTGGAGATTACTGGTGCTACGGCGAAGAAGATAGAGGCTTTCCGCCAGTTGATAGAGGGGTGGGGTGCTCGTGTGACTTCTGAGGATGCTTATCAGTTGGGTCACGCTATCATCATGGAGAGTGGCGTATCGAAGGAGATTTATTCCAGTCGTAACCCCGAGGATCTCTCGCGTCAGGAGAACCTGGAGGAGTTCCTGTCTGCTATGCAGGACTTCGTAGAGGATCGTCGCGAAGAGGGACAGGGTGATCAGGTGTCGCTGAACGACTTCCTGCAGGAGGTTGCTCTGCTTACCGATCTCGATAGCGAGGGTGATGCCGACCAGCCTAAGGTGTCGCTGATGACGATTCACTCGGCAAAGGGTCTGGAGTTCCCCACGGTCTTTGTTGTAGGTCTCGAGGAAAACATCTTCCCATCGCCTATGTGTACTAACTCCATGCGTGAACTGGAAGAGGAGCGCCGACTGCTCTATGTGGCTATCACCCGTGCCGAGCGTCATTGTATCCTGACCTGTGCGCAGAATCGCTTCCGTTATGGTCGTATGGAGTACGATACGCCTTCGCGCTTCATTCGCGATATAGACCCTTCATTATTGCATGTTGAGGGTTCTATGGGTAGTTTCGATAACTCTGCCCAACGTCTGCCTTGGCAACGTGCCTCCGAGGGTCCTGAATGGATGCAGAATCCACGTCCTGTGGCTACTCAGTTCCGTGCCGATCCCAAGCCCCGTCAGGTAGCGCCACGTCGTCCGGAGCCCAAGGTGGATCCTTTCAGCGAGGGCTTCAAGCGCCAGTTAAACATAGCAAGTGGTGGTCGTTTCAAACCTGTGGCCCGTACAGCTAGTGTGTCTTCTTCTTCTCCATCATCTTCAGGGCTTCATGAAGGTGCTGTTATAGAACATCAGCGTTTTGGTATCGGTACCGTCGTAAAGCTTGAGGGCTCTGGTGATAATGAAAAAGCTACGGTAGAGTTCCGTAATGTAGGCACTAAGCAACTCCTGTTGAAATTCGCTAAGTTCACTATAGTGAAATAGGGCCCGAGGAACATTGGTGAATACAAATGATATAAACTACTACAGGATGAAAAAGATTCTTGAAGCTTCAGCAAAAGTCTTCCTCTTAGGGATTTGCGCTTTTAGTCTGACGAATTGTTTTAACGGTCATGTAAGAAAAGCTCTGGATGCTAATGCCTCTGTGGCGTATGTTCCTGAGGCTCCAGATTATGATGACTCTATCATGTGGATTACGGCAGATGGCGACCAGCAGGGAACGGGAGCCGATGTGTTTTATGTAGTGTCAACATGGGAAGAGGATTGGATGACGGCTGATAGTATCGTTTGTCACTATGCTGACGTATGGAATCCAAAGCATCGTGAGCGCATGGCTATTGAAATGAATAAGGCTGCTGGTTATATGTCTCCAGGTAACCGATTCTATGCACCTTTCTACCGTCATACAACGATTGATGCGTTTATGATGGAGAGTGAGGATAGTGCGTTGAATCGTGCCCGCATGGCTATGGATGATGTCTGTACGGCTTTTGATCACTTCCAAACTCAGCGTGACCAGAGTCGTCCGCTGATTATTGCAGGGTTCAGTCAAGGTGGCATGGCGGTGGTGGAACTGCTGAAGCACATGAGTGACGAGGACTACGGACAGTTGGCTGCTGCTTATGTACTGGGTTATAAGGTAACGCCTGAGGATACGTTGCAAACAAAACATATCAAGGCTGCGCAAGGGGCTGACGATACGGGCGTGACTATCTGCTATAATACGGTGAAAGACGTGAAGTACATCAATCCCATTATTGCTGCCTCATGTATAGGCATCAATCCTGTGAACTGGCGTACGGATGCCACACCTGCTACACTCCTTGATACGATTACCGTCACATTAGAACCTGAGCGTCACGTTCTCGTGGTTAGTGGCTACAGCGGTTCTGAGTATCACCCCTATAAGAATTTCCTCAATGTAGGTGATATTCACAGTTGCGAGCCTTGGCTCTATAGCGAGTGCCTGCAGAAGAACATGGCGCTCAGGGCTAAGGCGTGGCGTATGAAGCAGTAAGAATACTTATCTTGCAGATACGTATTTGTGCAGCGTCTTACGAACGGCACCTGCACCGGCATACAGTTCCTTCACCATTCCCTCAATCTGTTCTCCCAGGCCAGCCTCGTAGAGGTCCAGTCCAAACACGTCCTTACGGCTGTAGAGGGTCTTCAGACAGCTCCAGTCCTGATCGGGTTTGCCGATTTCCAGTGGGGCTACGATAGCCTGCAGCTCTGCCAGCATAGGATCGGGTGAGGGTTCGAAGGTGGTCAGGTCGTCCTTCAGGCCCTTCAGGTAGCGGGCATAGCCAGCCAACGTGAGGGGAATCAGCACGAGGTTGCTCTTGTCGAGACCGCGAGCCACGTACTTCTTCAGTGTCTCACCAAAGCGGATAGGCAACTTCTGTGAGGTGTCCATGGCAATACGCTGAGGTGCATCGGGCATGAAGGGGTTAGGCAAGCGACGGTTGATCACGGCACCAATGAACTCGTAGGGGTTCAGCACGCCTGGGTCAACTACCACGGGCATAGCTTCCATATAGCCAATCTTCTGGATGAAGGCACGCAGGTCCTCATCGGCCATCTCGGCAGAAATCAGCGTGTAATCCAGCATGCAGCCATAGATACTCATGGCGGTGTGCAGCGGGTTCAAGCAGGTGGTCACCTTCATCGTTTCCACCTTATCCACCGTCTCGCGGGTGGTATAGAGGGCGCCGCCAAGGTCGAGTGGGGGACGACCGTTGGTATAGTTGTCCTCAATCACCAAGTACTGTACCTCTTCGGCATTCACGAAAGGAGCGGTGAAGGTGTGCTTCTCGGTCTCAATATAGTTGTTGTCCTCGAAACCATCGGCAGCCAGCAGCTCCTTCACTTTCTCGTGAGGACGTGGTGTGATCTTGTCAATCATTGACCAGGGGAAGGTCACCTTCTTCTCGTCCTTCAGGTAGTCGAGGAAGGCAGCGGGAGCCAGTCCGTCGTTCACCCAGCGCTCAGCGTATGCAAAGACGCCAGCCTTCACCTTGTCGCCATTATGTGAGCAGTTGTCCATTGACTGCACGGTGAGGGGAAGCTGTCCGGCATTGAAGCGTTCCAGCAGCAGGGCGCAAACCTTACCCATAGCAAACAGGGGCTTGAGTCCGCGAGCCAAGTCGGCCTCGTTATAGGTGTAACCCTTCTCTGTGATGGTGAATGAAATCATCTGCAATGAGGGGTTCTTGAAGATCTCT
>Ga0310786_10012763_pt1 | contig 10383 bp, 5 predicted proteins | sample AusTroGonzalo_MG_FD_203881 | JGI IMG/M metagenome (GOLD analysis project Ga0310786, IMG submission 203881) | Bovine rumen microbial communities from tropical cattle in Woodstock, Queensland, Australia - Gonzalo_03 (v2) (version 2) | ecosystem: Host-associated > Mammals > Digestive system >... | reverse complement strand
TGTAAATCCGAATGACAAGATAAGAAGAGGAACTCTGTATCTAGCAATTTGATATGTTTCATTTTTAGTAATGAATTCATTTACTTGTGCATCATTACCTTTTGAATAGTATTCATTAAGAATAACTGCTGATGTAATTTTATCGTATTTAACATATTTAATATCAATGATTTGTTCAATTAATTTAGGATCTAATTGCTCTTCATACATCTTACGTTTACGGCAGTATTCTGATTTAGCTTTTTCTTCTTCACTTCCTTTAAGCCAAATATGCATTTCTTCTTCTGTATAGTAAGTTGGATTTTTAATAAACCATTTGACTATAGGAATATATGCATACCATTTTAATTGGCTTTCAAGTTTATAAAGTTTAACCATGATGTTATATTCGTATTGGTTAATCTTTCTTTTACGATTAAGTTGTTCTAAGAATCTAGAAAGAACAGAAGGTATATTTCTTTTTGAAATAGCAAAATCATCTATTTCTTTTTTGGTTGTGATATATGTTTCGTCACTACCTTTAAGCATATCTAATACAAGGTAAACGACACCGAATGTAATTAAAAGTAAAGCAACATCGGTGACTATATTAGATATATAAAAATAAGGATCGTGTACGGAATCCCATCCTACACCAGCTTTAATTAAATCAACACCAGCAATTAAGACAAAAGATAAAACTATAAGTGCAATGAATTGTAATTTCTCTGCAACTTTTAATCCTTTCTTAATAGCATTAGTTTTCTTTGTAGCATCGATGCCCATATTATTCTTCCTCTCTCATTTCTCTAATTGCTTCTTTATAGTCAGCTTTACGTTCGTTCTTACGAATCATTCGTTTAACAAGATAATCAAATCTCATTTCAATAGGATATATAAATAAGTAAGTAACAAGTTCAAGTGTGCTTATCCATTCTAAACAAAACAGAGTATCGTCTAATAGTTTGTTAGCTTTTTCAGATATATCTTTTAAAGATAATTGAAGTGTAGCAACAATAGAAACAATAAGTAAGAATGGCCAAACTTTTCCTATTCCAATAAATATCCATTTAAATACATTGCTGTCTTCCCATGAATTAATCCAATCGGCAAGTCTTTTCTTAAAACGCCAAGCAACAATAAGTACTAAAATAATACCAGTAATCGACCATTTTGTAGTTGTTGCTTTGCTGAATAATTGAAACTTAGTTCCAATGATTACCAAAGGTAAAACGACAGAAGTAATAATAAAAACTATGCGTAAAATAAAACGCCATAGTTTTGCTTGAGTTAATGTTATTTGTTTTCTTTCAGCCATAATAATCCTTAAATAGAAATTTTATCAATAGCACTTTGTGCAAGTTCTGCTGCGCCATCAATAACTTCTTCAGCGACTTTAGCTGCTTCAACAATTTCTTCTTTATGTTCATTAAGTGATTCCATAGGAACAACTTCTGACACAACTTGAATAAGTTTAACTGTAGTTTCAGCTAGAGGAATTTGAGCTGCTTTATTTAGTTCTTCACCGAATTTAGAAATCTCACGTTTAACTTCAACAGGTACTGTGTTACTTGATAAGTAAGCAGTTAATACAATGTCGCCGAGTTTAGCAATAGAAGTTTTAAGATTTTTATTTTCTTCTACTAAAGCTGATTGTTCAGCGCTTGCTTTAATAAGTTTTTTCTTAGCTCGCCATTCAGTAATTGATTTAACTACTGCCCATACTCCTACAAGAATTGAGATAATCTTCGAAGCGTCAACTTGTCCGCCGAAGATCCAGTTAATAATATCTGATACACTTGACATAATGAATCCTCCTAAATGATTCCATTATTAATGTGAGATTCGATTTTCATATCGACCTCATTTAATTGCTGACGAATCTCTTTTTGATTCTTAGCAATTTCATCTATTAAATGTTTGATAGTTTGAATAGCTTCAGTTTGTTTTTCGATAACTTCTTTAATGCTATCTCCATTCTCTTTGTATTCTATCATAGACGCATCTAATTTAATAGCACCATCAATTCCTTGATGGCCGTTGATGGAAGAGATTAAGTTTGCGAATGGATACATTGCAACGAAGTTACCTTTATCATCAATAGCTACAGGAATCATACCTGGTTTAATAATATCTTTATTCTTAATAGGAAGAGATTGAAGAACTTTACCAGTAGTAAGTGCAGATAATTTTTCTTCTAGTTTTTTAACTGAAGTAAGTACTGCCTTATATTGGTCAGAAATCTCTCGTTTAATATCTAATTTAATTTTTTCTTTATCAAATACAAGTTTAAGCATGTTTGTTTTTTGAGAAAGTTCGCCATTAATTAGATATAGATAGAAGATAGATGATTCTAAGAATTCTAAATCTTCAGGACAAATAATTAAACGTCCTTTATAAGTTAATGATTCAGTATTTGTTTTTACAAATTGAATTACTTTTTTAGAACCATTAGTGAATTCTAAAACACCAAGTATAATAGCATCAATATCTGTTGTTAATGAGATAACATAATCAGATGAAGAGATAATATCGTCAGATGTTAAGTGTTGTTTTAAAAGTTTCATAAAGTATTACCTCCTTTTTATTAACTTATTTCTTTATAATAAAGTTTAATTATATTTTCTGAAGAAACATATTGATATCCAGAAGGAATAGTCCATTTCAAATAAACTGATGAATTTTGATAATAACTTAAAGAAATATATGGATTCATCTCTACTTCCACATTACTATTGGTTGACATAACAGTTGATTTTAATGTTAATGGTGGTTTTATTCTTGGCAAGTATATATAATCTATACCATTTTGATTATCTAAGTTAGAAATTCCTAATGAAAAATCTATTATTCCTAATGGAATCCAATATTTTCTTGGATGGCTCATAAGTGAAAATGAAGATGTTGCTTCTGTTGTAATTAATAAAGCCAATTCATATTTTTTATTACAATTATTAGCATTAAACGGAAATGAACAACTTGCTGCAGTGTCAAAGGTTACAGAATTCCAAGTACCATTTAAAATACTTCCTGCAGGACCAGTTGCACCTTTAAGATTTTTAAATTTAAAATTGAAAACTTTTGCAGTATTTCCACCAGAAGCTGTTACTGCAACACTAGGTGTGCCAACATTATTTGCTTCTGTATTATCTACTGTTGGTGTACCAAATCCTGCAGCTTCACCTTGAGGACCTGTAGGACCAGTAGGACCGACAGGACCTTGAGGTCCAACTAAAGAATATTTAGTTTCCCAAACTTTATTTGCATTAGCATAAAGTAACCAACCATCACTAGTAATTGCATAATCACCAACATGATATGTTCCTGATTTACCAACTTCAACTATTTGACTTTGAGTTGAGTTATAGCCAATTAATGTATTTTTAAGTAAACCAAGATTATGAATTGTTGCTCCTTGCGGACCTTGAGGACCTTGTGGGCCAGTAGCATTAACACCAGTATCTTCATTACCTAACATCCAATGGTTATTGCTTGAATTAATATGTGGAGTGATACCTTCAGCACATACACCGGTATCTGCTCCTCCAATCATCCAATGATTATCAGATGGACGAATTTCAGGAGTGATTCCATCTCTTCCATTATGAACAGAGAATGAAAATTGATTTGTTTGTGTACCATTAATAGTTACATTACCAGTAAATGTTAATGTATATGTATCTGTTGTGTCAGGCTGCCCTGGATTAGCATGATTGCATGATACACTTTGAATGCCTATACCATCAGAACCTAAAACACTGATTGGAGTATTGTGTTCATCTACAACAATTTTTTCTGTGTTGTCACTGAAATGGAATTTTAAAACACCTTCAACACCTTGAGTAGTAACTAGTTGAGCTCCATCAATAACTGGAGCATCTGCTCCTGGAGCACCATTAGTTACTGTAAATGTTGATGTAGTGTTATCTGAATAAGTAATTGTATATGTATCAACTAAACCAGATGTTCCTGTTTTAGTAATTGATGTGATTGATTTTCCGTCAGCACCTTTTAAATTACCACGTAAAGCCCAATCATATAATGTCTGTCCTTGACCGCTTGTAATAATATTAATTAATTGATAAAGATCACATGTTGACGAATCAAAAATCCAGTCGTTAATATTTCCTGGAGTAGTTTGTGAAGGAGCTGAAGTGCATAAAATATATGAACCTCTAGTTCCTTGAGGACCAGTGTCACCAGTTGCACCTTTAAGATTTTTAAATTTAAAATTGAAAACTTTTGCAGTATTTCCACCAGAAGCTGTTACTGCAACACTAGGTGTGCCAACATTATTTGCTTCTGTATTATCAACAGTAGGTTGTCCAAAGCCAGCGGCTGCACCTGTTGCACCTTTAAGGTTTTGGAAATGGAACGCAATATTTTTTGCAGTATCAGGACCAGATGTTCCAACAGAAACAGCAGGTGTACCTGTTGCATTATCAACATCAGCTGTTACTTGTCCAAATCCAGCAGCTGCACCTGTAGGTCCTTGTTCACCTTGCTGGCCAGTTTCGCCTTTTTCGCCTTGAGGAATTCCAAAAGCAAAATTAAATACTTTTGATGTATCTTCTCCTGTAGCAGTAACGTCAACTGTAGGATTTTCATTAGGAAGTTTTTTAGTTACTGATGCAGTTGGTGTGCCAAATCCTGCTGGAGTACCAACAGAAGAAGCATTAGTATCTTCTCCGTTAATAAACCAGTTTTTATTTTGGCCTATTGTTGGAGTGTAGCCTTGAGGTCCTTGAGGTCCTTGCTGGCCATCTTGACCGTCAGCACCATTTGTTATTGTAAATGTAGTAGTTGAACCGTCACTAAAGGTAATAGTATATGTATCTACTAAACCATTTGTAGCAGTTTTAACAACTGATGAAATTGATACGCCGTCTTGACCGTCATCGCCAGTGTCTCCTTTATCTCCTTTTGCTTTGAAGTGTGTATCTACACCATCAACAAACCAGTTGCCATTATTGCCAACAACAACAACAGGAGTATGTCCATCTTCACCATTGTCACCTTTTTCACCTTTAGGTCCTTTAATGACACCACAATATGTCCATGAAGAACCATTACTGACATAAAGAGTTCCTTTTAAATGTTCTCCATTTTCAATATGGTCTTCATCATCTTCAACGATATAACCTTTTCCAACAGCAATAATAGATGCAGTAGGTAAATTTGCAACATGAGCACATGTGCCATCAATTGTAACGGAAGTTCCAGCTTCACCTTTGTCGCCTTTGTCTCCCTTGTCGCCTTTAATACCTTTATTAACTCTGAATGTAGCATTTCCAACATCATCAGTTGTTGAAACTGTGACTATAATATCTCCGGTTTGAGAATCGACATATGATGAAACAGAAGATATTCCTCTTCCTGAATCACCTTTGTCACCTTTGTCTCCCTTGTCGCCTTTAGGTCCTTGTAAACCTGTTGGACCTTGTGGACCGGTAGCTCCAGTATCTCCTTTAGGACCAGTTTGACCAACGTCACCTTTAGGACCTTGAGGGCCAGTAGCTCCGGTAGGACCTTGGATACCTTGGTCTCCTTTTGCGCCAGTGTCACCTTTGTCTCCCTTGTCTCCCTTATCGCCTTTAGCACCAGGAGTACCTGCTGAGCCAGCATCACCTTTATTTATTTTAAAAGTTTTTTCTTCATTGTTTGTTAAACGAATATTAACTACGTTATTTCCATTTTCATCATATGTGTTAGTAATGTAATCAATACCAACTCCATCTGAACCATCATCACCACGGTCACCTTTTTCACCACGGTCACCTTTTTCACCTTGGTCTCCTTTTTGTCCAAGGTAAGATACACCAGTATCAATACCATCTAAGAACCAGTTACCATTAGCACCAAGTGCATATGTTAAACCAGGAGCACCACGTGGAATTTTTAAAACTTTAGTTTGATTTGTTAAACCTTCATCATTAGGATCAGGGAAAGTTTCAAGAATAGTTACTTCTAAATAACCATATGGAAAATTAAGTTGATCATCATTTTTTAATGTTGAATTAGTAACTGAAAGAGTTCCTGCCTTTTTAGGTTTAGGAAGTTTAATATGGAATTGGAATTTACCATTTGGTAAATCGCCACCTTCAATTTCTGGATTAGTAAGACCTTCTTCATATGTAACAGAAGATCTATCTGCTGCAAAAATAGGTGTATCACCTTTTTCACCAGTAGGGCCAATAGGTCCTTGAGGACCAGTATTACCAGGAAGACCTTGAGGACCTCTAAAATCTTCAGCGTTATAAACATATGAATGATCTGATTGTTCATAACTTTCAGCGCAGATAATAGTTCCATCAGATTTTTTAAAATATAAAATTGGACATGGGCCTTGTTCACCTTGAGGACCTTGTGCACCTCTAATATAAAATTCTGCTCCAGCTTGTGCATGTGTTGGAGGAATCTTTGAAAAATATAATCTTTCTCCATCTTCTGTAACATGAGGATACCATGTATCACCAAGCACTCTCATATAGTGCCATGGTTTAGAACGAATTTGTGCATCAGAATCATCCTCATAAACAAATTTAAAACCAATATATTTTTTTCCATCTTGAATTTGGTTTTCAACTTGGCCATTACCAAATGAGTCATCAGCTGAACAAACTAAAATTTTAGATGTTTTACCAGATTTACCAGCCATACCTTGAGGGCCTTGTTGTCCGGTGTCACCTTTATCACCTTTCGGTCCTTGAATACCTTGAGGTCCTTGTAATCCTTGGACACCTTGTGGACCTGTGGCATTAAATGTAGTGACTTGTGTACCGATAACCCAGTAACCTTGCTCATTAATAGTGATTGCAGGAATAACATCTATAGCTGGTTCACCATTAGTATCTGTTGTAAAGTTATTAAAGTTACTAGAATAATAGAACCATAATCTTTTATTTGATGGAGTGATTTCAAAGATTAAAGTTTTTTCAGCAATAGGTTTTACACCAGATATATAGTCAGTAATATTATTTGTAACAATAAATGATAAATTTGATTTTTGATCCAATGGAGAATTGGCTGGATTGATATCATCTTTATATTCAATACCATTATCTAATGAAGCAAATTTAATGAGCATATCATTAAGAGTAGGAATCTTTTGAAGTTGCTCATAATAAGTATCGTTAAAGTTTTTAATTGAATCTTTTATTTCATTAGCAATCTTATTAGTTTCTTTATTTGCTTCTTCAACAGATTCATATTGATCAATGATTGCATTAACTGTTGTAATAAATGAGTTTAAAAAATCAAAACTAATTTCTTGTCCTTGACGGATTTTAGATAATTTTTTTAACTTTGCCATTTGGTATTCCTCCTATGGTCTAATAATATTTTTGTAGATCTCTGATGGATTTGTATCAGGAGCATCTATTGATGTGTACATATATGTAAGAGATGAAAGAGTGAATGAACCTTCAGTCTTTACTTTAATGGTTGTGTCGGCTAATAAACAAGGAAATTTATTTATTGTTAAGAATAATTTATGATCTTGAATTGTTGTACCTACACGATGCATTTCATCTTTGTCTAATTTTTTACCAACAAATAATGCACCTAAATCATTAGCGGCATATCGTTTACTAGTAGTATCTAATAAAATATGACCGGCTTCATTTTTAATGATAACATCTATATCAACTTTATTGAATTGATTTCTGTGGAAACTTACATCTACGTTTTCAATAAGCTTTAAGAATGATTCATAATTTAAATCTGAAGCTTTATTATGAATTGTGCAAGTAAAGTCTTTATCAATATCTTTATAATAATTTTCATCAAGAGATAATAGAACATTGTTATATAAATAAATAGGTTTTCCTTTTATATAGATAATATGTTTGACATTAAATACATCGCTTTCATCTCTAAGCCAAGGCATTCCATAATTATTATCTGTATATTGAACAGACATTTTATAATAAAGTTTTACACGAATGCCTGGATGAATTTGAACAAGTTCTCCGAATTCATCAATCATATATTTTTCTTTCCAAAGTAATGCATAATAAGTATTAGTAACTTCAGAAACGCAATCATCATCATCCCAAGGTATTTGAACTTCACCTTCATTATTAAGAAGTCTATCATTACATGGTGTAACTTTAACTGTGTCATTGCTTAAGTCACTTGCGTTAATATAGTAAACACGGTTGAAATATTTAAATATAAGATAGTTATCACAAATTTGAATTGAATCTGGATTACTTGCTGTAATAGATGCGTTAATTGTTCTGCGTTGATATGGTGAATAATAACCTGATTGATCATCGTAGTCATCACCATTACCTTGAATTAAATGTATAGAACCACCAACGTTATCAGCATTAGCAAATGCTATTAAGTTTCCTTGGAATGGAATTACTTTAATAAGAGATTCGTTCTTTGTAGTTTTAAATGATAAACTACCGCGATCAGTAATATAACCTGGATTATTTATAATTGTTTTAAACCATTGACCTGAATTAAATCTATCTCCATAGAATAATAATTTATTACCATCAGCTAAAACTTTAGTGCATGAATGAATAAGTAAGAATGTATCGTTGATTGCCATATCATTATTAAATAAAACTGATGTAGCAGAACCATAATAGTCACCAGCAAGTTTATCTACGATGTAATCATAGATAGTAGTTAGAACTTGTTGTTCTTTATTTTGTTCATCAGTAGTCATATACATATATGGAAGTTGTTCAAGACTATGAATCTCTTCCCAGAGAATAACGGTTTCTTGTTTTGTAACAGTTTCTCCATTTTCTTGTTGTACTTGAATTTCATGAGTTGCTTCTAATGAAAATTTATTATTTAAATATGTATATTCAGAATGAGAATGTGAGCGCAAACATTTATATATATGAGCACCTACTGATACAAAGTTTCCTAATGTATAATCATCAAGAGGACTCCATTCAGATACAATAGCATCTTCAAGTTCAAATGATTTAGCAAACGTACAACGATACATATATTCATCAGCATCACTTACTTCAATACTTGAATAATCTTTTTTCTCTATAGTTATTTTTCCATCTTCTCCAGTAATATATGTTTTCTGTGATTGGAAAGGAACGATAACATACCATGTTCCATTAATTAATTTTTCCCAACGATAATAATAATTATTGACTGAATCACCAATTTGAATATTCATTACTGGTGTAAGTTTAAAAGATCCTGCTAAAGTTTTTTCTACTTTAATAGCAGACATTGATGTAGTAACTGTATCTTTTTGAGACGCAACTGCTTGTTCAGGATATGGTGACATATAGTTATAACCAATCTTGGTAAGTTCAGTATAATTACAAAGATATGGTTCAACTGGTTGAGCAAAAAGTTCATTATCTTTAAGTGATACTTCAACTATACGAGTACCAGTAGCGATATAAAGTTTATTATTTATTGTTGCTGCTTCTACTTTTCTATAGTTTTGGAAAAGAAGATATTTATTTTCTACATATTTTGTATAAGTAAGATTAGTTACATCGACAAATAGTTTTTCATCGAGCAATGATCCTGCTCTATTGTAATGAGGATTAACGCAAATATAAATTTTATTATTGTAAAGACAGTACATATTTGTTTGCCATTGTCTTAAATCATTTATATTAAATTTATATAAATTAAATCTAGAAAGATTAATAATCATTTCATCAGTTAATTCATTAACATTCACTGTATGATTTTCACCATCATAATAAGAAAATGTTAATCCATCTCCATTGTTTAAAACCCATTTATTAGATTTATCAGGATAATCAACTGTTTTTTCAAATGATTTTATACAAAGATATTTAGTTTCATATAGTCCATTAGTTCTTGTAAAAACATCACCAACGTTAATTGCCCCACCAATTACATTGTTATAATCACCGCGTTCATTTTTAACGTAGTCAATTAAAGTTGTAGTGTCTCTATAATAAGTTTGAATGTATCCTTCGTGGTTAGTTGATGTAGCAATCTCGGATGGTTGCTTTTCTTCAACGCCAGCGAATGCATCTGATTCATTAAAAAGAGAATTAACATTTTCTGTTGTTCTATAAATAAATAAACGAGATAAAGTTATTTGAGCTCCATCATTGTAAATTCCCTTAAATAGCTTTCCGTCAGCAGCAATAATTATATATGTAATTCTGTACGTAAATAAAAAGATACCTTGAATGTTATGAAGGTCTTCATCACAAGAGATATCACAAAGTTTTTTAGCACCTTTTCTTTTTACAAGTGCGCCAGAGAGATATGTCATATTGACGCAATCTCTCATTTCATTGTCTAAAAGATGTTCGTTACTAGGATCAGAGTTAATTCCACCAGTAAAATCCCTGTATATCGCAGGTTCATCGTAAATGTAAAGTGGGTAATCTTTGGTTCTTGTTGGCATTAAATTAATCCTCTTCT
>Ga0310786_10012762_pt1 | contig 10383 bp, 8 predicted proteins | sample AusTroGonzalo_MG_FD_203881 | JGI IMG/M metagenome (GOLD analysis project Ga0310786, IMG submission 203881) | Bovine rumen microbial communities from tropical cattle in Woodstock, Queensland, Australia - Gonzalo_03 (v2) (version 2) | ecosystem: Host-associated > Mammals > Digestive system >... | reverse complement strand
TGATGTGTAAAGACGTCTGATTGCGGCAGATCCGCTGTCGAGTCTTACACCGTAGGGAGGATCTGTTACAATGCAGCCTCTTTCGGACGGCAGATCCTCTTCGGTGCATGTTGTGAAGTCCTTGACTGCAAACTGGATCTGGGAGGCGACTCCTGCGCTCTTTGCGTTTTCTGTTGAAATCTCGATTGCACGGCTGTCGATGTCCCATCCGAGGATCTTACACTTGTTTTCACAGCGTTTGGCCTCGGCTTCGTCTACCGTTTCCTGCCAGATGTCATCATCATGGATGGGGAGCTTAATGAAAGCAAAGCTCTCTGTCTTCAGAAGACCGGGGGCTGTGTTGGAGGCCATAAGGGCGGCCTCGATGCAGATTGTTCCGCTTCCGCAGAACGGATCGAGCATGGTAGGAGCCTCTTCCTGACCCTCTCTGAAAGCACAGAGGTGTCTGTACCAGTCACTTCTGTAAAGAAGGGAGGCTGCCATGAACTCGCCCATGACGGCCTGGGTCTGGCTCTTTCTGTAGGAACGTCTTGAGAGGTCACGGCCTCCGAAGTCCACGTACCAGCTGACAAGGTTTCTGTTCACATGAAGATGGAAGACAATATCCGGATTGTCGCGGTCTACGTTGGGGCGCTCTCCGTTGAACTTGCCTCTGATTCTCTCGACGATGGCGTCCTTGAAGCGAAGCGATGCGAAGTGGCTGTTTCTGATCCAGCGGCAGTCTGTGACTGTCTCCGTGATTGCGAATGTCTTATCCGGGTTCACCCAGTTTTCCCAGGGCAGGGAAAGCGAGTGCTCGTAAAGCTCGTCTGTAGACTGAAGCTTGTCGAATCTGTGAACAAGGACAAGAAGTCTTGTGGCACAGCGGGTCCACATGCAGAAGCGGTATGCAGTCCTGAGATCGGCGTTGAATTCGACTCCTCCGGAGCTGACCTGAATATCAGAGGCACCTGCCTCCCTTACTTCTCTTTCAACAAGATCGTTCTGGTTTGCTGAAGCTGATGCGAAGAATATCATTTTGTCTCTCCTTTGAAGATCTTCTGGACTTCGTCCTTTTCAAAGCTGTATTTGGTTCCGCAGTTGAGGCACTCGAGCTCAAGAGGGAATTTGTTATCGTCGATGATGCCCTGTTTCTCGTCCTCTGGAAGTCTTCCCAAGAAGGTGCTGAAGTGGTCTCTTGTGCACGGGCATGAGAATCCCAGAGGTTCGGATGAAAGCATCTGGACTCCGAAATCCGAGAAGTTTTCCTGAATGTATTCAGAAATCGGTTTGCCCTCGCTGATTGCCTTTCCAAGGGCCGGAAGCTTGGTGCTGTGCTCCTGAAGCTTATCAAGAACATCCTCTGAGCAGCCCGGCATGGCTTGGATGAAAAGTCCTCCGGCTCCGATTACGCGTCCGGCTTTGTCAAAGTGAAGGCCCAGGCTGAACATAGTCGGAGTCTGTTCGCTTTCGTTGTAGTAAAGGGCAAGATCCTTTGCTAGGTCTCCGTACTGCATCATCGTCTGGCCTGTGAACGGGGTTCTGTTGCCCTCGAGAAGCTTGGTGACGCTGATAAAGCCCGGTCCGTAGAGGAGGGAGATGTCCTTGCTTTCAACTGGTTTGTCCAATGGAATGGGGTTGTTTTTGATGAAGCCTCGTACGGCTCCGCATGCCCAGGACTCGACGTAGATGCCGCCGATAGGGCCGCCGCAATCGATGTTAAGCTGGATGCGGTCGTTTCCTTTAACAGATGAAGCCATCAGCCCTGCTGCGATATATGCCTGACCCAGGATATAGGTCTCGAGCAATCCGAGGTTGAAATTGGCCCGCATCTGGTTCACCATAGTGGTTCCGCCTAAACCTGTAAGACGGATCTGGCCATCAGCGAGCAGTGATACTTGCCTGCCATCTTCAGGAAGCCCGTCCAGGTGTTGGAGGAGCTCCTGGTCTTCAATTTTCTTCTTAATCATGTTGGCCTCAGATTATTGCAAGAAATAAAATTATTCAAGGACATTTATCGGATAATATAATATACTTTAGTACCATGAAGACCCCGAAAGTCATAGCCGAAGCTCAGAAGAACATCAAACGAAGATGGAAGTTCATCGAGGGAAATGAACGTCCGTTCGTGTATCTTGGCCTCGCCGTCGCCTATCTGATTTTTCTGGTCTTCATATTTCTCATCTACAACGGAATCACCGACAAATACCTGCTTCAGATGAAATTCGACTCCGAGAAATCCTTCAACAACATCTACATGGCCATGAACGACAGCACAGCAAAGGCCTTGTCCGTCATGGAGGACGAAGGTGTCTCCGGAATCGGAATCTATGCCTCAAGCGGTCAGGCCTTCCAGCGCCTGGGCGATGTCCCACCGGCTCTCCCGCTTTCGAAACTGGTACAGGGAAGGCGCACCGGTCAGGACTCGACACTTGGTATCTATCTTCTCGACGAGGACACCAACCAGATCGAGTACTTCAGGCTCTCCCGCCTGAACGTCGTTTTGGAGATGTCGAACGTTCCCCAGCCGAAGGATGCACCGATGTCCGAGCTTCCGGACATCATCTACATCAAGTTCGACGGCACTTCCTATTTCAACAGCGTCAGACGTGCATGGGTCCTGGCTATTGTCGGTGTCTTCGTCATGCTTGGCATCTTTTTGGTCATCCTGAGCATTTACAACAACAACCGCAAATACAGGATGCAGCTTCAGAATAACGAGAGCCTCGCAAAGCTCGGAGCCGCTGCGCGTACTCTGACCCATGAGATCAAGAACCCGCTTTCGGCGATGACAATCCAGAGCGCACTGATGCGTAAGCTTCTTCCTGCGGAATTCCATCCGGATCTGGATGTCATGGACCATGAGATCACAAGACTTACCAACCTGACCAACCGCGTCAGCGAGTTTTTGAAGAATCCTTCGGGAACACCCAAGGACATCGAGCTTGTTGCTTTCATCAATGACATAGCAAGGCTGTTCAAAAACGAAGTGAAGGTCTTGAATGACGTTAAATCGGTTGTCATCAGTTTCGACCCGGACCGTGCAAGATCGGTCTTCGAGAACCTGATTAAGAATGCAACTGAAAGCTGTGAGGACCGCGACCCGCAGGTTACGGTCGAAATCAGCGTCAAACACAAGACAGTGACAGTGAAGGTCATGGACAGGGGCAACGGTCTTCCCGAGGGAACAAGGGAGCAGCTCTTCGATCCGTTCTTTACTACTAAGATACACGGAAGCGGAATAGGGCTTTCCATCTCGAAGCAGTTTGTCGAGTCACGCGGCGGAAGCCTCAAGCTCTATGACCGCGATGGCGGCGGAACCGTTGCAGAGGTGAGCCTGCCGTGCAAAGCACAAAGAGGAAAACTATGAAGATACTGATTGTTGATGATGAGCCTAATATCCGTGATCTGATGTGCAGATTTCTCAGAATAGAATCAATAGACGGTGTGGGAGCCGAGAACGCTTACTCGGCCCAGCGCATTCTGCGCGAAGAGCCGTTCGACGGAATCCTTGTTGACCTTAAGATGCCCGGAATGGACGGCCTTGAGTTTGTCCGCTGGGTGCGTGACGAAGGCTTCAGGATGCCCATCATCATGATGAGTGCCCACGGTGAAATCCGCGATGCGGTTGATGCCCTGAAGCACGGAGTCCAAGACTATATCGTAAAGCCCTTCAACCCCGAAGAGGTCGTCATCAAGCTCAAGAACCTTGTTGAGGCCCAGAACTTCAGAACCCTCCAGGAGATGGAGGAGCGCCTTCCGCAGGAGAGGGCATTCATCGGAGAGAGCATCCAGATCAGAAAGATCAAGGATACAATCGCAAGAATCGCCCAGACCAACTCAAGCGTCCTCATCACAGGTGAAAGCGGAACAGGTAAGGAGGTCGTGGCAAGGACAATCCACGAGCAGAGTCCTGTTTCCTCCGGTCCGTTTGTGGCCATCAACATCGGCGGTGTTCCTGAGAACCTTCTTGAAAGCGAGCTCTTCGGTTACGAGAAGGGCGCCTTCACCGGTGCAAACGCCAGAAAGATCGGAATGTTCGAACTTGCAAACGGCGGAACACTTTTCCTAGATGAGATAGGCGACATGCCGTTCTCGCTTCAGGTTAAAATCCTCAGAGTCCTTCAGGAAAGGTCCATAACAAGGCTCGGAGGTACGGAGCCGCTTCCTATCAACGCAAGAATCATCTGTGCCACCAACAAGGACCTCGAGCAGATGGTCCGTGACGGCAAGTTCCGTGAGGATCTGTTCTTCCGTCTGAACGTCGTCAGAATCCACATTCCGCCTCTTCGCGAGCGCAAGGAGGATATTCCTCTTCTGGCTGCATGGATAATCAAGAAACTCAACGCCAACATGGGACGTCATTTCTCAGGCCTCACACCCGAGGCAATGGATAAGCTTAAGAGCTACGACTTCTACGGCAACATCCGTGAGCTCGAGAACATCCTTGAAAGGGCCGCGATCTTCTCCGACGGCGACCTCATCACCGACGATAATATCGAGCTTAGGGGCGAGGACCTCAGACCGGCGAGTGCGAAGGGGACAGAGTCCTCGGCCGATGCGGAGGGAATGTCCTTGAAGGAGATTGAGAAGCAGACAATCGAAAAGGCCCTCAGACGTTGGGAAGGCAACCGCACGCGTGCTGCCAAGGAGCTTGGAATCACACGCAGAACGTTGATTACAAAGATTGAGGAGTACGATTTGGATGTCTGACGATAAGAAGAACAGATGGGATTTGGGTCCCGTTTACCCGTCGGTGGATTCAAAAGAGTTCAAGGATGATCTTGCCCGGCTCAAGAGCCTTCTTGCCCGGTTCGGGGAAAGTCTTGCAGATAAGGATGCGGACTTGGAGTCCCTGATCGGGAAGAGAAACGAGGTTGCGGATCTTTTTGAGACCCTCACGTCCTATACATACTGCAATGTCTCGGTTAACACCACGGATAAGGCGGCCGTCAATGCCCTGAACAAGGTCGAAGAGCTTTCGGTGGACCTGGCATCCTGCGGCACGATGTTCAATACATTCGTGGCGGAACACAAGGACCAGGTTGAAGTCTTCTGTAAAAAGAATCCTGATTACACCTTCGTTCTGGGTGAGATTGAAAAAGAGGCCGGCCATCAGATGTCCAAGGAGCTGGAAAGCCTTGCCGCTGATATCATGAGAAGCGGTTCTGACAGCTACGAGCGCCTTCAGGAGGCAGTCTCCTCGTCCGCATGCGCCGACTTTGACGGAGAAAAGAAAACGGTAATCGAGCTCAGGGCCCTTGCGACAAGCCCGGACAGGGAAACAAGGCGCAAGGCCTATGAGGCGGAGCTTGAGGTATGGAAGGAGCATGAGATTGCCTTCTGCTATGCCCTGAACTCGATAAAGGGAACAAGCATCTCCCTTGAAAAGAGGCGCCACTGGGAAAGCCCGATAGAAAGGTCGATCTCAACTGCAAGGATTTCCAGAAAGACCCTGGATGCCCTTATCTCAACTCTTGAGAAGAACCTTCCCATGTTCCGCTCTTATCTGAAGACGAAGGCCAAGCTTCTGGGAATAGAGAAGTGCGCATTCTTTGATCTCTATGCCCCTGTCGGAAAGGCCGAGATGAGCTATACCTTCGACCAGGCAAGGGACTTTGTCATAAAGCAGTACGGTTCATTTAACCCGGCCATGGGCGAGTTCGCAAGAAATGCATTTGACAATCACTGGATAGATGTATTTCCGCGTCCCGGAAAAACCGGCGGAGCCTATGACATCTTCTTCCCCAAGATTAAGGAGAGCAGGGTGTTCGCCAACTTCGACGGAACCTATGACGGGGTCTCCACATTCGCCCATGAACTTGGCCATGCCTGGCACGACCACATTGTCAGCACAAAGCCGGCTCTTCTGAGAACCTATCCGATGACACTGGCAGAGACCGCATCGATTTTCAGCGAGTTCATTGCATTCCGCGGTGCCGTCTCGCAGGCCGACGATGTTCACAAGGTCGGCATCATAGAGCAGTTCGTCCAGGGCGCCTGTGCAGTGTGCGTCGACATCCTGTGCCGCTTCTACTTCGAGCGCGAGGTCTTTGAGAAGCGCCGTGACGGCGAGCTCATGCCGGATGAGATGTGCCAGATTATGATCGACTGCCAGAAAAAGACATACGGCGATGGACTGGATGAGAACTTCCTCCACCCGTACATGTGGGCGGTCAAGGGTCATTACTACAGCACTGACTTTTCGTTCTACAACTATCCTTATGCTTTCGGTCAGCTGTTCGGTCTGGGTCTTTACAACCGATCCCTGAAGGATAAGGGGAGCACCCCGTTCTATGAAAAGTACAACAATCTTCTGTCTCTGACCGGCCAGCTTCCTGCAGAGGAAGTGGCAAAGACGGCAGGAATAGATATCACCGATTCCGCGTTCTGGCAGGAGGGCATGGACATCATCGCCTCCTATGCCGGCCAATTGGATGAGTATGTACGTAAAGGCTGAGAAGTTCGCGCAGGGAGGCCGTAGCGTCGGCCATCTGGAAGACGGTCGTGTTGTCTTCATCGATGGCCTGTTTCCTGGAGAAGAAGCTGAAATTTCGATAATTGAAGACAAGAAAGACTACTGTATCGCCTCTGTGAAGGAAATCTTTGTCAAAAGCCCGCTTCGTAGGACAAGCCCGTGTCAGTACAGCAATGGCTGCGGAGGCTGTCCTTGGATTGAGCTTTCCTACGATGCTCAGGTCGAGCAGAAGAAGCTTCTTCTGAAGGAGCTGTTCTCAGATTTTCCTGAGGCCGAATTCAAAGATCCTGTCACGGGACCGGAGTTCGGCTACAGATGCCGGGCTCGTTTTCAGTATTCCGTGAAAAACGGAAAGCCGTCTCTGGGATTCTGCGCAGAAAGCTCCAACAAGAGCGTTGAGATCAAAAGCTGTCCTGTCGCGGACAAGGAACTGAATGACCTCATCTCAAATCCGCCGCGCCTCAACGCCTGGGAGCTTAAGAACAGTGAGCTTTCCTGCATCACAACTGATGACGGGGTTCTTTATGATGACAGAACCGGTTGGATCACCATAGGAGACAGATGTCTTCCTGTTTGCAACAAGGTGTTCTTCCAGTCCAATCCCATTCTGCTTCCCAAACTGATTGATTATGTTGTCTCCCTCGTTCAGGGGCCTTCGGTCATGGACCTGTACAGCGGAGTGGGTACCTTCAGTGCCTTCCTGGAAGACAAGTTCGATGTGACTGCCGTTGAGATTAACAAGTTCTGTCTGTCTCTTGCCAAGCAGCATCTGAAAAAGACAAGCTTCTTCACATCGCCTGTGGAGAAGTGGAATCCCAAAGTCAGTAAGGTCGACACCGTCATAGTCGATCCTCCGCGTGTCGGTCTGGATAAGGCCGTGCCTCAGATGATCGCCTCCTGGAAGCCCTCAAAAATCATCTATGTTTCATGCTACGCGCCGACTCTGCACCGTGACTGCCTGCGCCTGAAGGAGCATGGATACAAGGCAGAGAGCATCAGGATGTATGACTTCTATCCCCAGACTCCCCACACTGAGACGGTAGTATTGATGTCACGGGCAAAGGACTGATCACCGAGAAAGTGCCGTATTTCCGGGCTTTTCTGGCATCTGACCGTCGGCGCTCCGACGGAACATATCAAAGGGAATGTGCGGAGGGTTGAGTAGGCCATTTAGATGTCGGCAGGTTGAGTGGGTGGTTTGAATGATTTTGCGGCAGGGTTGAGTTAGTGATTTGGATAACAGCGGGTTGTGGCTGTGGTTTGAATGTCAGCGTGGCAACTCGGGATTTCGCGAGGCTATTTATGGGATTTATATCATTCAATGAAGAATACTACCGCAGAAAGCTGGAAGAATATGAAAATAAGATTCTTTCCGATGCAGAAATTCGCGAAGCAAAACAGCTCTTGAAGGTGCTGGACGATCTGACCGATGAAGGATATACAAATCTGAATGATACGATGGAAGAAGATTTCTCTTGTCTGACAAGGCTGAGAGCTGTACTGCACCGATGTGGGGTAGTTCCATTTCCTATCGATCATGAAAGGTTGTCAGATACCGTTTACGGAAAAAATGAATATGAACTTGAAGCGCTGCTTGGAAATCTGATTGAAGATGCAGAGAGTCACAGCGGTGTCTCCGCAAATCCTTTTCTTGAAGAAACATATAGGTACTGTGAATGGATCGGATATGAAGAAGATACCGCCTATGTTTTTCTGATGAGGGATGCGCTGCTGCCTTATGTATTCTTTCGCAGCAGAGGAAGGGACAATATCTACCCGTGGCTGATCAGCCGCCGCTTTCTGGAAGACATTACGGAAACGGAATACGTGGACGACGATATTCGCCTTCCTTTATACGAAGCTCTGGAATCCGGTCAAATCCAGTTTGATGATTATTCTGCTTACTGCAAGGAGAGAATACTATCAGTTCTGAATGAACATCCAAAACTGAAAACCATCCTTCTCGACCTGCTGAGCTCGATTAAACAGAACAGGATCATTGTGATTGAATCCGGTTATATGGGAACAATTCCCATGATGCTGAAAGCCCTGGATGACAGAGTGGACTTCCGGCTGTTCACGACAGCGCCTTTCCTGTATGAAACCTATCAGGACAGATTATTCTGCAGGAACTATGAAGATATCCGCAGATTTGAAACGCTATATTCACAGGACCTTTTCATGCAGTATTCTTCGTATTGCAACATGGAGTTCTATGTGAATGTATCCGTAGAGGAATCGGTGAAGGAAAAAACGCTTTCTGAAATTGCAGGATTGATGAGGTGACCATAGATGAAGAACGGAAAAAAACCAGATCCAAATGTGATCCATCCGATTGCAGGATATGATAAGGAAATATACGTCAAACCGACTGTAAAGAATCCGAATATCATCGTCGGAGATTTTACCTACATTGCAGACTCAGAATTTGAAAATCATGTAACAAACTATTATCCCTGGAGCAGGGATAAGCTTATCATCGGCAAGTTCTGTCAGATTGCAGCGGGCGTCGAGTTTGTTATGAATGATGCAAATCACCAGATGAATGCTGTAACGACATTCCCGTTTTACACACTTGAAGGATGGGAAATGAATCCTCCCGATCCGTCTGAAATGCCGTTTAAAGGAGATACTGTGATCGGTAATGACGTGTGGATTGGCCAGAACGCGGTGATTCTTCCCGGCGTTCATATCGGAGACGGAGCCATCGTCGGAGCGAACAGCGTGGTCGGGAGTGATATTGATCCCTACACCATTGTGGTGGGAAATCCCGCAAAGGTTCTGCGGAAACGATTTGATGATGAACTGATTGATCTGATACTCCGATTCAAATGGTGGGATAGAAGCATTGAAGAAATTGATAGCCTGATTCCGCTTCTGACTTGCAGCGATCTGGGGAAAGTCAAAGAAGAACTGAGGGTGAGACTATGATTATACTGATAACAGGCGCGTCCCATACCGGGAAAACACTTCTAGCGCAGAAGATGCTCGAAAAGTACAAATACCCGTATTTGTCCATCGACCATTTGAAAATGGGTCTGATCCGCAGCTGCAACACTGACCTGACACCGGAGGATGACGATGCGCTGACGGAATACCTGTGGCCGATTGTCCGGGAAATCATAAAGACCGCGATAGAGAACCGGCAAAACCTTATTGTTGAAGGCTGCTACATCCCATTTGGCTGGAGGCGGGATTTTAAAGAGAGGTATTTATCCTCGATCAGTTTCATCTGTCTTGCTATGAGCGAAAGATATATCGAGAATCATTTCGGTGAAATCATTGAGCATGAATCGGAAATAGAATCCAGATTGGTATATGCTGATTGTTCGATGGACGTTTTGAAGGCAGATAACAAGAGCATCATCGACGGATTTCAGTGTGTCGGGGAACAGGTTGTGTTAATTGATTCTGACTACGAACAGACGATAGAGAAGTTGCTGGTGTGACAAATTCCAGTTTCTCGACCTGTTCCCGCGAACGGGCAAATGTTCTCGGGCACCAATTAGCGAACGTTCGAAATCGTGGACAAGTTCCTGACCGCCGATTAGCGAACGGTCGGGATTCTGTGTTAGTGCGATCGTGGTCTCAGGCCACACCGAGACGGTAGTATTGATGTCACGGGTTGACAAGTAAGACGTGAAAAAGTACTTGATTTTACGGGCTTTTCGGGCATCGAGCCGTCTGAGGCGAAAAGTGAAAATGACCGTGAAAATCGCTCCGTGGGAACATATCAAAGGCATTTTACCGGAGGGTTGAGTTAGCGATTTAGATGTCAGTAGGTTGAGTTAGTGGTTTAGATGTTTTTGTGATAGGGTTGAAGCTGTGATTTAGATGACAGGAAAAGGAGCCTGAAAATGCAGATAGCAGAAGTAATGAAAAAGATGGTGGCCTATTCTGAAGGCAATACGCATGATATCAACCAC